>FSSH01001426.1_pt1 | contig 18385 bp, 7 predicted proteins | sample 1166101 | NCBI WGS metagenome assembly FSSH01 (sample SAMEA32972668, study PRJEB13176) | freshwater metagenome | biome: Drinking water system; feature: Biomass in drinking water that filtered by 0.45 um membrane; material: drinking water | place: USA | collected 2012-12-20 | depth 0 m | reverse complement strand
TAGCGGCGGCCGCCGGCGGGAACCTCGAACATGCCGGTCTCCTGGCCCTCGGCGTCGAGGACGGGGCGGACGTTGAGGCTCTGGATGAGGCCGCGGCGGGCGATCGAGGCCGCAAGGTCGTCGATCGAGACGCCAGCCTTCACGCGCCGGACGTTCGACTGGCTCAGCACCAGCTTGTTGAAGGGAATGTCGCGCGAGGACGACAGGGTGATCTTCTGAACGGCAGTAGCCATCGGGATTTACTCCGCGACGGGCGGCCGAAAGCCTCTCTCTCGGCCTCCAACCCGTCACGAAAATCCCGCGACCCTCTTCCTCTCAGGAGCTCCGTGACGAAGGCCCGCCGAGTCCGGAACCCTTGGAACAAGCGGCGCGGACATCGCTTATGAGTTCCTTTGTCGTCTTGAGCGCCTGTTGCGGCGACAAGAGCGCCGGCTCGTGCGCCGCCAGATCGCGAATGCGGTGGCGGCAATAGTAGGGCGAGAGGATCGCGACGAGCGGATGCAGGTCTGGGCAGCTCGGACGGAAGCCGAGCCCCTCGGCGGCATCCAACGCCTTGGTCAGGTCGTGCCGGATTTCGAGCCGGCACTGTTCATCGCTCCAACCCCGGGATTGCAGGAAGGATTTCAGCGACAGTTCGATCGCACAGGCGATTTGGTGAAGCAGGATTTCACGGGAGTGGCGGTCATCCCGGGATAGGTGCTGGGCGCCAGCCAGAAATCCGGCGGCGTTCTTTAGCAGATGCTCGCCACGGAAGCGCGTTGGCATCAGGCCGCCTCCCGCTCGCCGGCGTCAACGGACGCCGGAGCACGTCGTTCGTCTTCGGGCAGAAAGCCGAGCAGGAAGTCGGCAGCTTTGCTAGCCTGTGATGCCGCGCGGATGATGGCGCGATTGTCCTCGCGCAGGACCTCGGCCCACGAGCCAATATAGTCGGCGTGGCGCACGGTCGGGACGATGCCGAGGGCCGCGCAGCAGAACGCTGCCGAAATTTCGGCCACCAGCTCCTCGAAGGCGTACTTCCGGGAACCGAAGGAGCCCGAGAGATCGCGGTTCAGACGGTGCGGCGCCCCGCTGGCATGGGAGCATTCATGCAGGGCCGTTCGATGCCAGTTGATCGGCTCGAAAAACGCCTGGGGCGGCGGGACCATGACATAATCGTGCGCCGGCACATAGAAGGCGCGGTCGCCGCCGATGCGGAAATCGATTCCGCTCGCCTTGATGAGCGCCTCGACCCTCGGCTCGATCAGGCCGGGCTCAGGCGGCGGTGCAGCAACGGCGAGGTCTTCGGGCAGACCCTCGCATTGCGCCAGGTTGAAGACCGTGAACCGCTTGAGGAAGGGGATGGCCTGGGCGTCCTCGCCGGTCTCGCGGGCGCGCCGCTTCTCGTCGTCGGGAACGAAGCGGTCGGCGTAGACGACGGTGATGCCATGTTCGCCCCGGCGGACATTGCCGCCGAGCGAGAGGGCCTGGCGAAAGGTCAGCCAGCTCTGGCAGGGGAAGCCGTGCTGGATGACGGCGCCCCAGAGGATGAGCACATTGACGCCGGAATAGCAGCGTGCGGTGGCCGCGTTCCTCGGCATGGCGAGGGGCGCCTTGGCCGCCGCTGTCCCCCAGGGCTGAACCCAGGGAAGCCGGCCGGCTTCCAGCTCGGCGAGGATCCTACCGGTGATTTCGTCATAGAGGCCCGTCCGGTCAGAGCCGGAACGGGCGCGCGCATCATGTCTGGACATTGCTGGTCTCCGCGACGGGCGCCGGAGGCCTCTCCTCCAGCCCTCAACCCGTCACGGAAACCCGGCCTGCACTCTCACTCTTTTGGGGGCGTTGCGGGGTCTCCCCGCAGAAGGGGTCGGCCGAGACGGAAGGCTCGGCCCGCAGGGGAAGGCTTTCCCCACCACCCATTTCCAGATCACGGCTCTGTCAGTTCCAATCTACAGGCCATTGACTTCCAATTATCATGCCTCATAGTTCCAATCGTCAGAGAATCGGAAAGTGCATGTACGAGCGGTTCGTGGAGCGTCGGGCGGAGGAAGCCCTCTCAGACACCCCGGTGGTCCTGATCGTGGGACCGCGCCGGGCCGGCAAGACCACGCTTGTCCGGAAGATGGGAGAAGCGGGTCGGACCTATATCACGCTCGACGATCAGACGGTCCTCGACGCTGCACAGTCCGATCCGGCCGGTTTCATTCGTGGCCTGGACAAAGCCATTATCGACGAGATCCAGCGCGCGCCCGACCTGCTGCTAGCGATCAAGAAGACGGTCGATGAAGACTATCGTCCTGGCCGCTTTCTGCTGACCGGCTCCGCCAATGTGCTCACCTTGCCCCGGGTCGCCGACAGCTTGGCGGGGCGGATGGAAACCCTCCGGATGCTGCCGCTGGCCCGGGCTGAAATAAAGAGCAGGGCGCCGACCTTCCTGGAACGCCTGTTCGCGGGAAAACTTCAGGGGGAGCGGGAGGCGATCGTCGGCGACGATCTCGTCGAGCTCGCGCTGCTCGGGGGCTTTCCCGAGGCGATCAGCCGTGAGAGCGAACGGCGGCGACAGGATTGGGCGCGGTCCTACCTGACGTCGGTTCTGACTCGCGACCTCAGAGACATTGCCGAGATCGAGAAGCTAACGGAGCTGCCGAAGTTCGTCCGGCTGCTCGCGGAGCATTCGGGGCAGTTGGTCAACTACTCGCAGTTCGGCTCCAGCATCAATGTCAGCCACAAGACCGGACAGCGCTATGTCGCGCTGTTGGAGCAGGTGTTCCTCGTCTCGACATTGCAGCCCTGGTACACGAATGCGCTGAAGCGGATCGCCAAGACGCCGAAGCTGCATTTCCTCGATTCCGGCCTGCTCGCCACGGCGCGCGGATTGAGCTTCGATCGGGTGAAGGCGGACCGCGAGGTGTTTGGCCCGCTTCTGGAAAGCTTCGTGTTCTCCGAAGTCCTGAAGCTCATGACGGCGTCGGACCTGCGACTGTCGCCTTACCATTTCCGCGACCAGCAGATGCACGAGGTGGACATCGTGCTGGAGCGCGACGACGGCATGATCGTGGGGATCGAGGTAAAGGCGGCCGCAACGGTGAAGTCCAGCGACTTCGCCGGGCTGCGGACCTTGGCCGAGGCATGCAAGGAACGGTTCGCCTACGGCGTCGTGCTCTATGACAGCACCGATCTCGTGCCTTTCGGCGACAGGTTGGCGGCGGCGCCATTATCGTCGTTGTGGGGCTGATCGCTATGGGCCGGCGCGAAGACACACTGCGTAAAGGAGCTGGCGGGCAATCAAGCTCAGGTCAGGAAGGCTGGGTCTGTCCAAGGACGTTCTTGCGCCTGCAAGGCAACAGATTGATGAAGCCATTTGGGATAGATGGTTGCAGTATAATAGAAATATTGGGGGGCGAGACGGGCAATGAAGGCGTTTGAATTCGACCATCGTCTTATCAATTCCTACGCCCGGTTCTCGCGGTCGTTTAGCACCATTCGATCTGAAGACCTAAAATCAGAGATCGGTCGGCAGTACGATGCCGGGCGCTTCTGGCCGGACGCTCTACTGTCGCTGAACCCTCGATATCTTGAGGGCCCGACCGTCGATGATCTGGTCGCCTCGGGTGATCTCGACGAAGCGACCGGCAGGATATTTCGTTTCGGCGAAACGCCCCTCCGGTTTCATCGCCACCAGGCGCAGTCCATCGCAAAGGCCCGCGCCGCGCAGAGTTTTGTCGTCACGACCGGAACTGGCTCGGGCAAGTCCCTTTGCTTCTTCGTGCCGGTGGTCGATGCGATCGTCCGCGCTCGGAAATCCGGGAAGCCGCGCAGGACCAGCGCCATCATCGTCTATCCGATGAACGCACTGGCCAACAGCCAGCTCAAGGGGATCGAGGACTTCATTTCCCAGTCCGGCCTGCCCGAAGACCTGAAGCCGGTCGTGCGGCGCTACACCGGCCAGGAAAGTCAGGAGGAGCGTCAGCGGATCGCAGACAGCCCGCCGGACATTCTGCTGACCAACTTCATGATGGCTGAGCTGCTCCTGACTCGCCAGGACAGCCTCGACACCAAGGTCATCGAGAACGCAACCGGTCTGGACTTCATCGTCCTCGACGAGCTGCACACTTATCGCGGCCGCCAGGGCGCGGATGTCGCCATCCTCGTCCGTCGTCTTCGCAACCGCTGCGCAGCGGACAAGGCGCCCATCTGCATCGGCACCTCGGCCACCATGGCGAGCGAGGGATCCGATATCAATCGCGCGCAGGCCGTGGCGGATGTTGCATCGCGCCTGTTCGGAACCCCTATTGGCCCCGAATCCGTCATTGATGAGTCCTTGCAACGCGCAACGGACGATCTGCTGAAGCTCGACGATGTGCGGCCGAAGCTCGCGCCGATCCTGACATCTGCGCTTCCCGACGTGCTGACAGATGAGGTTCTGAGAAAGCACTCGCTGGCGGTATGGACCGAGCTGGCAATCGGCCTTGAGGACGCGCAGGAACTCAAGCGCAAGAAGCCCATTCCCTTTGAAGAGGCGGTTTCCCTTCTGTCAAATGACAGCGGCGTCGACCGTGAAATCTGCCGAAGTGGCCTTGAGACCTTCCTGACCCGCGTCAGCCTCCCGGAAGCTGAGCGGGGCGGTTCTGGGGCCGGCGCATTCCTGGCGTTCAAGCTCCATCAGTTCATCTCTGGTGCGGGAGAGATTTTCACCACCCTGACTGAACGACCCAGGAACGTCCTGTTCGAAGGGCAGCTCGAAGACCCCAGCGCGCCGGGCCATCGCCTCTATCCAACCCGCTTCTGCCGGGACTGTGGACATGAGGTCCACGTCGTCACGAAAACCGAGGATGTCGAAGGCATTGCGTTTCTGCCCAGGAATATTGATGACACGCCGCTCGACGACCAAGAGGGCGACATTGCGGGCTATCTGACCCCTACGGGCGATGGCGATCCTGACTATGCCTTCACGGGCGAGGTCGAAACGTATCCCGAGGATTGGCGCGAGGAGCGCAACGGCGTCGAGCGGCTTCGGGCAAACAGGAAAGGCAGAGTTCCCCAGATGGTCACAGTGGCCCCGGACGGGCGCTACGATTCATCGGGGAAGAGCTTCTGGTTCATACCGGGCAAGTTCGGCTTCTGCCCGTGCTGTCTCGACCAACCGCATCCCAGCATGCGGGAACGCAGCAAGCTCGCGGGCCTGTCGGGCGAGGGCCGTAGCTCGGCCACGACACTTCTCGTCTCGACAGCACTGGAATGGATGAACGGGAGCGGCAGCGGCGTTCCCAAGGAAAAGCGCAAGCTCCTCGGTTTCACGGACAACCGGCAGGATGCCGCACTCCAGGCGGGCCACTTCAATGACTTTCTGTTCGTCAGCCTGCTGCGCGGCGCGATCCTGCGAGCCGTTCTGGATGCCGGCGAAGATGGCATGACAGAGGACGAATTCGGCCTGCGGGTCGTGAAGGCGCTTGGGTTCACCGCGGGCAACAAGGACGCGCGGATCCACTGGATGTTGGATCCCGAGGCAGGTGCCGTGGTCCGCGAAGACGCCCAACGCTCCCTCGCCAGGGTTCTGGCCCATCGGCTCTGGACTGATCTTCGCCGGGGTTGGCGCTACACCAATCCGAGCCTGTCGGTCCTCAAGCTCATCGACGTTGCATTCATTGGGCTTGACGACATCGCGGAAGATACTGAGCGCCTCGCAGCCATCCTGCCGGAGCTCGGAACGCTCGATGCCGCGGCACGCAAGGCGATGTTCAAGCAGCTCCTCGGAGCGATGCTCGAAGGCTTGGCGGTCGGGACGGAAGCGCTCGATCTGACCGTGCTCGACACCGTCGCGCAAAAGTCGCGAAATCTCCTGCGTGCCCCCTGGGCTATCGACGCAAAGGAGACGCCGAGAAGCCGCACAACCCTGTTTCTGCAAGCTCCGGGCAAGGACCGGGTGGGGCTGCGGGAGGAACAGACAATCATCCGCGCTGGCCACAATTCCCGTATTGGCCGCCTCATCAATCGCAAGAGCGTTATCGGAACCAAGCTCGGCAAGACGGACTACCTGACGGTGATGACGGGCCTGATGGAGCTTCTGGCCCGCGAAGGGCTGGTGTCGCGCGTCGACATAGAGGCGGACCTGCAGGGCTGGCGTCTATCACCCTCGGCGGTTCGTGTCATTCCGGGCGAAGCCATCCGGACGGGGACAGCGCAAGGGAACCGCTACTTTCATGATCTCTACAATGCGATCGCTGCCGACCTGAAAGCGGGCCATAGCAGCTATTGGGGCCTCGAAGGCCGCGAACACACAGCCCAAGTGTCCCAGAGACAGCGTGAATGGCGGGAGTGGCGTTTCCGCTTCGAGAAGGACGATCGGGAAAATCTCGCGGAGAATGCAGCCGATCTCAAGGCCTCAGGAGAGTCAGAGCAGTTCCTGCCCGCCTTGTTCTGTTCGCCGACGATGGAGCTTGGCGTCGACATTTCGGCGCTGAATGCCGTGTATCTGCGCAACGTGCCGCCGACACCGGCCAACTATGCACAGCGGGCAGGCCGTGCCGGTCGCTCCGGACAGGCCGCTGTCATCGTGACCTATTGCGCCGCCCAATCGCCGCACGACCAGTATTTCTTCGAGCGGCGCAATGACATGGTGGCCGGTATCGTTCGCCCGCCGGCACTCGACATCACTAACGAAGAGCTCGTGCGCTCGCATCTGCACGCCGTCTGGCTTGCCGAAGCCAAGATCGCCCTGTCGCCGGACATCCCCGAGATCCTCGATCTGAAGCAGCCGGACTACCCGCTGAAGCAGGAGATCCACGATGTCGTGAACCGGCCGGGGCTGGCGAGCTCGACGCATTCCCCGATGAAGCGCGTCCTCGACCAGATACTCGCGTCAGTGGATGGCCCGAAACCGGTCTGGATGGGTGGGTCGGACGACTTTGTCTCCGACGTCGCCCAGCGCGCGCCGCAGGAATTCGACCGAGCCTTCGATCGTTGGCGTGATCTCTACAATTCTGCCCGAACGCAGCTGATGGAGGCCAATGCCCGTTCCGAGATCACCGGCCTCTCGGGTGCCGACCGCCGACGAATCAAGGCTGCGCAGATGCAGGCGAGCGACCAGATCACCATTCTCGAACAGGGCAAGGCCTCGAATGGCTCGGACTTCTATTCCTACCGCTATCTCGCGACGGAGGGCTTCCTGCCGGGCTACAATTTCCCCCGGCTGCCGCTCTACGCCTTCATCCCTGGAGAGGGAAAGACGGGCTCATTCCTCCAACGCGCCCGCTTCCTGGCCATCTCGGAATTCGGCCCGCGCAGCCTGATCTATCACGAGGGCCGCGCCTACAGGGTCATGAAGGCAAAGCTGCCGCCCGAGGTCAGGACCGGAGACGGGTCAGAGCTCGCTACCAGGGACATCTTCATCTGCTCGAACTGCGGCGCCTGTCACGACGGCGAGGTCGAGCGCTGTCACGCCTGCAATTCGCCGATGGCTGGCGAAGTGCCGGTCCAGCGCACTCTCAGGATCGACAATGTGGAGGCTGCGCCCGCCGACCGAATCACGGCGAACGACGAGGAGCGCGTCCGGCAGGGCTTCGACATTCAGACCGTCTTTTCGTGGCCGAAACGGGATGGTCGGGTTCAGATCACCGAGGCTGAATTCCGCTGCGAAGAAACCTCGATCCTCGCCCTGCAATACGCCAACAGCGCTGAAATCAGCCGGATCAACAAGGGACTGAAGCGACGCGCGAACCAGACGGTGTTCGGTTTCTACATCGACCCGCGCAGCGGCTACTGGGCCAAGGCCGAAGACGAAGATTCGGATGTCGATGTGCCACCGGATGTCGTGAGGCCGGTTCGCATTGTTCCGATCGTCCGCGATCGCAAGAACGCGCTCCTCTTCCGTTTCAGCGAGCCAGGGGCCTACGCTGCCGAGACGATCGCGACGGTCCAGCACGCGCTGATGCGGGGCATTGAAGTCATCTTCCAACTGGAAGAAGGCGAGATCCTCGGCGAGCCACTGCCCGCTCGCGACAATCGCCGGGCCATTCTGGCGTATGAAGCCACAGAGGGCGGCGCCGGCGTGCTCAGCCGCTTGGTCGAGGACCCGCAAGCCCTTGGCAAGGTCGCCCGCGAAGCACTGACCCTCATGCATTTCGAGAAGGTTGATGCAGCGATCACAGCAGGCGATGCGAGGCTGCTAGTCAGTCACGAAGGAGAGGCCTGCGTTCGCGGGTGCTATCGCTGCCTTCTCTCTTATTTCAATCAGCCCGATCACGAACTGATCGATCGCACGAGCGACGAAGCCAAACAGATGCTGGTCGATCTGGCACGGGGTCAGATCGTGCTCGCCGCTGCGCCAGGCCGACCGGCCGAAGGCGCGGGATGGGAAAGCGCCTTCAAAGCGGCAGGCCTTCCGGCTCCCGACTCTTCTGCCGTCAGCTTCTCCGATCAGGAGATGAGCTTTGCCTGGCGCAGTCACTTCGTCGCCGCTTGCGTTGCTCCTCTGGCCGAGGCAACGCGCGAGGAAGCGGAAGCCAAGGGCTGGACGCTGTTCGAGTTGCCGGGAACTGTCACTGCGGGCGTCCCCGACGCGATGATCTCGATGCTGGGGGGATGATCTGATGACGGAGAATTTTTCCCCCGGAGATCTGGTTCGCGCCCGCGGGCGGGAGTGGGTCGCGTTGCCGCCGCCGCAGGACGGCATTCTGGCGCTTCGCCCACTCTCGGGCAGCGAGAACGATACGGTTGTCCTCGATCCGGAGCTCGAGATACTCCCGGTCGAGCCGGCCCGGTTCGATCTGCCCGCCGACGCCACGACGACTGTCCAGGCGAAGGCCGCGCTGCTTGCGGATGCGATGCGTCTGACGTTGCGGCGAGGAGCTGGCCCCTTCCGGTCCGCCGCGCAGCTCGCCTTCGAGCCGCGGACCTATCAGCTTGTTCCCTTGTTGATGGCGCTTCGCCTGCAAGTCCCACGCCTGCTCATCGCGGACGACGTCGGCATCGGCAAGACGATCGAGGCCGGGCTGATCTTGCGTGAGCTGATGGACCGAGGCGAAGTGGATGCGTTCTCAGTGCTCTGCCCACCGCATCTCGTCGAACAATGGGTGGGAGAGCTCAAGGCCCGCTTCGGGATCGAAGCTGTCGCGGTCACATCCGGCACGGCGAGCAGGCTGGAACGCGGCTTGCCGCTCGCTCAGACCCTGTTCGATGCTTACCCTTTCACGGTCGTCAGCCTCGACTACATCAAGGCCGAGAAGCGCCGAGAAGGCTTCGCACGCGCCTGTCCGGATCTCGTTATCGTCGACGAGGCGCATGCTTGCGTAGGCACGCACAAGGGTCGGCAGCAGCGCTTTGAGCTTCTGTCAGGGCTGGCCCGGAATCCGGATCGGCGGATGATCCTTCTGACCGCGACGCCGCATTCCGGGGATGAGGAAGCCTTTGGGCGCCTTCTCTCCCTGGTCGAGCCATCATTTACGTCGATGAACTTCGAGGACGCTCGCTACCGGGAGCGTCTGGCGCGGCACTTCGTGCAGCGGCGCCGGATCGATCTCGTCTCGGGGGATTGGGACGAAGATCGCGCCTTCCCAAAGCATGAGACGACAGAATTTCCCTATCGTCTTTCTCAGGCCCACCTCGAATTCCAGGAAACCGTGCTCGATTACTGCCTCGGCATCGTTTCCCGAGCAGGATCCGGACAGCGGGAGCGACGCTTGGCCTTCTGGGGCACGCTGGCCCTGATGCGTTGTGTCGGCTCTTCGCCGGCTGCGGCTTTGAGCGCACTGCGAAACCGTATGTCGAGCGAGAGCGACCGCCTCGAGCCGCAAATCTATGACGAGGACAGTGACGACGAGGACGCGGTCGATATCGAACCGGGTACAGCCTTCGACGTCGATCCGGAGCTTCTTGCCCTGGTCAAGCGCGCCGAGGAACTGGTTGGCAAACCCGATCCGAAGCTGACCGCCTTGGTCGATGCGTTGACGCCGCTCGTCAAGAAGGGCGCCAACCCCGTCGTCTTCTGTCGCTATCTGGCGACGGCGGAGCATGTCCGCGATGGTTTGCGCAAGGCTTTCCCCAAGCTGATCGTCGAATCCGTGACGGGTGTTCTGACCCCCGACGAGCGCCGCGACCGTGTGGCCGACATGGCGCCTGCCGACGAGGAAAAGCAGGTCCAACGCATCCTCGTCGCCACCGACTGCTTGTCTGAAGGGATCAACCTTCAGCAGCTCTTCGATACGGTGGTGCATTACGATCTGTCGTGGAACCCGACCCGGCATCAGCAGCGTGAAGGACGGGTCGACCGCTTCGGTCAACCGGCGGAGCTCGTCCGATCGATCATGATGTTCTCGCCGGACAGCGCCATCGACGGGGCCGTGCTCGATGTCATTCTTCGCAAGGCCGAGGAGATCCGAAAGGCGACGGGCGTTACCGTGCCGCTCCCCGATGAACGCGGGCCTGTGACGGACGCGCTGATGGCGTCGGTGATGTTGCGCCGTGGCGTGTCCCGCCAGCTCACGCTCGACCTGCGCCTCGACGACGGCGTCAAGGTCATGGAGTCGCGCTGGCGCGACGCCTCCGAGAACGAAAAGAAGTCCCGCGCGCGTTTCGCCCAGAACGCGATGAAGCCGCAGGAGGTTGCCCCGGAATGGGAAAAGGTGCGGACGCTGCTTGGCTCCCCGGCGGATGCCAGGCTTTTCATCGAAAGGGCGATGGCGCGCTTCGGCGTGCCCTTGGAGCCCCGGAAATCCCTGCTTCTCGCCCATGTCGATGAACTTGACGTTGGCCTGCGCGAGCGCCTGAAGGGGAATGGCCTGAGCGGATCGGTGCGTCTGGCTACGTCCGAGCCAGCGCCGTCGGGGACAGCGCTGCTGACCCGGACGCACCCTTTAACGGCGACGCTGGCCGAGGCGCTGGTGGAGGCCTCGCTCGATCCGGAGTCTCTGTCCAATCTCGGCATCGGCCGGGTCGGCACCTGGCCGACCATCGCCGTGCAGCAGATGACCCGCGTCGCTCTGCTCAGGATACGTTTCAAGCTGACCGTCCATGCCCGCAAGGAACAGTTGCTGCTCGCCGAGGAAGCAGCCCTCGTTGCAATCCAGGGCGGTCGGATCGTGGCGATTGGCGAAGCCGCGCGAGAACTGCTGAATACGCCAGCGACGGCCGATCTGGCGTCCATCGCACGCGACAGGTTCATCGCGAACGCAAAGGAGGATCTGCCCGGCCTGCTTTCAGGACCGATCGCCGAATTTGCTCGCTCGCGCGCCGAAGAACTCATGCAGGACCATGCCCGGCTTCGCGTCGCGGCAGGCTCCGCCTCACGCGTCACCGTGGAGGCCGTGCTGCCGCCGGATGCGATCGGCCTGTTCGTGCTTATGCCGGGAGAGGCCTGAGCCATGGCGCGCAAGCCCGTCACCGACATGTCGGCTTGGCCCTCGTTGGCGCTGGAGGGCAACCTCATCGCACCGGCCATGGTCGCTCAGATCGCCGCACCGAAGGACAACGAAGAGACCCAGCAGGACTATCGAATCCGCAAGGGCCTGACGATCCGTGAGGAGATCTCGACCGCCTTCCGTGTCGGCCAGTCCCATTTCGACGCCTTCGCGAAATTTCAGAACCCCTCGGTCGAGGCGACGCGGCGCTTTGTGCGGAATTTCTTGAGGGAGACCTTCGGCTTCGACGATCTCGTCCCGGCCGACGGTGTGATCTCCTTTCTCGCCGGGGCGCGCGTTCCTATAGTCATCGTCCCACCTTTCGAGGAAAAGCTCGACAGGCGCAGCCCGACGCTTTCAACCGACCGTTCGCGGTCCCCGGCTTTCGCACTCCAGGATTATCTCAACGACAGCGATGACACGCTCTGGGGCCTAGTCACGAATGGGACCGCCCTTCGCCTCATGCGGGACAACGCCTCGCTGACCCGGCCGGCCTATATTGAGGCCGACCTCGCCCAAATCTTCACGAACGAGGATGCCGCCTCCTTCGCGGTCCTCTGGTCGCTGATCCATCGGACTCGGTTTGGCGCCGGCGGAACACCTGTCACCGATTGCCCGCTCGAACGCTGGCGCGAGGCCGGCTCCCGCGAAGGCGAGGCCGCTCGCGACCGGCTGGCGGCCCAGGTCGAAACAGCGCTCAAGGTGCTCGGCTCGGGTTTCCTCGAAGCCAACTCCGATCTGGCCGCCCGCCTGAAGTCTGGCGAGGTCAACCTGACCGAGTGGTTCAACGAGCTTCTCCGCCTCGTCTATCGCCTCATCTTCCTGATGGTGGCTGAGGATCGGAACCTGCTTCACCCCGAGATGGTTAAGCCGGACGCCCGCAAGCTCTACGCCGAAGGTTACAGCCTTGCTGCGCTTCGGGCGCAAGCGGCGCGCGCGGCCACCTGGGACAAGCACCACGACCGCTACGAGGGCATCAAGGTTGTCTTTCGTGCCCTTGCCCGCGGACAGGAAGCGCTTGGCCTGCCGGCGCTCGGCGGTCTTTTCAGCGCCGACAAGCTGCCGCATCTCGAAACCGCGCACCTGCGCAACCGCGCCTTCATGGAGGCGCTCTTCCGTCTGTCCTGGCTCTCCGACAAAACTGGCATGGTGCCGGTGAACTGGCGCGCAATGGAAACCGAAGAGCTGGGTTCGGTCTACGAATCCCTGCTCGAACTCCAGCCGCAACTCGGCGACGACGGCAAGACGCTTGTCTTCGCCTCGGAGGCCGCTGAGCAGAGGGGTAATCAGCGTAAGACCACCGGATCTTACTATACGCCGGACAGTCTGGTGCAGCTCCTGCTCGACACCACGCTAGATCCGGTGCTCGACGAGCGGGAGGCCCGAGCCAACGATCCCGCCGAAGAGTTGCTGAAACTCACCGTCATCGATCCCGCCTGCGGATCGGGTCATTTTCTGCTCGCGGCGGCGCGACGCATCGCCACGCGCGTCGCCCGCCACCGCGCTGGTGGAATTCCTTCGGCAGCCGACTTCCGCCATGCGTTGCGCGAAGTCGCCTGCCGCTGCCTTTATGGCGTGGACCGCAATCCCATGGCAGTCGAGCTGACCAAGGTTGCGCTCTGGATCGAAGCGTTGGAGCCGGGCCGTCCGCTCGCGTTCTTCGACGCGCAGATTCGCTGCGGCGACAGCCTGATCGGCGTGTTCGGCCGCGGGATGCTGCGAGAGGGATTGCCCGACGAGGCCTACAAGCCTCTGACCGGAGACGACAAGGAACTCTCTCGTCGCTACGCTCGCCTCAACAAGGAACAGCGCGATCGGGCGAAGGGCCATCCGCAACTGTTCAGGGACTGGTCGCCGCCGGAAATCCTGGCTGAGCGCGATCACAAGCTGAAGGAGATGGCGCAGGACGATCTGGCGAGCGTGGAGGCGAAGGCGCGTGGCTTCGAGGCGATCCGCGCATCCGGTGATTGGCAGCGCCTGAAGACAGCTAGCGATCTCTATATCTCGGCCAATTTCTATATGGCGGCGTTCTTCACGCCGAAAGCAGCCGGCCCCGCAAGCACAGACGCGATGCCACTCACCGAACATGTGTGGCAGGCGGCAGGTGGCCAGGCGCCTGCCGAACATCTTCGCCAGGGCGCGACGCTGACCTCNNCCTCCGAGAAGGTCAGTGCCTTTCACTGGTTCATTGAGTTCCCCGAGATCATGGAGCGCGATGGAGGTTTCGATGTTGTCATCGGCAACCCGCCATGGGAGCGCATCAAGCTCTCGGAGCAGGAGTTCTTCGCCACGCGCTCGCCGGCGATCGCCGGCGCGGCCAACAAGACGGAACGCCAGAAGCTAATCGACATTCTTGAGGAGGCTGATCCCGACAGCGCGGATGGCCGCCTGTGGCAGGATTTCGTCTTCGCCAAGCGCGCTGCGGAGGCAGCGAGCGAATTTGTTCGGTCTTCAGGCCGGTATCCGCTCACCGGACGGGGCGACGTCAACACCTATGCCCTCTTCGCCGAGTTGTTTTCTCATCTTGCCAAGTCCAGCGGCCGGGCAGGCGTGATCGTCCCGACTGGAATTGCGACCGACTCTTCAACATCTGAGTTCTTCGGCTATCTCATCGCAAGAAACAAACTTCAATCATTGTTCAGCTTTTACGAGATTAGAGGGTGGTTCAAGGGAACAGATGACAGAAAATCATTCTGTATCCTTGGCCTTGGTGGCCGTTCAAAAGCAGCGGAATTCTGTTTTGACATAAAGAACATTGCTGAGATTGACCACCCAGAACGTCGCTTCGAGCTGACGGAAGACGAGATCGCTCGCATTAACCCCAATTCCAAAACCGCCCCCGTCTTCCGATCCCGCGCTGACGCGACATTAGCGGCGAAACTCTATACGCGCGCGCCCGTGCTGATTCAGGAACGGCCGCAGGAGGAAGGCGGCGACATCAATCCGTGGGGCATCACCTTCCAGACGATGTTCCATATGTCTAACGACTCCGGCTTCTTCCGCACGCCGGCCCAGTTGGAGCCCGATGGCTGGCGGCGTGAGGGCGTGGATTGGGTGCGGGAAACCGCGACAGGCGCCGAGCGCCGTGTGCCGCTCTATGAAGCAAAGATGATTCACCACTTCGATCATCGCTTCGGCTCCTTCTTTGGTTTGGCTGAAAGACCAGCAGATGGTGCATTGCCAGAGATACCGCCGTCGAAAAAGCTGGACGCAGACTTCGAGCCTGATCCTTGGTACTGGGTGCCCGAGGACGAAGTTATCCTGCGTGCGGCACGTGTCCCTACGGCGCTAAAAAGTGCGATGCGCCTCGCGTTGAGCGAGAGCGGGAAAGGGCGACGCAAGGCGGATGTCGATCCGCAGGAAGGCGCTCGCGCCGCAGCACTCAAGACGCTTGTCACTTGGCTTGCCGGAGCCATTAACGGCCTGGAAGGGCACCTTGCGCGGGAGGGCGACATCTTCCGCCTCCTCGGCCGCGTACAGGATTGGCGTGGTGCCCTGAAGGCGTCGCCCGAACGCTTCCTGCTTGATCCAAAAACGCTCGCCGCCGGCACCGAGATGCAGCGAGAAACACCGCTGACAACGAACGATCTTAGCCGCATCGCCGAAGGACCGAAGGACGCGCTCGCGCTCGCCGAATTCCTGATCGCCGCCAAGCAGCCGCGTTATCTCATGGGCTGGCGGGACATTACGAACAATTCCGCAGAGCGGACTGTGGTTGGCGGTGCATTTCCGAAAGTAGGTGTCGGTAACAATCTGCCGATTTGGTATGTCGGGCAGCACGTTGAGGGAAAATATGCGGCAGCTTTCGTTGGCATGCTCTCATGCCTGACGTTGGATTTTGCAGCACGCCACAAGGTAGGAGGAACTCACCTCAATTTCTTTATTGCTCAGCAGCTTCCCGTTCTTCCCCCTTCTGCCTTCACATCCGACGATCTCGCCTTCATCGCGTCACGCGTGTTGGAGCTTACTTACACCAGCCACGCCATGAAGGCTTGGGCGGAGGATCTGGGATATTCCGGTCAGCCCTTTGGGTGGGAGGAGGACCGCCGCGCGCGGTTGCGCGCCGAACTGGATGTTTTCTTCGCCAGGAAATACGGCCTCACCGATGAAGAGCTGCGATACGTGCTCGACCCCGCCAAGGCTAAGGGCGCGGACTATCCCTCGGAAACCTTCCGCGTGCTAAGAGAAAAGGAAGTCCGCCTCTACGACGAATACCGGACCGAGCGCCTGGTGTTGGAGGCGTGGCAGCAGATGGAGGGGAGCCAGCGCTCCGATACGCTTCCTGTCTCTGTCGAATTGCCGCCTCTCGAAGACCTGCTGAATGGCGCATGGGCTTGGCCCGCAAGCGTTCAACCCCGGGACCGTCTCCGCTACGCAGCCCAGTACGCGCTTTGGCAGATGGACCCGACGAGCGATAGCTCGCGGACGCGCTTCGTCATCGCCGGCCTCGCCGAGCCCGCGCTGTTGACGCCTCTGCTCGCTGGCGGTGACCGGGATCAATGGCTCAGGCTTGTCGGCCCCGAGGCGCAGCCTGCACAGAGCGCGGTCCGCTTGCGCCCAGCCCTCAACGCGGCGTGGCGTTCGATGTTCGAAACGCTGCTCACCTCAGGTCAGTTGGACGAGCGTGCCGACGGGGCGTGGACGAGGGGGCAACATTTTAGCTCGGCGGGGCTGCAGGCCGCCTCCGCCGACGCCCAACGGGCCGCTTTCGCGATCCGTGCGGCCCGGAACATCGACGCAGGCAGCCTCACCGCTGCCGTCGCACCGGAAGACAATGTGATCTGGGCGAGGTTCGGCAGTGGCCAATCAGGCTGAGCTGTTCGCCCCGGCAATCGGTCCGCCGGCGGCGCCTGAAGGCCGGACCGGGCCTCGGCTCTGGGTCCGTCGGCTGGCCATCTTCAGCGATCCACAGACCATCATCCGGGACGTGACGTTGAAGCCCGGTCTCAACATCATCTGGACGCCGGATATGTCGAGCAGCGGCAGCCGTGCGCTGGCCCACGGCAGCGGCAAAACAACCTTCTGTCGTCTGCTTCGGGCCTGTCTGGGGGAGCCTGGCTATGCCACGGATACCCAGCGATCACGCCTCATGGCGCGGCTTCCGAACGGCCTGATCGCGGCTGAGATTCTAATCGACGGCGTGTGCTGGGTCGCTGTCCGCCCATTGGGGCTGCCAGGCGGTGAGTTCGTCGCTCAAGTCGATTCCATCGAAGACGGAATCGCACGGGGACGCCGAGACGGCGATCAAACGTCTATCGATCCCGTCATCATCGCCGGCTTCTTTTCGACGATCGCGGAAGCCACGCCGCCAGACGTGAGCCATGAACAGGTTTGGGACGTGCTTCGGGCCTGGTTGACCCGCGACCAGGAGTGTCGCTTGGCCGATATTCTGGCGTGGCGGTCGTCGCAGACGCAGACCCGGTCGCGCGCCCAGGTGATCGGCGAAACAGCCAAGCTGACCATGGTGCGCCTCGCCTTGCGTGCTCTGGATGCTGACGAGCGCGCGGCCGCCACCCGCGAGCGGGAACTCGTGGCTGCCGTCGAGGACGAACGGCGGCGCCAAGCTTATCAGCAACAGCGGTATGCCGACGGCCTGAAGGCCGTTAGGCTCGCCTTGAGTACCGACGATGAGGTGGGTTTCGACGACACGATCGATCAGAAGGGGCTGGTCTCGCTGGCGGAGGCGGCTTTGGCCAACGCCATGCGAGCCGATCTGCCGAAGCCGCCGAATGTCGGCTCGATCTTCGCGCGCCAAAAAGCGCTCAATGAGGAGCACGAGACGTTAACGGCGAAACGTCAGCAGTTGGAGAACGAGTCGCGTTTCAAGCGAGGTGAAGCTGAACGATACCGCTCCGAGGCAAGCTTAGGGGAGATCGACATTACTCAGGGTCGGATCAGAGTCTGCCCCGTCTGTAGGGTCAGCATAGATGAGGTCAAGGCAAAGGGATGCGGGATTTCGCTCGAAACCTGTGACCTGGCCGCACTGAAGGCCGCGATTGCGGACAAACAGAAGAAAGCCGCCGACCTGGATGCAGAGGCGAATGGCACGGAGCAGGAGGCCAAACGCGTCGAGGCCCAGATTCAGCAGCTCGGCCCCCAACGGCAAGCACTCGAGGCGGAGGCAAAAGCCGCCGATGCCGCCAGTCGCGCCGCGCAGGCGGCTGCGAAGGAGGTGCAAGATCGCATCTATCAGGCGAGGCGCACGCTTGATGACGTGCGATCGCTGCGCGAACGCGAAGCGGCCGCCAAGCCCACACCTCCGGGGACCACGGAATTGGAAGCGGTCCGCGCGCAACTGGACGCCGGACGCGCGCGGGCGCGAGCAGCCATCAGGACGCTGGAGGAAAGGTATCAAGGGATCATGGCCGCCTGGCTCCCCGAGGGGGTGGCGGGCACCATCAAGCTCGATGGTAACGGCTTGAAGGTCGATGCCGAATTCTCAGGGCGAGGCGAAGTTTCGACAGCGGCCTTGGACTCCCTGAAGATCGTCGCATTCGACCTCGCCGCGCTGCATATGGCCATCGAAGAGAAGGCGGACCTGCCAGCCTTCCTTGTACACGACAGTCCGCGCGAGGCGGATCTGGACGGGCAGCTCTACGCCGGCCTGTTCAAGCTCGTGCATCAATGGGAGGAAACAGCGGGCAGGCCCGCCTTCCAATACGTTGTAACTACCACGACCGCTCCGCCGCCCGAGCTGCAGGGAGAAAGCTACGTAAGACTCGAGATGAGCTCGACTCCGGCGGAGAAACGCCTGTTTGCAATGGATATTTGAGCCCCGCTACGATGACGATTGAATCGCCCCAGTCCTTTGTTGTCCGCGAAGAATGCCAGAAGGCCGCGTCTCAGAATGGTTTCCGCCGCATTCTGGCGGAAGAGGCGGGTTGGGCGGCCTTCGGATCGACCACTGCGCATGGCACGATCCACCTTGCCGCCGCAGGGTTGCAAGGACCGTGGTTTCTCGCGCTGGACCACGGGGGCGTCATCGCTGAGCTGTGTGCGTGGCGACAACTACGATG
>FSSH01002074.1_pt4 | contig 18492 bp, 22 predicted proteins | sample 1166101 | NCBI WGS metagenome assembly FSSH01 (sample SAMEA32972668, study PRJEB13176) | freshwater metagenome | biome: Drinking water system; feature: Biomass in drinking water that filtered by 0.45 um membrane; material: drinking water | place: USA | collected 2012-12-20 | depth 0 m | reverse complement strand
TCATCGCCAACCCGATTTTCGAAAGCCCCGTCACCAAGCGATCAGGAAGACTGTCTTGTTTCATCTTTGCCACTGAAGCCATGGTATCCTCATATTCTGTTTGAGTGGTTTGGCGGGGCGTAGTGTATTGCGTGAAGATCCCCCTCGTCAAGTCCGATACAGTCCATCCTGACAACCGGTGAAACCCTTGGCTGATGCTCCCTTCTCATCCGTCCGTTCATGCCGTTTACTGCCGGTTCGTGGCTCAAGCCAAGCCCGCATCAATCGTCCCTTCAATAGAAACCGAGCCCTTCGACACATTCAACCCGCTCTGTCTGATCATCGAACCACAAGCACGGAACAGGCGGCATGCTGCACGACACGAGTCGAGACGCTGCCAAGCAACACCCGGCCGATCGCTCCCAAGCCTTTGGCGCCCGTAACGATCAGATCAACCTTCTCCTGCTTGGCTTCTGTCAGAATTTCATCGGCCGGCTTCCCCAGCTTCATGGACTCTCTCACCTGAAAACCCGCTTTCGCCACTTTGTCCAGGTAGCGCTGCACCAGCATGTTTCCCGCTTCACGCAGTTCCGGATACTTCAGAAAGGGCATCACATGCGCAATGGTTACCATCACCGGTTCACGATCCGGGCCATCGGGAGCAGGATTGACGTATCGGATCAGAAACCGAACCGCTTTGTCCGATGCCGGCGAGCCGTCGATGGCCAGCAGAATCCGCCGCACGGGCCGAGGCGTCTCCTTCACCACCAGGACCGAGCAGGGCGCATGGTGGATCGCATGGTTCGACACACTGCCGAGCATGAAGCGATCCAAGGTGTCCAACCCTCGCGAACCGATCGACAACAGAGTAACACCTCGCTTGGCCTGCTTCATGATCGAGGCCGCCACCCCGCCCCGATCCACGATCACACTCCCTTTCAAGCCCGATTCTTTCAGCAACGTTTCCGTCTGCTTCTTGACTGTCTTTGCGCTCGCCTCCATCCGCTTGATCTCGTCCTGGAGATACCGCTCCGTTCCTACGATCATGGGCTGGATCATGAACGGCGTACGCAAGCCAGCGACATCCACCACATGCAGCGCCCGGACTACCGGCTGGACGGTCAAAGGCATCTGTGCCACCCATTCAATGGCCCACCGTCCGTATTTCGACCCATCAGTCGCCGCTAAAACTTTCATACAACCTGTCCTTTCTTTTGCTCAGAATGCGCCGCCGGTTCAACCGATACCGGAAAACCGCGTGCGGAATGCCGCCGGCGAGAGCCCGGCCAATGCGGCGCAACGGCCAAGCCTGTCCGGATCGTTGAAATCCTCCTCGGTCAGCCGGATCATATATTGCCGGGCGATATGGTAGGACTGGGAACCGATGTCCACCATCCTGACTTTCGCCCGCCCCGTAACCGGGTCCAGCAACTGCTTGAACGGAATCGGCGTGAAGCGCCCGTCCTGGATCGATACCATCGCAGCCGTGCCCCCATCAAGCACATACTGGGAGGCGCAGTAGCCGAGATCGCGGGTGTATTCGATGTCGTACGGGACGGGGTCCGCGCAGCGCAATTCGTAGCCGACATTTTTGGAGACGATCGGGACGGACAGCCTCAAATCCTTCAACCCCTTCGTCACTTCCCTCCTGAGCACATCACCGAGATCTACATCCGACAGGCGCAAGTTCCCATGCTCATCCCGTTCGATCTGTTCAAGCCCGCGAAGGTCCTGAGGATCCACGATCTCAATCAAGCCCTCCGCCAGCACGGCGACCCCGTCGGCTCGGCCGCTGTCGAGCTGCTTGAGAATGACCCCGATCAACAGATCCACCAGGTGCCGTAGTTTCACGGGGCGTTCTGTGAATTCCTCCGGAATAATCGTCACCGTCGCACCGGCGGCTTTCCCGATCCCCAGCGCCAAGTGGCCGGCCTTGCGCCCCATTGTCACGACGAAATACCACCGAGTGGTAGTCTGAGCGTCGACCATAAGATTTTTCACAATACCCACGCCGACATGCCGCGCGGTTTGAAACCCGAATGTCGGAATTCCGTTGGGAAGATCAAGATCGTTATCGATCGTCTTCGGCACGTGGACAACCTGAATCCGGCCGGCCGACCGTTCCTCCACTTTGAATGCCGAGAAGGCCGTATCGTCTCCCCCGATGGTGATCAAGCGTGTCACCCCGAGCTGTGCCAGGGTAGACAGGACACGGTCCAGAAGTTCAACCGTCTTGGTCGGGTTGGCCCGTGACGTGCCGATATAGGACCCGCCGCAAAAGTGAAGCCGGCTCACATCCTCAATCGAAAGTGGCCGGACATTCCCCCGGCTTCCCTCCATGAGCCATTTGAACCCGTCAAGAATGCCGAGAACGTCGCAGCCGCCGAGAATGCCGCGGATCGTAGCCGCACTGATAACGCTGTTAATGCCGGGCGCCGGTCCGCCCCCGACCAAAATGCCGATGATCGTTCGTGGTGAGGGCATCCTTGCCTGTCCTTACGTGTTGACCCAGTGGCCTTCCAATTTCCTCATGATCTGCGGCATGGTTGTATACTCCATTTCATCGAGAGGCAAGCGGTGCGGCTCGAAGGGGCCAATTACCGACAGCTTTCGACATCCGACCCTCGTTACCCCGTCACCTCATCCAGTCCGACGTGCGCGCGAAGCCTGTTGTAATCGAATGCGGTCCGGCCCGTTCGCAAGAGGCCAGGATCGTGCCGCGCCATCTCATCGATCAACGCGCCCACTTGGCCGCGCATCTGCGCAGTGGCGGCGGCATGGCGCGGCGTTTGCCCGCCGAGCGCGAGGTGCGGCTGGTCCGACCATTCGAGATAGGCCTTCTCTAAGAACCGATTGAGCAGGGCGCGGTCTTCTTCCTGCGTCACGGCCAACGTCAGCGATTCCTCGGACATCAGTTCGGCCACCGACAGTTGCCGGACCGGCGGCTGCAGTATCTCGCCTCGGAAGTGCAGCGAAAATCCCAACGAGGCCGCGAGCCGATGCTTGATCAGGTCGAGCCGCTCCGGACTGTCGCATTCCACGATCAGCTGGGAAGACGTCAGCGTCAGCCTCGCTACGATCGCGGCGACGGCCCCCTCGGCCGCTCGTTGCACCCACACATGGACCGGAGAAAGGCCGGCGGCACTTTGCCCGCCGGCTCGATCACCCGGCTTCTCAGGCTCCAATTCCTGTATCTCCGACAACCGGTCAACGAACAACCGGTACTCATGGTGATCGTACAACGCCACGGCATAGAGATACGGCTGCCCGTCGGGACAGCGGTATCGAATATGGCCGACGGCATCCACCAAGGCGTCCATCCGCAGCTGCGCGAAGGCCCAGAGCAGCATGTACCCGAATCGCTTGGTAAATTCTCTCCACTCCCCCAGAGCAAAAGACCCGGAACTCATTTCTATTTCACGGCGCCATTCAGCAGTCATCGTAAGCACCGATTCGGCATCAGCCGGCGACAGGACCAGCCCGCAGCCGGCCCAAACAGCGTTGCCGGATTCCTCCTCCCCCGAAGCGCGAATGACACGGGTGAGCAACACCTGGCCGGCAGAAAGATCCGTGACGAAATCCCCGGCAGGCAGGACCCACAAAGTCCCGTCACCGACCGATCGCAGTGTGAGCGCGTCGCCCGGTTTGAGGGGTGAGGCCAGCGCCAGCAGGTCCATGGATGAATGTTTCAGCGGATCGAGCCAGGCCCGCTCCTCGTTCGGAATATGTTCCGTGATGACGTCCCGCAGCTGTTCGATGAGGGTCAATTGCCCGTCTTCCGGGTAGAAGTCGCAGAGGAGAAAGAGCCCGGCCAATTCGGTTTCCTGCGCAAGCGGGGCAACAATTCTCCCGGCGGCGTTTCCCAGATAGGGCCTGAGCGCGCGCGCAAGCGCCGTCTCCCGCTGCAAGGCGAAATCAGGCCTCAGCGACAGCGCCTCAAGACGCGCGAGCACCGCCTCCAGGGACGGAGGCGGCGGCGCCCACAGGCCTGCCGTCCGTTCACTCGCGAGCTTCATGGATTTCTTCCATGACGATGTCTTCCGCTTCAAACCAATCCCTGAGATCGTTGCCGGCTTGACGGCCCCGTTGCTCCCACAGCTCGTAGGCTTTTTGCGCGATCCGCTCCCACATCCCATCCGGTAATTCGATCGGTGTGTTAGACCTGACGGCGACAGGAGAAGACCGCCCTTTCTCCGCTCCGGTCTTCTTCACCACAGTGCGCATAGCAGACTCCTCGGTTAAGGGTTCATCGGCACGTCAGGTTGCACCGAGACGACACGGCGATGGTCCTGGTGAAATTTAGGGCTCCGGACCGTCAGGATGGGACAATGCGACTTCCGGAGAACCGACTCCACCACGCTGCCGTACAAAGCATGCGACAGGCCGCGCCGTCCATGCGTCCCCATGACGATCAAGTCGGCCGACCACGCCCTGGCCGCCTCGAGGATCGAATCGCGTGGAAGCCCTCCTCGAACGAGAGATTCGGATTTCACGTTCGCGGCCTCCAGTGCCGCGACAAGACCCGCAAGCCGTTCAGTGAGGGTTTTCCGCTCATGTTCCCGGGCCGCCTGAAGCGGAACCGTAAAATCCAATCCGTAAGAGACCGGCTCCATGACATGCAGCAGCATGACAGACGCCTGTGCCCGCTGCGCCACGGCGACCGCATACTCGAGAGCATCAAGCGAGCAGTCGGAGAAATCGACCGGGACCATGATCCGGTCCAACGAGGCCGGATGACTCGTGCTTACGCCGGCACGCTCCGCTTCCGACCGATCCATGCGCACGGCCAGCACAGGGCAGGGCGCCGTCCGAATGATCCGCTCCGCCGTGCTTCCCAATAAGACATGTGCGAGACCGGTCTTCCCGGCGGTGCCCATGATGATCAAATCCGGGTCTTCGGCCGCCGCAGCGGCAAGCACTTGTTCACTCGGGATACCCGTCTCGATCCGCGTGTGAACCGCAATCCCTCGCTCAGCAGCCCGTGCTTTCAGCCGGGCCAGGTCTTCCGTGGCCTGTGTCATCAGCTCGGCCAGATATATGCGGCACACGGGAGACTCCGGATCGAGGCCCGGAGCGAATTCCAACACGCTCACAGCCGTCAAAGTGGCTCCCCATGACTCGGCCAACTTGCAGGCATAGGCCTCCGCACCTTCCGCCCGCGTAGAACCATCCGTCGCCAAAAGAATGCGTTCGATATTCATGATCCAACCACACGAAAGAAACACGTGTTCAGGGAGATGGCCTTGCTCTCAGCACTCTTACACAGCCTCTGTACTCAACAAGAGCAATTCTCCGCCCATATTGGGATGGATCGAGCACCGGAATTCATGCCGCCCCGGCCGGGACATGTCAAACCGCAGGACCGCATCACGCTTTGAATCGAGAAACACACCACCCAGGCCGCGGCCATAGACGATGACCCCGTCCCTTTCGATGCGGGTATGAAGCCCCTCGAACATGGTCGAACCGAAATCGTGCCGCAGGGCGTCCTCATTCCGAACCTTGATGACCGTCGGAACTCCCAGCCGCAGGGGACCCTGCTTCGTCACGAACTTGTAATCCTTGATCGTCACCTCGACCACCTGTTCGGATTGCGCGAGACTCACTCCCGCCTCTTCCAACCCCATGGCCCAAGGCACTCCAAGTGTCAGACCGATCATCACGTATCCAACCCATGATCCAGCAGGCCTCTTAATGGACATCGTCTTCCCCTCCCTTATTTATGCTTCCGTCGACTTCCGCTGGAGAGCCGGCAGCGGCACGGTCAACACAGGACAGCCTGCTGTACGGACGACCTTTTCAGCCGTACTGCCGAAGAAAATCTTGTCCACGCTGCCGGACCGTCCGCCATAACTCCCCATCACGACCAGATCCACTTTCTCCGTCCGCGCGGTCTTGGCAATCTCGACAAACGGCGATCCCTCTAGAATCACGCGCGTGAGGTCCACTCCTTTAGCCACCGCTGATTCCAGCAACCGGCGCACGTTCAACCGGGCATGATGCCGCAATCGCCGCCGCTGCAGGGTGGCATCGGACGGAACTGCCAGCAAGCCCAGACGATTGAACGATTCAAGGGTTCCCAGGTCGATCACATGCAGCACCGTCAGGCCTGCCCCGCACAGGCGCGCCATGTCACAGGCGACGTGGAACGCCTCATCTGAACAGGGAGAAAAATCGACCGGAACCAGGATTTTCTTGAAGAGACCAGTGTCTTGCCCCATACGCGCTCCTTCTAGCTAGCAATTGAGTGGCGCCACAGAGGAGCTCAGCAAGGCCGGTGCCACTGGCGAAGAGCTGATGGCGAAGCGCTGATGGCTTAACGACTGCATGAATTTATTGTTTTTTCTCTTGCCATCCGCCATCGGCTATACGCTCCGCTCTGGAAAGCGGGGCTACCTGCCACAGCAGCCATTCCTCTGCTGTAGCAGAATGCACCATGAGATGTGGGAAGTGACGAGTGAAAGGAGAAGGGTTCTCGCAACAAAATGGCTTTGCTCCTCACTCCTTACCCCTCACCAGCTACCCTTAACCACTGTTTTCACGACCGGCATTGGACTTGCTGACCTTCTGTTCACCATGGGAACGATGACACGCCAACGGTGGTTATTGCTTGGAGCGGTGGGGTTGGGATCGGCGATCACCATCTATTTCATCTTTTTCTGTCCGGCAGACTGTCAATGAGGCATCGTCCACCGAGTACGCGAGGGCGCGATGGCAACCGCCGCTGAACTGATGACCGTGGCCATTCCGAGAGGAGACCGGCACCACACAGTCGGCGAGACGATGGCTACGCTCAGACGCCATACTTGGGAAGAAGTGGGCCATGTCTATCTGGTTGACGACCAGGCCGCGCTGGTTGGCCAGGTGCCGATCGAACGGTTGCTCCAGGCGAAGGAACAGACCGCACTGGCCGAACTCGAAGGCCTTCCGCCGATCGAAGTGCTTCCGGGCGACGCGGCCGAGACCGTGGCGTTGCGCGCGGTCGAGCGTCATGATGCGGACGTCGCCGTCATCGATGGCCGTCGCCGCCTGTTGGGCGCCATTCCGATCGGACGGCTCTTGGCTCTGTTGCATGACGAACATGTGGACAACTTTCTACGGATGGGCGGCGTAAGCAGAATAGACCACCTCCATCTGTCGAACGCCGGACAGCAGACGCTCACCGCCGTACGCGCACGCATCCCGTGGTTGATGCTTGGCCTCGCGGGAGGATTCTTGGCCGGGGGCGTCGCCTCAGCTTTTGAAGTTTCACTCAGGCGGGAGGTGTCTCTCGCGTTTTTTCTTCCCCTGGTCGTGTATATGGCCGACGCCGTCGGGACGCAAACAGAAACGGTCTTGGTCCGCCGGCTGGCCTATGGGGATGTCCCCTTGTGGACACAACTGACCAGAGAGACATTGATCGGCGCATCCATCGGAACGATCGTCGCAGTCGTCGCTGCCGGTGGATTGTGGCTCTGGAACAGACAACCGGCTTTGGCGATGGTGGTGGGAATCTCACTGGGGGTTACGGCGGTTGCCGCCACCGTCATCGCCAGCATTCTGCCGCTGGGGCTGGCGCGCCTTGGAGCGGATCCGGCCCTCGCCAGCGGACCGGTGGCCACGGTCGTCCAGGATATCTTGAGCGTGGGAATTTATCTGATGATTGCAACCGTCCTCCTTCCGGAGTGACGCATGTATGACGGAATGAATCAACATTCCACGAAAGAAGGCGATGCCTATGAAACTTTTGCTCGCAGTAGACGATTCCGACAACTCCTACGAGGCCGTGCGGTCACTCAAGTACTTGAGCCGCGCAGAAGAACTGCACATCCTGCACGTGCTGGATGTTCCGACTCCGGCCTATCCGATGATGATGCCGGAGGTGACACAGGAACTCTATGCGACCGTCGAGCGCAATATGCGGGAGGATGGCACCCGTTTGCTGGAGCGGATCGTGTCGCTGCTCCCGATGGGAATCGGCCCGGTGACGAAACACCTGATCGTCGGCTCCCCGGCGGATCACATCGTCATGCTGGCCGAGCAACTGAAGATCGACCTGATTCTTCTCGGCACCCGCGGCCTCGGCCCGATCAAGGAACGGCTGGTCGGAAGTGTCGCTCATCGCGTGTTGACATTCGCCCCCGGCGCGAAACTGATTCTCCACGGTCCGTTGAAAACCTTGAGCCAGATTCTGCTCCCCGTGCAGGGAACCTACGATGCGGAACATGCCCTGCGCTTTCTCGAGAAAACCCCCTTTCGTGACCCGCCGACGATCACCCTGTTTACCGCCTTGCCGCACACGAGGCCGCCCTGGCCGGTGGATGCCGCTTCGGCCAAGGAGATGGAGACCCACGCGCTTCGCCACGCACAAGACTCCCTGAGCGACACCGCCGCAAAGCTGACCACGCTGGGCTATCGAACCCGTGTCACCGCCACGCTCAGCACGCCCGTCGAGGGGATTCTGCAGGAAGCCGGGGCTTTGAATCCGGATCTGATTCTCATGGGATCCCGCGGACGCCACGGCGTGACACGCCTGGTGCTGGGCAGTGTCTCCCATGCCCTCCTGCACCACGGCCGCTATCCGCTGATGATCTTCAACTAAGAAAAGGGGCTGCTCATGCCGATGTACGACTACAAGTGCCTGGACTGCGGGAAGGAGTCGCTGATCGTCGTCACGTTGAAAGAGCATGAACGGGGCGAGGTGGTATGCCCGGCTTGCGGCAGCAAGAAGCTACAGCAACTCTTTAGTTCGTTTATTGCCCACACCACCAAGAAGAGTTAGCGACATGTTGGAAAAGACCGCCGGCTGCTTGAAAATCAAAATTGAGACCGAGGTTGCGTCGAGACAAATCGGATCATCGCTCATCCTTAACTTCGACCTCAGCCTATTCGTTTCACTCGTTGCGGCATAGGAGGATCATGCAATCGCGTTACACAGAGAACCGATTTGTCATCATGGGGCTGTGGACATTCCTTGTTCTGATCGGCCCGGCACTGTCCCCCTTGTACGCCCAAGACTATCCGCCTGATCTCACGCGTGGAAAAGGGATGTATGAACGCCATTGCCGGGACTGCCACGGCTCCGGTGGTCGAGGAGACGGGCCTGCCGCCGCTTCCTTAAAAATTCAGCCGGCGGATTTTCACCGCTTCCGATCTTTTCTGAAGTCCGATGAGGAGCTCTTGCGAACGATCGAGCACGGCGTCGTTTTCAGCCCGATGCATTCATGGAGAGGACAGCTCACCGACGGAGAAATGCAGGACGTACTGGCCTACGTTCGCCTCCTGTCGCAACAGGGACAGTGATCTCTGCATCGATAGAAGAGCGTATGGCTTATAGCTGATGGCCGGTCGTCCGGAACTCAGAGGGTTTGGTTATCTGCCATATGCTCTGCTCACGGGAGATACGCTTCACGAGATGCGAGCCACGTTTACGGTCCCTTCCGCACTTCCGACCAGACATANNTGAAAGCACAGGCTACCGATGGTGACGTTGACCGCCAACGATGCGTTGCTCATCGCCGACATCCAGAAGGATTTCTTACCCGGTGGTTCGCTCGGCATCGCCGGCGGTGACACGATCATCCCTATTCTGCTGAACTATATCCGTCGCTTTCACACCCGACAGCTCCCTATTTTTCTGACACGCGATTGGCATCCTCCCAATCACTGCTCGTTTCGCAGCCAGGGCGGGCGGTGGCCTGTGCACTGTGTCGCCGGTTCGCCCGGCTCCTTGCCGCCGCCGACGTTTGACGCGCCCCTTTCGGCCGTCATCATCTATAAAGCCATCGACCGAGATCAAGAAGCGTACTCGGCCTTCCAGTTCACGCCGCTGGATCGCCATCTGCGCGCGCTCGGCATCCGCCGCTTGTTCATCGGAGGATTGGCGACCGACTATTGCGTCCTGAAGACGGTCACGGATGCCCTGGCATCGGGATACGCCGTATGCCTGTTGATCGATGCCATCAAGGCAGTCAACCTCCAACCTGACGACGGCCGTTGCGCCGAACAGAACATGATCCGCCTGGGAGCGGCGCCGGTCCGATTGGAGACACTCGCTGCATGAACCCCTCAACCAGCGCCTTGCTGACCGATCTATACGAGCTCACGATGGCCCAGGCCTATCTGGAGCAGGAAATGGACGAGTGCGGGGTGTTCGAGTTGTTCGTGCGCAAACTGCCGCCCCACCGGAACTTCCTGATCGCCGCCGGACTTGAGCAAGTCCTGGAGTTTCTATCCGATCTGCGCTTCGCGCCGGAAGAACTTGCCTGGCTGGATCAGACAGGGCTGTTGACGCCGTCGCTCCTTCGCTATTTGGAAACGTTACGATTCAGCGGCGACGTGGACGCCATGGCGGAAGGGGCGATTGTCTTTCCCCACGAGCCGATCCTTCGCATCGTGGCGCCGCTTCCGCTGGCTCAACTCGTCGAAAGCCGGATCATGAACCTCTTGCATTTCCAAACCATGGTCGCCTCAAAGGCCGCGCGTTCGATGCTGGTGGCGGAAGGAAAACCGCTCATCGATTTCGGATTACGCCGCGCACATGGTGCTGAGGCAGGCCTCCTCGCCGCACGCGCGAGCTATTTGTCCGGCTTCGCCGGGACCGCCACCGTGTTGGCCGGCATGGCCTACGGCATTCCCCTCTACGGCACCATGGCCCATTCATTCGTGCAGGCGCACAAGGATGAGACGCAGGCATTCAGGCATTTTGCGCAGTCCCAACCGGACAATGTCGTCCTCCTGATCGACACGTATGATACGGAGGCAGCTGCGCGAAAAGTCGTCTCGTTGGCCCCGGCCCTCAAAGCCACGGGTATCGCCGTGAAGGGTGTTCGATTGGACAGCGGAGATCTGGCCGACCATGCCAGGAAGGTCCGCTCCATTCTGGATCAAGGGGGATTGCCCCACGCACAGATCCTCGCCAGCGGCAATCTTGACGAATATCACGTACACGATCTGATCGAGAGCCGCGCGCCGATCGACAGCTTTGCCGTCGGCACAGCCATGACGACGTCATCTGACGCGCCCTCGTTGGACTGCGCCTACAAACTCCAAGAATATGCGGGCCGCCCCTGCCGCAAGCGATCGGAAGGCAAAGCCACCTGGCCGGGCCGCAAACAAGTCTATCGCTATTATGCGGGCGACGGCCGCTTCGATCACGACGTCATCACCACGCTCGATGACCGGCAGGATGGAGAACCGCTGCTTCACCCGGTCATGAAAGACGGCCGCCGACTCGCTCCTTCCCCAAGTCTGGGTGACCTGCGCCGGCACACGGCAGCGCAGCTCGCACGACTCCCCGAATCCCTCCGTACGCTTGGGGCCGCTCCCATCCATTCAGTTGAGATCTCTTCGGCTCTGCAGACGTTAGCCCGGACCATCGACCATGCCCTGTAACATTAAAAGGAGATGCAAAATGAATCGAGCTTCCTCCACGGCCCTGAGGATGGTTCTCACGCTGTCCATTGGACTGACCGGCGCATCAATCATGGCAGCCGGCCCTGTGAACCTTCACGCGGCGACCCCGGTGGTCGCTCCTTGCGAGAGCCTCTACAAGAAGAAGCCCGTCCCGGCGAATGTCTTGCGGACGGTGGTGCGCGCTCACGAACGATGGATGGAACAGCGGAGCAATCCGGAAGGCAGACGCGCGGAGCTCTGCCAGGCAGACCTGAGTCGAGCCATGCTCTTGGGGGCGAATCTGGAGCGGGCCCAACTGGAAGGGGCCGTCTTACGACAGGCAAATCTGCATCAAGCGAATCTCTCCCAGGCCAGCCTGGCGGAAGCCGATCTCTCGAGAGCGGCCCTGGATTACAGCATTTTGTCCGGAGCCGATCTCCGTGGTGCCAAACTCAGCGGCGCGAATCTCTTCCGTGCCATCGGCGATGAGGCTGCGCTGTTTAACGCCGTCCTGGTCGGCGCCCGGTTGCGCGAAGCTACCTTCGAGCGGGCACAGATGGATGGTGCTGATCTCACCTCCGCCGACCTGACCGACGGCACCTTCATCGACGCCTATTTTTATGGAGCGAGGATGCAGGGGGCGATCCTATTAAACACCGATCTCAGCGGGACCGACATGCGCCGCACCGTCCTGACCAAGGCCAATCTTCACCGGGCTAACCTCCAGGGCGCTCTGCTGGACAGCGCACGCCTCGATAAGGCTCAGCTGGTTGAAGCCGACCTGGAAAGCGCCTACCTGGATGAAGCGAATTTGCGCGGGGCTAACCTGCGTGAAGCCATTCTCCGGGGGGCCGACCTCCGTTATGCCGCTCTGCAGGGGGCCAACTTGTCACACGCAGATCTGGAAGGGGCCAATTTGGAACAGGCCAGCCTGGTCAAGGCGAATCTCCAGTCGGCGAAACTTCCGATGGCGATTCTCTACCACACTGAGCTGGATCAGGCCGACTTTCGGAACGCCCATCTCAACCGCGCGGTCCTGATCGGAGCACGAGGATCTCATACCATTTTTGCGAAAGCCGATTTGAGCGAGATCTATGCGCCGAAAGTCTCTCTTCGGCAATCTCAATTCAACGAGGCCGGCCTGGAATCGGCGAATTTCGTCGGAGCAGATCTGAGCGGATCGAACTTCACCGGCGCCAGCCTGGCCCACGCGAATCTCCAAGAAGCCAACCTCCGGGATACCGTGCTGGTCAAAACCGATCTCACCAGTGCGCGCCTGGATTCGGCAGATCTCCGGGGCACGGACTTGCGTGGTGCGACAATGACATCTGTGACCGGCCTCACGCAGGCGCAACTTGATACCACCTGTGTCGACGAGAGGACGAAATTACCGCCTGGACTGAACCGGCCGGCTCCCTGCAGTCCCGTAAAGAAACGGACCAAACAGTGACCGCTGTCCACGAACACCCCGTCACGATCACCCCAGGTAACCTCGGCCTGGAGGGAATCCTCGGCCTGCCAGCCGGCTCGCGCGGCGTGGTCGTGTTCGCGCACGGAAGCGGCAGCGGCCGGTTCAGCCCTCGCAACAATTTCGTCGCCCGCCATTTGCAACAGAATGGCCTCGCCACCCTGCTCCTCGATTTGTTGACACCAGAGGAAGCCGATGACCGAGGCAAAGTATTCGACATCAGTTTGCTGGCAGACCGATTGTTGCTGGCCAAAACCTGGCTGGAAGCGGAACCACGGACGAATAATCTGGGAATCTGTTATTTCGGCGCCAGCACCGGAGCCGGAGCAGCCTTGCAGGCCTCGGCGCGGGAACCGTCTCACGTCAAGGCTGTCGTGTCGCGAGGGGGACGGCCCGATCTGGCCGAACCCTATCTCAATCAGGTTACCCCGCCGACACTCTTGATCGTCGGCAGCTACGACTTACCGGTCATCGAGATGAACCAGGCAGCCTACGAACTCCTGACCTGCGAAAAGAAGCTCATCATCATCCCCGGCGCCACACACCTCTTCGAGGAACCGGGTACGTTAGAACAGGTGGCGGAACTGGCTGGTGAATGGTTTACCCAGCATCTGAAATAAACGGGGTAGTGAGCAGAGCGCACAGCTTCTGGCGGAGAAGACGAGACAATTCGTCAAGTAGAGACGCGTTCCCATCTCTAGCGTGGGCGGCGAAGGCGTCTTTAGGCTGTGGCCAATCATGTAGTGTTGCAGGATCGAAATCGGCGCCGTTCGGCCACACAAAGGTTCTAATCTCCGAATCAACGGTCACCTGGTTGAACAACTTGAGATCCAGCAGCGGACCATAGAGTTCGCCTGCAAAAACCGGTTTCAGGGTAAGACTTTGCTCTGTGTTATCGGCAAATCACACACGCAACGTGTACGGGGCTCGACAATCTAGACGGCTCGCACCTGATAAATAGGATGGTTTGACCTTCTCCTGGGTCAACGGGGCGATGAGCAACGCATTGTGCCCCTGGGACATGGTAAGAATCCCAAACCTCAATGGGAATAGCATAGATTTCTTGACGCTGTAAGGCCAACCTCTATACTTCCTTTCACAAGGTCCGTTTTCGATCTGTTAAATCTCCCTCTGACTTGGATATGACTGACGAAGTTGAGAAGCGCTTCAAGGCTATTGAAGAGCGAATCCAAACCATCGAAGAGACGCTCAAGCTGAGCCAGAGCAAGCCCCAGTCGGTTCCTGCTCCTGTCGCTACTCCACGGATAGCACTTCAGACTCCCCTTCCCACTTCCCCAACGAGCTCAGCCAGTATGGGCGCTACGGAGATCCTAGGCTGGGGAAGTGTGGCGGCCCTTATTCTTGCGGCCTCATATGTGATTCGCATGGCGGTCAGCATAGGATGGCTGACACCTGTACGACAAATAGTCCTGACCTTCATTTTTGGCCTTACCCTCATTGCCATCGGATTCAGTCTCAAGGAAAAACACCCACGTTATGCGAGCCTTCTTCCAGGCGCTGGTCTGGTCATTCTATTTCTTGCCGATTATGGGGGCCATCTTTACTACAAGCTTCTTTCCCCGCTCTACGCAATTGTAGGAGTCATGGTCATCTGTGCCTTTGCGCTTGTGATCGCTCGCGTCTTCAGTAGCGACCTCTACCCATTGGTTGCAGTAGCTGGATCCTATTCGGCTCCGATTCTACTGAAGACTTTTCATCAAGACCCTCTCGACCTTGCGATCTACTTTACCGCTTGGGGTCTCTTGTTCTGCTGGTATGCCATCAAAGTTGGGCAACGGCGCGTGTACCTCTTAGCCGCCTATCTTGCTCTTATCATATTCGACAGTGCGTGGAGATCAGGTCTCTCAGGGGACTGGGAGGGGGCAATCACCTTCCAAATTGTTCAGTTCTTCTTATTTACAACCGCCACAGCAATTTTCTCAATTGTCTATAAGGCTCCATTAGGAATTTGCTCGGTGAGATCGCATCTCCCGGTCCTTATGATCTTCTATTTCCTACAATACTCAACCTTGCAGCAACATCTGCCTCAATGGGCGCCCTGGATCGCTTGCTGGAGCTTTGCCGCCTTGCTCGGAGTCTATGCTGTGATGAAAGCGTACTTTAGTTGGATGGGAGCAAGTCGATTGATCATAGCCATCTATGGCGCAGTGGTACTGTTCCATGCAGTGTACCTTGAATTGTTGCCGGACCGGACACGACCCTGGGTGAGTCTGGGAATAATCCTGGTATTAGGATTTCTGATCAGCTCTCATCCCAAGGATGTCTTCAATTGGTCGCCACTGTTTTATATGGCCATCATCATCTTTGTGCTAAGCGATAGCCGCCTGCTTCTCTCATGGGAGATATATCAAGTTCCTGGGCATCAGCTCTTGTTGCCGTTGTACGCCATTGCTCTCTATGTTGGCTATTCACTTGTTCAGGAGCAACACGAGATGGATCAATTTTCTCCTTGGCTCCTCTACCTGGGTCATGCGAATGCAATGGTGGCAGCGGCACAGCTACTTCACGGACAACTGGCCATCTCTCTTACCTGGGGCGTGCTAGCTGTTACAACTCTCTTGATTGCGACTCAGCTAGCCAACAAGGGTGTTGGTCGATCAGCACTATTTGTATTCGCCGTATTCGCCGTTAAGGTTTGGCTTTTTGATCTTTCCGGTGCAGACCCGCTTGTTAGAATCGCCTGCCTTCTTGTGCTTGGCAGCTCTCTGTATGTTGGGGGTCTGCTCTACCAGAAGATAGCCAAGTTGCCAGATACGGCTGCTAGAACCTGACCCCTTGAGGGTAAGCCCCACCTACATTTGACCGGAACTACTCTTAGGCATATTTCTCTTTACCAACGTCATAATCCGTTCCGCGGCTTCATCGGCTTTCACCTTCGTCGTATCAATTCCTATCTCTGGATTCAGCGGCGGTTCATAAGGATCTTGTAATCCTGGAACGGTTGACGTTTCGCCGCGCCGGCCACGCTGATACGTCCCCTTGTAATCTCGCTGCATGGCCAGTTCCAGCGGACACTCCACCGCCACTTCGATGAACCGGGGAATCAGGCTCCGTGCAAAGTCGCGGTACGCCCTCCGGTTGGCCGTGGCATCGAAGATCACCGTCACGCCATGCGCCGCCAGTCTCGCGCCCATGAACGCCAAGGCGCGGTAAAAGAGATCGCGCTCCTCCCGCGAATAGGTCGGTGTAGGCGTGAGCACCAGCCTGACCGCATCCGACTCCAACACCTCGACCGGACGGCCCAGACTTTGAAGCTGCGGGATCAGCGCAGCGACGATCGTGCTCTTTCCCGATGCAGGCAGACCGGTGAGCCAGATGGCACAACCGGGAGGATGGTCAATGGTCATAGGTCACTGGTCAACGGGAACCAATATGAGCGTCTCCACTTTGCGGCAGAATCCAATCCTCACCGGTGACCAATGACTATTGACCACTGACTTTTTTAAATCCCGCAGTAGTCGTTTACCCGCTCCGGTTCGAAGCGCGGAACGTCGAGCACGTTCTCGATGAAGCGAAAGAGGCTCCGGCGGACATCCATCGACAAGTTGGGGTACCAGACAGGGCTCGCCACGACCAGCCCCCGAAAGGCGAAGAAGGGCGCGGCGGTTTCGGTCACGCCTTTGTCGCCGCTGGCTTCGATATAGGTGTCCCAGAACAATCTGAACAAGCTTTCGAACGGACCTTTGAGCTTGCCCCATTGGATCAGCGAGCCGAGCAGATAGTTGATCGTCATCGCGGTCACATCATCCGCCGGCTCACCCCATTCGCCGCGGGACCGATCCAACACAGAAAAATCTGTCCCTGCGCGAAACAGAACATTGTACGGATGAAAGTCCCCGTGCACTTGGGAAAGCCGGCCGGCTTTGCTGCGCAGGCGCCATCGCCACCGGTTGCAGGCCTCTTCGACCGTATGCAATAGATCTTCGGTGATAAAACCGCATTGTTTGGGATAGCTGTCCGTCAATCCCATGATGCATTCGCCGTGGCCGATCAACTCACGAAGCCGGCGTTTGTAAAGATCCGCATCCCGGCGTTTCGTCGCATGGATCTTCGCAAGATACCGTGCCATCGCGATCGCGCGCGCCCGATCGAGCACACGCAACGACTGGCCCTTGGTGAGCCGCTCAAGATCCAGATGGTAGCTTGTTCCTTCTGCCCATTCGTTCAGCACGAAGAACTCGCGGGCTTGCGCAACAGAGAAGAGCCGCTGTTTGCCGTCGAACGCGCCCACATCGAGAACCTTCACATGGCGTTGAAGCCGTCCGTAGGAATCATAGTCCCACAACATCGCTTGGGCGCGGTCGGCCATATGCTCATGCCCGAAAGGACCCGGCTTCATGGTTTCCAGCACGGCGGATTGCAGCCGACGGCCGAGCCGGAATGTCAATTTGACCGGCGTGCCATATCCATAGCGCTTCTGCTCTCCCTTCGAGCTGGCCTTGCCGATAACCTTGGAGGACAGAAGCGTGGCTCCAGGACCGAACCGGCTCCGGAGATAGCGTTCCAGACTCTGCTTGCTCAATGTCGGCATACACAGCGTTCTCGCAAGTCATGTTCCACCGGGAGACCGATGCGACTCAGAATTCGTCATTCGTCAAACGGTTCGCCTGCTCTGAGCCCAGTCGAACAGGATTCTTCCCAAACGGCTCACGAGTAACGTCTGCAAGCTCCTCACCACTCACTACTCGCCACTCACCATTCTCTGACACCTCACTCCTACCCCCCTCAGCCATTCCGATACCTGGCGCAATAGGCCCCACCTACAAGAGCGCCACTGTAGGAAAATGCGTCACATCGGGTTGGTATTGATCGGATCGAAGGTCGTGGCACTGCGTAGAGACTCACGAAACATCAACAGTCGGCCCGCTGCGCAATCGTTTCGCAAGCCTTCTCAGGTCGGCATACCGTTTGCTGGTCCTACAGTAAGACAAGTGGATCAACATCCCGTGGAGACGCTATGGAACTCGCAATTGAAAGCCGCAATGTCGCAATGCCCCCCCGTTGGAAGACTGAGATCGAAGCCCGAATGGATGACCTACAACGGGGGCACGAAGACTTGATTCACGGCCGTGTAACGTTGATAAAGAACAAACACCACAAGAAGCTTGCGAACGTCGCGGAGGCGCTGGTTGTGGTCTCACTGCCGGGGCGCCACACCCTGACGTCCAGAAAGGAAGACAAGACATTCGAGGAAGCCATCAGGGCGGCGTTCGATGCCATCGGTATCGAACTTCGCAAGTATCGGGAGAAACGCGCGAAGGTCGAAGTGCGCCTGCCGCCCGTACCGCCCCATCGCGGTGTGGTCTGCAAGCTCTTTCCCAAAGAGCGTTACGGGTTCATTCTGCAAGAGGGAGGCGGTGAGGTCTATTTCCATGCAAACGCGCTGCAGGGTTTTACCTTCGAGCGGCTCGATGACGGTACGGAAGTCGTCTTCGGCCTCGAAGAGGGGAAGAAAGGTCCGCAGGCCACCGTCGTGTCACTGCCGCCCGCGATGGCGTCGAAGGCGCGGTAGAACACCATGGAGAAATTCAAAGTCCCCGTCTCGATGCTGGCCCCGATAATCGACCCCGGGCAGCTGGGCTTCGAGGATACGAGTGAGCTGGAGCCCCTCACCGAAATCATCGGACAAGAACGGGCGGTGGAGGCGTTGG
>FSSH01002094.1_pt1 | contig 18516 bp, 19 predicted proteins | sample 1166101 | NCBI WGS metagenome assembly FSSH01 (sample SAMEA32972668, study PRJEB13176) | freshwater metagenome | biome: Drinking water system; feature: Biomass in drinking water that filtered by 0.45 um membrane; material: drinking water | place: USA | collected 2012-12-20 | depth 0 m | reverse complement strand
TGGCTGCTGTCGATGATTTTAATGCGGCCGGGAAACTGCCGGGCCCGGTCCAGATACGCTGCGCGGACGCGCTGAAAAAAATCGCCCCGTTCTTTCTCAAACCGGTCGGCGGCCTTGATTTGACTGACACGCTGCTGTCCCACTTCCACCGGCACATCGAAATATAGCGTCAAATCGGGTTGCAAAGCACCCTGCACCCAGTGTTCCAGAATTTCCAGTTTACCGGTGTCCAATTCCCTCCCTCCGCCTTGATAGGCAAAGCTGGCGTCGGTGAAACGATCCGATATCACCCACTGCCCTTGCGCTAGTGCGGGCAGAATCACTCTATCCAAATGCTCGCGCCGTGCCGCGAACATCAGCAAAGCTTCAGTCTCCGCGTGCATGGTCATCGATTTATCCAGCAACACAGCGCGCAGTCGCTCACCCAATTCGGTGCCCCCCGGCTCACGCGTGACGATGGCCTGCAACCCCGCACGCTGCAACAACTCGACAATCCACGCCAGCTGCGTCGATTTTCCGGCGCCGTCAATGCCTTCCAGGGTAATGAATTTGCCTTGCTTCATGCGATTCCGGTTTTCAAGTTTTATGAAGGTACGCTACCATGCGCGATCAGTTAATTATCCGCCCATTTTAACGCATGCCAATCGATGCCGCAGGTCTTCTGGATTCCGCTCAATTTATCGCCTCGCCCAATTGCGACGAACGTCCTGCGGATACTGAGATCAGTCTGCTGGTGATCCACAACATCAGCTTGCCACCGGATGAATTCGGCGGCAGCGGCGTGATCGAGTTGTTCACCAACCGCATCGATCCGGCCGCACACCCCTATTATCAAACGCTACAGGGTATGAAAGTATCGGCGCATTTTTTCATCCGCCGCGATGGCGCGATCATTCAATTCGTACCTTGCATGAAACGCGCTTGGCATGCCGGTGTTTCGCAATGGCAGAGCCGGGAACGCTGCAACGATTTCTCGATTGGTATTGAACTGGAAGGCAGCGACACCACGCCGTTTACCGATCCACAATATGAAGCGCTGATCGCTTTGACCCGGTGTTTGTGCCAGCGGTATCCGATTCAGGACATCGCCGGGCATTCGGACATCGCCCCCGGGCGCAAAACCGACCCGGGGCCTTATTTCGATTGGAAAAGATATGACAACAATTTGGGCAGTGGCTTGATTAACCGACCAGCCAATAACACACCGTCGTGATCACCGCTGCGCCGATGAAATTAAGCACTAACCCTTCCCGCACCATGCTGCTGATCGGCACCGCGCCGCTGCCGAACACGATCGCATTCGGCGGCGTGCCGACCGGCATCATGAAACCATAGCTGGCGGCCATCGCGGCTGGCAACATCAGCAGCATGGGATCGATATTGGCGGCTAACGCAGCCGGACCGAGAATGGGCATCAACAAAACGGTGATGGCCGTATTACTCGTTATTTCAGTCAGAAAAGTAACCGATAGTGCAACGAATACAATGATGATCAACGGATGCAGACCGGACAGAACGGACAACTGCTCGCCCACCGCTTGCGACAATCCGGTTTCCATGAACGCCTGCGCAATCGCAATCCCTCCGGCAAACAAAATCAAAATACCCCACGGCACCTTGACGGCGGTATCCCAGTCCAGCAATTGTCCGCCACGGCCATTCGGAATCAGAAACATAGCCACCACGGCAAGCAATGCCACCGTCGCATCGCTTGCCCCTTTCAAACCGAGCCAGACGCTCCAGCCACCGAACGGTTCGTTGCGCGTGATCCACGCCAGCACGGTCAGCCCGAAAATCAGCAGCATGCGCCGCTCTTCCGCGCGCCACGGTCCTGCTGGAGGCATCGTCAAATCACCCTTGAAATGCAAATGCCGGGTCAGCCACAAACCCGCCAGCGGCGTCATCAACAGCACCACCGGCACGCCCCAGCTCATCCATTGCGTAAAACTGACCGTGATCCCCGTGAAGCTTTCATACTCGCGCATGAACACCAGATTCGGCGGCGTACCGATCGGCGAACCCAATCCGCCGATACTGCTGCCGTAAGCGACCGACAACAACAACGGAATGGCCAGTTTTTTGTCGCCACTCTGCGCGATCACAGCCAGTGCCAGCGGCAACATCATCAGCGTGGTCGCGGTATTGGAAATCCACATACTGATGAATGCGCAGGCGCACAAAAAACCGAACACGATGCGCCGGCTGCTATGCCCGCCGACAATGCGAATCAACCCAAGTGCCAACCGGTGATGCGCACCGGAATGCGCCAGCGCCGCCGAGATCATGAAACCGCCGAGCATCAGCAACACCATATCGTCGCCGTACGCTCGCGCGATATCCTCCTTAGTCAACACCCCGGCTAACGGAAACACCGCCAACGGAATAATCGACGTCACCGGTATCGGAATCGGCTCAAAAATCCACCAGACGACGCACAAGGTTACGATGGCGCCGGTCCAGCAAGCTTTGGTATCCCAGCCGGAGGCGTTCATGCTGATAGCAAATAGCACAGCCAGAACAGGACCGGCGATCAATGCCCAATGACGTAAGCTATACATATCAAAATTTTTGAAGAAATTCATTAATTACACAAAATTAAAATGAGATTTGATATTTTTATCACTCTGAATTCTCATGTTCACCCATTGATCTCTTACATAACTTTTTCATTTCGGGATTATCCTGAATCAAGAGAGCCAGTTCATTCCTGTATTGCCTAACTTGACTCTTAAATTCTTTCAAGTCCTCTTTTGTTGTAGCAACATTTTGTACCATTGATCTAGTGTAATTATCACATGCAAAAGCAAGTAAAATTCCCTCTTGTGCCTCTCCTTCAGCAGGTATACAAGGTTGAGTTTTACTATCACCCTCGTACTTCTTAATATCGGGATGATTAAAATGTTTTACTATTCTGTAATCATCATATCTGCACATCAAATGATAGAGTTCTTTTTGGTACTCAGGCTTCTCATATGTAGGAACCATTCCTATTTCTGAAATAATTTTTCGCACATGAAACGACTCATCTTTATTGATAAATAAATGCGTTCTGTATTTTGCTTTGGCTGTTGCAATATCTTCTATAAAGAGCTTATTATCTTCTCCAATCGATATTCTCTCGATACGATGTACAGAGGTATCTATACCTTCCAAAATATATCCAGAATCGCCATTCGGTTTGCACATTAGATCATTCCAATTTCCATGAGTCGCTATAGCTCGAAGGCCATAATCTTTAGTGAAATTTTTTGATGCAAAAGAATATTGTGTATTCTGATAAAATTCAAAAGCTTTAGCCTTCGCTAGTGACTCACATTTCTTTTTTGCTCTAGCAATGGAAGGTGTCGTCAGGTCATAAATTTGTTGCCTTAGAGTTTCATTTTCTTTGTTCAACTCGTTACATTGTGCTGAGCAAAGAGATGAGCTAATTTTAGCTACTATGTTAGGTGCTTCGATAAAAACAGTAATAATAGTTAAAATAGCAGCAATGACACTGATAATGCTAATAATTTTACCCATATCTATCCCATCTTAGATCAAGCGATGCTAATCAACATACCCGATAATTCGCAACCAACCGAAATTCTCCTCCCGGCGCCACCTCCACCATATCATCCGCCGCATTAGTCGTTTCCACACACAGCAGGCGTTGGTAATCGTGATCTTCCAAATCCGCCATATCCTTGGCGATTTTCTCCCAGGGATTCCATACCACAGCGGTTTTACTGCCTTGTGAAGTGATTTGGATACGGCGACTCAAGGCTGCGTCGTCGATGGTCAGGGTATTGCCAACATTTAGGTAAATCCGATCAACTTCTGCGTCGATGGTCACGTCACCCGTTTGATGCTTTTGCGTGTTGCCGCCACCGGCTTTGTCGAGATAGTCGCAACCGGCGAGCCCCACTACTTTTGAGCGGGTAATGTCGCCGACTTTGAAATAGGTATGGAACGCTTGCGTGATGGTGAATTTTTCCTTGCCGGTGTTGCGCGTGATCAATGACAGATTCAAGCTATCGCCAACGACGATTTCCTGCCGTAAGCTGAAGGCATGCGGCCAGATGGCTTGTGTTTCCGGTGTATCGTCCAGTCCGACAGTAACTTTGATATCGCCATTGGCCAGCGCTTCGGTCGCCACCACGTTCCAGCCGCGATTGCGCACAAAGCCGTGTCCGGGGCGGCCTTTGCCTTCCGGATCGGCGCCGAACCACGGCCAGCAGATCGGCGCGCCGCCTTTGATGGCTTTGCCGTCCTGGTAATACGCTTTCGCGCTCAAAAACATCACGTCTTCCGGCTCACCGGCGGGTTGATACGACAGCACTTGACCCGCGTGGATCGAGATCAGCGCTTTGGCTTTGGCGGTTTTCACCTGAATCATCGGCAATCCGCCGTTGCCAGCGATAAATTCCACTTTGCCTGCGATGCCAAATTGCGTGTTGAGTTGTTCGATTGTCATGATTTTCCTTTGTTATTAATTGATTGGAGTTAATTTTGGGTCGGTGTCACCCGGCTGGCGGCAAGTTTAGCACGGCTGCGGGCTTCGCCGGTATCGGCGCCATTTGCGAGCGCAACGCCCATGCGCCGCCGTTTGAACGATTCCGGCTTGCCGAACAGACGGATATCGCTTTGCGGTACTTTCAGCGCTTCGGCTACGCCGGAAAATGCGATGCCTTTGGCTTCAAGTTGACCGTAAATCACCGCGCTCGCGCCCGGTGCCAGCAATACCGTATCAACTGGCAATCCCAGAATTGCACGTGCGTGCAAATCGAATTCGGTTTGTTTCTGACTGCACATCGTCACCATGCCGGTGTCGTGCGGACGCGGGCTGACTTCGCTGAACCACACGTCGTCACCTTTGACGAACAGCTCCACGCCAAAAATACCCAGGCCACCCAGATCATCGGTGATGATTTTGGCGATTTCACGCGCGCGTTGCAGCGCCGCCGGGGACATCGCCTGCGGTTGCCAGCTTTCGACGTAATCACCATGCACCTGCACATGGCCGATTGGTTCGCAGAAATGCGTTTTGACGTTGCCGTCCTCATCCAACGCACGCACGGTCAGTTGCGTGATTTCATAATCGAAATGAATCACACCCTCGACGATCACCCGCCCTTGATCGACCCGGCTGCCGCTGGCGGCATAATCCCACGCTGCTTTCACTTCACCGGCATGATCGACGCGCGACTGCCCTTTGCCGGATGACGACATCACCGGCTTGACGATGCACGGATAACCGATTTCGCCATCGATGGCCGCCTGCAATTCCGCCAAGCTGTTGGCAAAGGCATACGGCGACGTCGGCAGCCCCAGCGTTTCCGCTGCCAGACAGCGGATGCCCTCACGGTTCATCGTCAACCGGGCGGCGCGCGCGGTCGGAATCACCGTGGCAATGCCTGCTTGCTCGATTTCGACCAGCATGTCGGTGGCAATCGCTTCGATTTCCGGCACGATAATATCGGGCTTTTCCTGTTCGACCAATGCCCGCAACGCCTGACCGTCCGCCATGTTGATGACATGCGCGCGATGCGCCACCTGATGCCCCGGCGCGTTGACGTAGCGGTCCACCGCGATGGTTTCAACGCCAAGGCGCTGCAATGCGATGATGACTTCCTTGCCGAGTTCGCCGCTGCCGAGCAGCATGACTTTTTTTGCCGATGCACTCAGCGGTGTACCGATGATTGATGGTGTTTTCATGTTGATGACTCCTGAATAGCGGTTCTTTTTTGACCCTGTTGCTGCAACGCCCACTGCACATGCTCGCGCACCATGTCCGATGGGTCATCCGCGCGCGCTTGCAAGGCTTGCACGATTTCGTCCGAATACGGCGCGTTGCCGAGACCGACAGCGATATTGCGCAGCCATTGCGTATGACCGATGCGGCGGATCGCGCTGCCGGCCAGTTTTGCCTCGAATGTTGCTTGATCCCAACCGAATAATTCAATGAGCGACACATCGTCCATGCCATTGCGCACATGAAAGTCGTTTTCGTTGGTAATTTTGGCAAATTTATTCCACGGGCATACCAATTGGCAATCGTCGCAGCCATAGATGCGATTGCCGATCAGCGGCCGCAATGGTTCTGGAATGCTGTCTTTCAATTCGATGGTCAGGTAGGAGATGCAACGGCGGGCATCGACTTGGTAAGGCCCGATGATCGCTTGAGTCGGGCAAACATCGATGCAGCGGGAACAACTGCCGCAATAATCCCCCACCGCATCGTCGGCGGGCAGCGGCAAATCGATATACATTTCACCGAGGAAAAACATCGAACCGGCTTGGCGATTCAACAATAATGTGTGCTTGCCGCGCCACCCCAGACCGGATTTCTGCGCCCAAGCCACTTCCATCACCGGCGCGCTGTCGGAAAATACGCGATATTGGAAGGTGCCTACTTCGCTGGTTATCCGGTCGGCCAATTTTTGCAGCCGCGCGCGGATCACTTTATGGTAATCGCGCCCCAGCGCATAGCGCGAAATGAATGCCCGGCCACCGTCATGGATCACATCCCAGCTATTTTTAACAGCAGGCGGCGCATAGTTCATGCACACCGAAATAACCCGCTGTGTGCCGGGCTCAAGCTCGGCGGGCCGGGTACGTTTGGTGCCATGTTTTGCCATGTAGTCCATGTCACCGTGGTATCCTTGCGCCAGCCATTGAAACAGACCGGATTCCACCGTTGACATATCCGCCTGCGCATCGGCGATGCGGACATCGTGAAAACCGAGTTCCTTGCCCCAGGTTTTGATGGCAGCCGCCAAGGCGGTGTAATCCGGTAATTTATTGGTTGAGGTATTTTCTTGCATAACGCTCGTTCGACAGATACTGAATCAGCACAAGGTATTACCTGCTTTCTTGCAGATGAAGCGGCAACGCTGGCGTTCGGTAAAAAACTGGCTGCCTGCCTGCATTCCGGACTGGCCATTTATCTGAGCGGCAATCTCGGTGCAGGCAAAACAACCTTGACGCGCGGTATTCTACACGGCCTCGGATATCAGCATGTAGTCAAAAGTCCTACCTATAATTTAGTTGAAATCTATAAAATCTCTGCGCTATACTTGTATCACTTTGATTTTTATCGGTTCAATGATTACCTCGAATGGGAAGAAGCAGGCTTCCGCGATTACTTTAATTCAGACGCAATTTGTTTGGTGGAATGGCCTGAAAAAGCGGGCAATTTATTGCCTGAAGCCGATTTGCAGCTCATCTTCAGCATTCTTGATAACGGCCGCAGGATTGAAATCCGGGCTGGCACAGAGGCAGGAAAACAATGTTTGATACATTGGCACAACCCAAAAAGCGAGTGATTGCGTATCCCAATAGCAACACCTACGCTGCCGTCAAAAATAACTTCCTGATATTTTTTATATTGGTCTTTTTCTGTTGCTGGATAGGTTCCAGTCAAACAGTGCTGGCTGCGGATACCACCGTTCAAGCGGTTCGTGTCGGGTTAACGCCGGATTACACGCGCATCACCCTGGAGTCTAATCAGCCGCTTGAATATGAATTAAGCATGCTGGAAAACCCGCATCGCGTGGTTATCGATTTAAGCAATACCAAGCTTTCACAGGCGCTTTCGGCACTCCCGCAAAAGGTAGATGCGATTGATCCTTTTGTGCAGAAAATCCGCGTCGGGCAGTATAAACCGCACGTCATCCGGCTGGTGTTCGATCTGAAAGCCAATGTCGTGCCGCGCACCTTTGTGATCGAGCCCAAGGAAAATTTTGCACACCGGTTGATTCTGGATATTCATCATCCGGACAAAGCTGGCAAGGCGGAACTGAATGCGCGTGGCGGCGCTGCGCCAAGCACGGATTTTGAAGCGGATGTTTTGGATGAATTGGTTGCTACACTGGTGCAAGGCGGCGCAAAACAACCCCAAGCCAGCCCGCAAGCCCGGCTTGTCTGGCCGCACGCACCCAAGCCGCAGTTGAATCAAGCCAAGCAGAACAATAACTCTCCCGCTGCGCAAAACCGCAAACCGCTCAGTAAGGCTCCGCGCATCATTATCGTCGCCATCGATCCCGGCCATGGCGGCAAAGATCCCGGTGCAGTCGGCTATCAGGGCACTTACGAAAAAGACGTTACTCTGGCGATCGCGAAAAAACTGAAAGAACGAATAGACAAAGAGCCGAATATGCGCGCCGTTCTGACCCGCGACGGCGATTATTACATTTCGCTGCCACAACGCCGCATTAACGCACGGCGCGCCAATGCCGACTTGTTCGTGTCGATCCATGCCGATGCCAATCCCAAAGCGCACGCGCACGGTTCCTCGGTTTTCACACTGTCCGAACATGGCGCCACCTCGACCACGGCAAGCTGGCTTGCCAATAAAGAAAATAGCGTCGACAGCGATTTGATGGGCGGCATCGATATCACCTCGAAATCAAAAGATATCAAAGAGCTGCTGCTGGATCTGTCGCTGAATGCGACTATCAACGACAGCGTCAAGCTCGCCGAATACGTTTTGAAACAATTGGGCGGCATTAATCACTTGCACAAAAGAAATGTAGAGCAAGCGGGTTTCGCGGTGCTGAAATCGCCCGACATTCCTTCTATCCTGGTGGAAACAGCGTTTCTCAGCAACCCCAAAGAAGAAGAAAAACTACGCAGCAAGGGCTATCAGGATAGAATGGCGGACGCAATGTTCCTGGGTATCAAGAAATACTTTTCGGATAACCCGGCACTGGCACGCGCCGCCGTCGCGCAAACCAAATAGCGCCGTTGCGTTCCCGTTTTTCCCGTGGCACCCGCAATCCGATCCAACTGTTTTGCTTTAACACGTTACAATAACTTCTGTTAGCCGGTCCGATCAGAGTATCCTTAAAAAGGATATCCGGATTTTTAAAGAGTAAAAATTTTCCCGATTGTTTATGACTATACTTGGCATTCCTATGAATGAACCCAAGCCAGAATTGATGCACACCAGCGATCCGCCTGCCCATTCGATGCAACAATGGTTTCAGCTTTCCACGAGAGCTGGTCTCGCGCATATCGTTTTAACCGGTAACTATACGTTGACGGCGTTAGAGCCGATCCTCAAGTCACTCATGGATGAGCTGAGCAAACAAGCCAAAAATCGCGATTTGTACTGGGATCTGACCGGCATCCAGCAAATGGATATCGCGGGCACAACCCTGCTGTGGCGAGCGTGGAAAGCACAACGGCCGGAACATCTTCAGCTGCGCCCGGAACACGAAAAAATGTTTGCGCGTCTGGAACAGCTGCCAGCAATCAAAACGGAAGCCCCATACCGGGATTTGCTCTGGCCTTTAACCGCTTTGGGCGGATTAGCCTTGCTGTTATGGCAGCATGCCATCGGCCTGATCAGTTTGATTGGCCAATTGCTGCTCGATGTGATTTATTTATTCCGCAACCCGGGTTATATCCCCTGGCGCGAAATCTCCGCCAACTTATACCGCACCGGGGCGCAAGCACTCGGCATTACCGCGCTGGTCGGGTTCCTGATCGGTATTGTCTTGAGCTATCTTTCTTCCAAGCAATTGCAGTTATTTGGCGCAGATATCTTTATTATCAACATATTGGGAATCAGCATCATCCGTGAGCTGGGCCCGATGCTGGCCGCAATTCTGGTTGCCGGCCGCTCCGGCTCGTCCATGACGGCGCAACTCGGTGTCATGCGCGTAACTCAGGAATTGGATGCCCTGACAGTGATGGGTATCTCGCATAGCCAGCGTCTGATATTACCGAAAGTGCTGGGACTCGGTATCGCAATGCCCTTGCTGGTGATATGGACCAGTGCGATCGCATTGCTGGGCGGAATAGTCGCTGCGGAATGGCAGTTAGGTCTGAATTCACAATACTTTTTGTCAGCGCTACCGGATGCAGTGCCTATTGCCAACTTATGGCTCGGACTTGGCAAAGGGGCTGTATGCGGCATGGTCATTGCGCTCATCGCGTGTCATTTTGGTTTAAGGATCAAACCCAACACCGAAAGCCTGGGTGAAGGCACCACCTCTTCGGTGGTAACCGCAATCACCATGGTGATCATTATCGATGCCATTTTCGCCATATTGTTCTCAGACGTGGGGCTTACCTAGATGATGACAAAACCGGAATGCATCATCGAGATTGAATCGCTCTATACCCGTTTCGGGAATCATATCGTGCATCGCGATATCAATTTATGCGTTTACCGCGGTGAAGTACTGACACTGATCGGCGGATCGGGTAGCGGAAAAACCACGTTGTTACGCCAGATGCTGGGATTGGAAGAACCGTCACAAGGCAGCGTCAAAGTTTTTGGCGGTACTCGTTCAAACGCTGCCGTCAATCCGCGCAGAAAAAATATCCGCAGCCGTTCAGGCGTGCTTTTTCAACAAGGCGCATTATTCAGCGCGTTGACTGTGTTCGATAATATTGCGCTGCCTTTGCGTGAATTGCACACCTTGAGCGAAGATATGATCCGGGATCTGGTGATGGTTAAACTGAATATGGTGGCCATCGGCCCCGAGCACGCGAACAAAATGCCCGCCGCCTTATCCGGCGGCATGATCAAACGCGTGGCGCTGGCAAGAGCGCTGGCATTGGATCCGGAAATACTGTTTCTGGACGAACCCACCGCCGGACTGGACCCCGAGCTGAGTGAAAGTTTCGTAGAATTGGTGCTGGCATTGCGCAGCGAAATGGATCTAACGATTGTCATGGTGACGCATGATTTGGATACATTGGTCGCGTTATCCGACCGGGTTGCCGTTCTGGCCGATCAGCAAGTGGTTGTCATCGGCGCCCTGGACCAGGTATACCGCTTTCCGCATCCTTTTATCAACAGCTTCTTCAAAAGCATACGGCATAAAATTGAGCAACAAAACAACTCGGAGCAAACATGGAAAACCGTGCCCATGCCCTCGTAGCAGGTATCTTTGTCATTTTCCTGAGCATCGCCATCGCTTTGGTGACGGTGTGGTTTAGTGGCAGCAACATTCAGCGCATCGATTATCTCGTCGTCACCAAAGAATCGGTGAGCGGGCTTAACCCGCAATCGGCGGTGCATTATCGCGGTGTTAACATCGGTAAAGTTGAAAATATCGAATTTGATCCGGAGAACCAGCAACAAATTCTTGTGCGTATTTCAGTGAACGAGAATGTCATACTCAGAAACAGCACTTACGCGCAATTGGGCTATCAAGGCGTTACCGGGCTGGCCTACATTCAGCTGAACGACGATGGCATCGGTACTGATCAACTGGCCCATGACGCGCGCATCCCGATGCGCCGTTCATTGCTCGACGAAGTCGCCGGGTCCGGGCAGGACTTGCTCACCAATGTCAACCAATTAGTACTAAAAATGCACCAATTGCTGAACGACGAGAATCAAGATCAAATTTTCCATATTCTGCATAATATTCAAAAAGCCACGCGCAATTTTGATGGTATTGCCGGTCACTTGCAGCCTGTGCTCACCTCATTCACTGAACTCACAACCGAGTCGGCGACGCTGGTTAAACGTCTGGATCAGCTCCTGGGTGAAGTCAATGTGACCGTTGCCAAAATCAATCAGAAAGATGGCATTTTTGACAGCTTGTCGCACAGCACGCAGGAGCTGGCAATAACGATTCCTGAATTGCGCAATGTCAGTCACAGCATTGCCCGCAGTTCGCATAATTTTGATAAGGTTTTGCATCAATTGGAAGAAAACCCGCAAAGTTTATTATTTGGCCGCCCTTCCCCCTTGCCGGGTCCTGGAGAAGCCGGTTTTGTGTCCCCCAAGGAGTAAGCCAATGACCAGAATACTCTTGTTGCTCGCCATCCTCTGCCTGCTGCCGGGTTGTACTGTTCTGCATAAATCGCAATCCACAGCTGTGTACGATTTTGGTATCCAGACGCCAGCGTTATCCCAGCCATCGGTTCAGTCCGCCCAGCTGCGGAAGAATAGCTTGCTGGTTGCGGACACGACAGCGCCGGTATGGCTGGATAGCAAAGCGATTCATTACCGCCTGCTCTATCACAATCCAACACAATCGTACACCTACGCCAGTAATCGCTGGATTGCCACGCCTGCCGCTCTGATTACGCAGCAGTTACGCAATCGCATCGCCGCCGGTACGCAGGAACAAGTGATTAAAGACAACAGTATCGCAACCGCCGATCATGTACTGCATACCGAGTTGGAAGAATTCTCACAAGTGTTTGATACAGCTACGGATAGCCGCATTGTGGCCGGTTTGCGCGCCAGTTTGATCGAACGCAGCACACGCAAGCTGCTGGCGCAGAAATATTTCAACATCACGGCAAAAGCGCCTTCGGCCGATGCAGCGGGAGCGGTGTCTGCATTAAGCGCGGCGACTAATCAACTGCTGGATGAATTGGTTAATTGGCTGGCCGCCACATTACCACACGATTAATCCCGGCTTGGGCAGTCAAAATTAATCTCAAGTTGGGTTAATTTATCATTCTCTTATGTTAGTATCCCGTCATTATTGTTCCAGAGGTTTTGCATGCGTTTAATTCCAATCCTGCTGCTCTCCGCTTACTTACTCAGCGCTTGTGGTCTGAAGGGACCGCTCTACCTTCCCAAGGTTGAGGAAGCCAGTAACGCGTCATCTGATCAAGTAGAGAGAAAATGAGCGGTTTTCCTGAATTCGATTACCGCAACAATGAGCTTTTTGTAGAATCGGTTGCGCTTAAGCAGATTGCCCGGGAATTCGGCACACCCTGTTATGTCTACTCGCGCGCCGCCTTAACCAAAGCCTATCAAGCATTCGATGCGGCATTTGCGGACCGGAACCATCTGATTTGTTACGCGGTGAAAGCCAATTCGAATATCGCCATCCTCAACCTTTTCGCACGGCTCGGCAGCGGCTTCGATATCGTATCGGGTGGAGAATTACAGCGTGTCATCAAAGCGGGCGGCGATCCGGCCAAAACGGTGTTTTCCGGTGTCGGGAAACACGTTGATGAAATGCGCATGGCGTTGGATGCCAACATTCTCTGTTTCAATGTGGAATCCGAAGCCGAGTTAATTGTGTTGAACCAGATCGCCAAAGACATGGGCAAAATTGCGCCCGTCAGTCTACGCGTCAACCCGGATGTGGATGCCAAGACGCACCCTTATATCTCAACCGGCCTTAAGGAAAATAAGTTTGGCGTTCCCGCCAGCGAAGCCGGGCGGATTTATCAATCGGCACAGCAGTATCCGCATATCCGGTTTACCGGCTTGGATTGTCACATCGGTTCCCAGCTCACCGAGCTTGAACCGTTCCAGCAAGCCGGCCATAAGATGCTCAATTTACTCGAAACCTTACAATCGCAAGGTCTGTCTATTGAGCACCTGGACTTGGGTGGCGGCTTGGGCATCCGCTACACCGATGAAACACCGCCAAGCATCAAAGACTATGTTTCCGCGCTATGCGCCGGTACCCGGACAGTCAAACAACGCTTGTTAATCGAGCCGGGCCGTTCACTGGTGGGTAATTCCGGCATTTTATTGACGCGGGTGGAGTACCTTAAACACACTTCGGCGCGTGATTTCGCCATCGTCGATGCCGCCATGAACGACCTGATGCGTCCGGCATTGTACAACGCTTATCATGCGATCCTGCCTGTGCAACAAAATGCAGGCGACGCTAGAAATTACCAAGTAGTCGGCCCGGTTTGCGAAACCGGCGATTTTCTCGGTCATGACCGTAAACTCAGCCTGAATGATGGCGATTTGCTAGCTGTGATGTCCGCCGGCGCCTATGGCATGAGCATGAGTTCAAATTACAACACCCGGCCGCGCGCCGCCGAAATCATGGTTGATCAGGATCAAATCCATATCATCCGGCAACGTGAGACGATCGATCAATTAATGGCCGCTGAGCACGTACTGCCGCAATAAATGACAGAACATTTGGAGATACGTTCAATTGTAGTAACATGCCGTATCGCTTTATGATAAATCCGTAATGACAAGCCAACCCAGTATCGACGATGCGCAGTATCAAGACCATATCCTGCAAGGTGTTTCACGCACTTTTGCGCTGACTATCCCGCAATTACCCGAGACGTTGCGCCGCGTGATCGGCAATGCGTATCTGCTTTGCCGTATTACCGATACGATTGAAGACGATAGTGCATTGACCAACGAGCAGACCCGGAAATTATCCGACATGTTTGCCGAGGTCGTATGCGGCAATGCTTCAGCCGAGGAATTCGCACACCAGCTCTATCCGCTGCTTTCCGCTCATACTATTCCAGCGGAACATGATTTAATCAAAAACACCCCGGCGGTCATTCGCGTCACGCACAGCTTTAACCCGACACAACGCAGAGCGCTGGAGCGTTGCGTGCGAATCATGGCCAAGGGGATGGCGGATTATCAGGAAACGGAATCGCTGGATGGATTGAAAGATCTGGCGGCAATGAATGAATATTGCTATTACGTGGCCGGTGTCGTCGGTGAAATGTTAACCGAATTATTCTGCGATTATTCGGAAGAAATCAATCGCCATAAACCCACTTTGATGAAGCTTTCTGTTTCGTTCGGCCAGGGATTGCAAATGACGAACATTCTCAAGGATATTTGGGACGACCGTAAGCGAGGCGCTTGCTGGCTGCCGCAGGATATTTTTCTTAAAAACGGATTCAATCTGCGCGACTTGCGGCCTGGAATATCCGATGAGAAATTTCAAGCCGGATTAGCGGAGCTATTGGCCGTTGCCAAAAGTCATTTACAAAATGCGCTGACTTATACCAGCATGATCCCTCCTAAAGAAAAAGGAATCCGCAGGTTCTGCTTATGGGCCATTGGTATGGCCATCCTGACATTAAATAAAATCAATCAGCACCGGGATTTTTCGGAAGGAGCCCAAGTTAAAATCAGCCGCCGCAGTGTCAAAGCCACCATTGTAACGACCAGTTTATTTGCCAGCCATGACTGGATCCTGGAATTATTGTTCAAGCTGACATCCCGGAACTTGCCGGTAGCTGCTTTGAACAATGAAGCACTACCGGAAATCCGGTAAATGATCATTACCGTTTTAGTTTCTGGATACTGTTCAATACCAATCGAACCGGAATGCAGGTTCGCTTTCAAAAAATCATGAAGTCATTAGTCACAGGCGCAACAGGATTTCTTGGCTCCGCAGTGATGCGGTGCTTGCTTGCGGCCGGGCATGATGTGCGTGTTTTGGCAAGACCCGATAGCGACCGGAGAAATCTGAAAAATTTCGCTGTTGAAATTGCCGAAGGCGATTTGCGCGATCATGAATCGCTTAAACGCGCCGTCCGGGGTTGCGATAATCTGTTTCATGTTGCTGCCGACTACCGGTTGTGGGTTCCGGATCCCGCAACCATGCATGAAATTAACGTGACCGGTACGCGTGCGCTGATTTTAGCTGCCCATGAGGGAGGCATTCAACGCATTGTTTATACCAGCAGTGTGGCAACACTCGGGTTAAACGCGGATGGTTCACCCGCCAACGAGGGAACGCCCGCTGATTTTGCGGGCATCAAAGGTCACTATAAGCGTTCCAAATACCAAGCTGAAAAATTGGTACAACAACTCGTTGATGAATATCGCTTACCATTAATCATCGTCAATCCTTCCACGCCGATTGGCCCCGGTGATGTGCGCCCCACACCGACCGGACGCATCGTGCTGGACACCTTGATGGGACGCATGCCGGCGTACGTCAATACCGGTCTGAATATTGCGCATGTCGACGACATCGCGCAAGGCCATTTACTGGCATTCCAGCATGGCAAACCCGGAGAACGCTATATTCTGGGTGGTGATAACATGTTGCTGCTGCAGATTCTGCAACTCATCGATGAAATCAACGGAACACGCAAAAAGCGCGTCAACATACCCATCAATGTCATGCTCCCGATGGCGTGGTGTATGGAAAAAGTCGCGCTCTTCACACGCACAGAACCGCGCGCCACACTCGACAGCATTCACATGGCCAAGAAATTAATGTTTTTCTCCAGCGCGAAAGCTAACCGGGAATTGGGCTATCAACACCGTCCCGCTGTTGAAGCGCTTAGGGATGCAGTCAAATGGTTCAAAGAAAACGATTACTGCCGCTAGATTGCATGTGATCCGGTCATTCAAGCGAAACTTACTTCCTCTCACTCAACATCTTCCATCAATCTCCCGTAATACTATCAACCTTGTACGTCTCAGCAGCTTCAAAGCAAGCTTAGCGTTACATTCTGCACCGCTCATAGGAATTTTTAGATTTATTCTAAACTTTCATGCTTGACTGTCGTAAAAACAACGGCGAAGTGAAAATCATGCAGCAAGAGCTGGTGAGCTGGTTAAAAATCAAAGCAATTCTGGTAGTACATAAAATATTGTTATTTACGGAGAAGAGAATGCCTGACAAAAATTTAAAATTCTTAGTAGTGGATGATTTTTCTACCATGCGTAGAATCGTTCGCAATCTTTTAAAAGAACTAGGATTTGTCAATGTCGATGAGGCTGAAGATGGCGCGGTAGCTTTACGCAAGCTACAAGATGGCAATTTTGATTTTATTGTATCCGATTGGAACATGCCCAATATGGATGGGTTAACCATGCTTCAGAATGTACGTGCCAACGAAGCATTAAAAAATATCCCTGTACTCATGGTCACCGCTGAAGCGAAAAAAGAAAATATCGTTGCTGCAGCCCAAGCGGGAGCGAGCGGTTATATTGTGAAACCTTTCACTGCTGCTGTACTGGAAGAAAAATTGAATAAGATATTCCAGAACATGGAAGCCAAAATAGCTGTAAAAGCATAGAATTTCTTTTCATAACAAACCGATGAGTTCAAAATGAATACAAAATGTCTTATGAAAGCTAAAACGGAAGATGCTTCCCAAGAAACAGTCAGCAGCAAACCCAATAAATCCATTAAATTAGCCGATACACCGCCAGATGAAATGGCTCAAAATATGGAAGTCAGCGAATCAATGACTACTAATAAAAAAGTGATTGATCAGATTGGACAATTAACCAGAAACTTACACGATAGTTTGCGTGAACTGGGATACGACAAGCGCCTTCAGGCAATTGCATCCGAAGTACCCGAAGCGCAAGATAAATTATCCTATATAGCAACCAAAACCGAGCAAGCGGCGGAACGCACACTAAATGCGACTGAAATTGCCATGCCAATTCAAGAGAAGATTTCCGCCGATGCTATACATTTATCTGAACAATGGAAACAAGCGTTCGAAACTCATCAAACCAATCCAGATACGGAAAAATTTAAATTATTGCTAATTGATACGCTGCAATATCTTGATAAAATTCCGGAACAAACTAGCGCCACCAATACGCAGCTGATGGAAATCATGATGGCACAAGATTTTCAGGATCTTACCGGTCAAGTGATCAAGAAAGTTACAAACATGGTGCAAAGTTTGGAGAAGGATCTGATAGATCTGCTACTTGCAAACGTTCCAGCCAAGAAAAATATTATCGTTGCTGATGAAGGACTCCTGAACGGTCCGGTCACAAATCCCGAAAAACGCAATGATGTGGTATGCAATCAAGATCAGGTTGATGATTTACTCGCCAGTCTTGGGTTCTAGTTGCGGCTCGCCTCATCATTCACTGCAATTCTCACCCTCTTTGACGCTACTTATTTCACTAGAGTTTTATCCGGCATCACCGGCAAAACTCTAGTGTTCTCCAATAGAACGTTTTAACAAAATCCCGCAGATTAGCTATCAAATTTAATGCCTCGTCCCGATTGATTCCGTATCACTGGCATTTGCGCTTTCGAGCTTTCTCCACAGACATTTATTGTTGCTCTCGTGCGCGATTTTTTCTAAAACCATCGCATGGTGCGCCAATTCCTCAGCCGTTGCTTCGATAATTCTCAAATTCAAACTATCCAGATTTTCAACGGCGTGCTGAACGGTCTCGGTATATTCCAGGTCGATCAGTAAACTTTCCTGGCCGCGCGTCATGGCCAGATAAACTTCGGCCAGTAGCTCCGCATCCAATAGTGCCCCGTGCAGCGTGCGCTTTGAGTTATCGATATTGTAGCGTTCGCATAGCGCATCGAGGTTATTACGTTTACCCGGATGAAATTCCTTTGCGAGTTTCAAAGTATCCGTTATCGCTGCACAATACTTATCCAGTGTTTTTAAATTGATCAAACTCAATTCATGATTGAGAAATCCGACGTCGAACGGTGCGTTATGAATAATCAGTTCAGCATCGTTGATAAAATTTAAGAACTCCTTGGAGATGTCATGGAACCTCGGTTTATCCTGAAGGAATTCTGTTGTTAATCCATGCACTTGCAACGCTCCTTCATCACTTTCACGATCCGGATTAAGATAATAGTGAAAGTGATTACCCGTAAGCTGCCTGTTCCACAACTCCACCGCCGCTATTTCAACAAGACGATGACCGAGCTTATGCTCCAACCCGGTCGTTTCGGTATCCAGTACAATTTGACGCATATCAGATCCTTGAATTTATCGCACTTCTCCGGAAGTTATCATTTCCACGCCACGATTTGCCAGTTGATCGGCGCGTTCATTCTCCGCATGCCCCGAATGCCCCCGCACCCA
>FSSH01001258.1_pt1 | contig 18583 bp, 17 predicted proteins | sample 1166101 | NCBI WGS metagenome assembly FSSH01 (sample SAMEA32972668, study PRJEB13176) | freshwater metagenome | biome: Drinking water system; feature: Biomass in drinking water that filtered by 0.45 um membrane; material: drinking water | place: USA | collected 2012-12-20 | depth 0 m | reverse complement strand
CCGCAGATGATGGCCGAGGCCGCGCGCTACAACGTCGACCATGGTGCGCAGATCATCGACATCAACATGGATGAGGGCATGCTGGATTCCAATAAGGCGATGGAAAAGTTTCTCCGTCTTGTCGCGTCGGAGCCGGATATCTGCAAAGTGCCGATCATGGTCGATAGTTCCAAGTGGGAGGTATTGGAAACGGGGTTGCGGAATATTCAGGGCAAAGCCGTCGTCAACAGTATCAGCTTGAAAGAAGGCGAGCAGAAGTTTGTCGAGCAGGCCACGCTCGTGCGCCGATACGGCGCGGCGGTGGTCGTGATGGCATTTGATGAAAAGGGACAGGCTGACACGCTGGAGCGGAAGAAAGAGATCTGTGCGCGATCCTATCGCATCCTGACCGAGCGGGTCGGGTTTCCACCCGAGGACATCATCTTCGATCCCAACGTTTTGACCGTGGCGACCGGGATCGAAGAACATAACGAGTACGCGCTGAATTTTATCGAGGCGGCGCGCTGGATCAAGCGGAACCTGCCCGGAGCCAAGGTCAGCGGCGGTATCAGTAATATCTCCTTTTCGTTTCGCGGCAACAATGTCGTGCGCGAAGCGATGCACTCGGCGTTTCTCTACCATGCGATCAAGGCCGGGCTGGACATGGGCATCGTGAATGCCGGGCAACTCGCGGTCTACGAGGAGATTCCAAAAGACCTGCTCGAACTGGTGGAAGATGTGTTGCTCAACCGGAGGCCTGATGCCACGGAACGACTGGTGACGTTTGCCGAGACGGTGAAACAAAAGGGGAAAATCGCGGTCAAGGACGATCAGTGGCGAAGCGGCACCGTCGAGGAGCGATTGTCCCATGCGCTGGTGAAGGGCATTACGGACTACATCGATCAGGATACGGAGGAGGCCCGTCAAAAGTATCCCAAGCCGCTCTCCGTGATCGAAGGGCCCTTGATGGCCGGCATGAATATCGTGGGGGATCTGTTCGGGTCGGGTAAGATGTTCTTGCCTCAAGTAGTGAAGAGCGCGCGGGTGATGAAAAAGTCGGTGGCCTATCTGATGCCGTTCATGGAAGAAGAAAAAAAGCGGCTGGGCGGATACCAGGCGCAGGGCAAGGTGTTGCTCGCGACGGTCAAGGGCGATGTTCACGATATCGGAAAAAATATCGTCGGCGTGGTGTTGGGCTGCAACAACTATGAGGTCATTGACCTCGGTGTGATGGTCCCCTGCGAAAAGATCCTGGCGGCGGCGAAGGAACTGAAGGTCGATATCGTCGGTTTGAGCGGGTTGATCACTCCCTCGCTTGACGAGATGGTGCATGTGGCGAAAGAGATGACTCGCGAAGGATTCGAGATTCCGCTGTTGATCGGCGGCGCCACCACGAGCAAGGCCCATACGGCCGTCAAAATTGCGCCTTCATATAGTCCGTCAGTCATCCATGTGCTGGATGCGTCCAGGGCCGTCGGCGTGGTATCGAACCTTATCAGCCCCACTCAGAAGCCCGGGTTTGTGCAGGAAGTCCGGAATGATTATGACCGCATGAGACAGATCCATCAGGGCAAGGGAGAAAAACCGGTGCTGCCGATCGCCCGTGCCCGCGCCAATCGTCCGGTCACCGACTGGGCTGCGCTCGATATTCCGACGCCCGGTTTTCTGGGCGTCCGGGTGATCGCGGACCAATCGTTGACCGACCTGATTCCCTTCATCGACTGGTCGCCGTTCTTTCATACCTGGGAGTTGAGGGGGCGCTATCCGGCGATCTTTGATGATGCCACGGTCGGAGTGAAGGCCAAGGAACTGTACGATGACGCACGACGGCTCCTGGATGAGATCGTCCGGAAGAAACTGCTGCGCGCCAAAGGGGTCTATGGATTCTTCGCGGCCTCCGGTGTGGGTGACGATATCGAGCTGTATACGGATGCGTCGCGTACGGCTGTACTTACGACGGTCCATACGCTGCGGCAGCAAGCCGAAAAGCCTGACGGGCAGCCCAATCGTGCGTTGTCCGACTACATTGCGCCGAAGGATTCCGGGCGAAAGGATTTCCTCGGAGCCTTCGCGGTGACGTCCGGCATCGGCATGGAGGAACTCTGCGAACGCTTCGATAAGGATCACGATGACTATAATTCGATCATGGCTAAGGCGTTGGCGGACCGGTTAGCCGAGGCCTTCGCCGAGTATCTCCATAGGAAGGTGCGAGAACAATGGGGATACGGCAAATCCGAACGATTGACGGCTGACGATCTCATTCGTGAAAAGTATCGCGGCATCCGTCCCGCGCCGGGGTACCCGGCGTGCCCCGACCATACGGAGAAGCGGCTGTTGTTCGATCTGCTGTCGGCCGAACAGGCTGTCGGCATCACGTTGACCGAAAGCTTTGCCATGCTGCCGGCTGCCGCCGTCAGCGGATTCTACTTCGCCCATCCGGACGCCAAGTATTTTGCCGTTGGTAAGATCGGGAAAGACCAAGTCGAGGACTACGCTTTCCGTAAGGGAATGGACCAACGCACGATTGAACGCTGGCTTTCGCCCAATCTTAACTATGAGCCTGGTCCAACGGGATAAGCGTAAGACGTAAGGGGTGAGGGGAAGGAAGAATGGTTGATGGGCGATGGTCGATGGTCGGAATTGGAAGAGGGAACAGGGGTGAGGGGCCGTTCGTCATTCGTCAATCGATCCGGACCACTTACCACGCACTACTTGCGACTTGCCACTCATATTCAGACTGCCGACGATAGGAAATCGTCTTGAAGGTCGACGGCGGCGGCGCGAAGCGCATTCACTATCCGGTGGTACCGTTCGCCTGCCCAGCGGTTGAATGACTCGGCGTCAGGAAAAACGAGGTCCCAGGCTTTCGCAGCGTCCAGTAGAAGCAGTTGCTGAGGTCTGTTGTCTCCGGGAAAGAGGACGATGAGTACGGCGGAATTGCCTGTGAGGCTGATGTCGGTAAAGATATGCAGGGTTGCGGAGGAGGGCAGGGTTGCCTCGCGCGATGCCGCTTCAACAAGAGGCTGATAGAGACGGTGAAGAAACTGCGAGGTCACTTCGTGAGGGTTTACAGGAGTCAGCAAGCGCGGGTTCGGTTTCTCGCCGAAGAGATTTTCGGTGAGGTAGGTAGCAGCCTCCCACGTCGGCATGGCGCCTGAGGTTACGAGAGCTTCACAGAGATAGGCGATCCAGTTTCTGTGCTCCGTCCGATTCCGTGCCGTCACCGTTTTCTTTGCCATCACCGGCAATCCTCCCGTGTTCATGTTGTTGCAGCGCGTCAACGGGCTGCTCGGTTGTTCGTCATCCACGCGGCGCAGGCCTCCAGCCGATGCCGCGATGAGCCGTCATGAGTAATGGAGCAAGTTTCTAGGAGTCGAGGGGGGGGTCGGAGGGTGTAGGGTCGGCGTATTGGTCGCGGATTCGCACAAGTTCGTCTGTAGATGAAAAGAAAATGTCGAGCAGTTCGGGATCGAAGTGTTCGCCGCGGTGTTTGAGCATGAGGTCGATCGTATGGCCGATCTCAAATGCCGGTTTGTAGACGCGCTGGGTTGTGAGCGCATCGAATGCATCGGCGATCGATGCGATGCGGCCTTCGATGGGAATCGCTTCCCCTTTGAGGCCTCGTGGATAGCCGGTGCCGTCGAATCGCTCGTGGTGAGTATAGGCGATGACGGCCGCGACTTTGAGCAGTTCTGCGTCTGATCCGCTGAGGATGCGATAGCCGATCTCGGCATGCTGTGCGATTACTCCGAATTCTTCCTGGGTGAATTTCCCCGGTTTCAAGAGGACATGATCAGGAGTGCCGATCTTGCCGATATCGTGCATGGGACTGGCCGTGCGGATCAGGTCGCACCGGTCGGAGGACAGCCCGCACCGGCGCGCGAGCAACTCACAGTAGTGACTCATTCGGTGAATATGCCGGGCGGTCGAGCTGTCACGAAACTCGGCGGCGATGGCCAAGCGCTGAATGGTTTCTTCTCGCGAGAGGCGCAATTCTTTCTCACTGCGCTCCAGCCAGTCCAACGCCTGCTGCAAGGCTACGGTGCGGGTGCGCACAATATCTTCGAGATTTTCCCGATGAAAACGGTTTTCTAATTCCAGCTTGCGGCGGCGAAGGGCGTTGGCCACGTTGATCAACACTTCGCTGGACTCGAAGGGCTTGACGATGTAGCCGAACGCGCCCACCTCGATGGCTGCGTTGGCCAGGACCGAGCTGTCGAGTCCCGTGACCATGATGGCGGCGGTTTCCGGACGTTCCGAGAGAATATTTCGGACCAGGTCCATACCGGACTCACCGGGCATGTTCACGTCGCACAGCATGAGCGCGAAGGGGTGGGTGTCCAGTTTTTTGCGAGCCTCGCGGGCGTCGGCGGCGAAATCGACGGGGTATCCGTGAGGGCTGAGGAGATAGCCGATCACTCGCCGGATGGGTTCTTCATCATCGACAATCAGAATGTTGCGGTTGTCGAGCAAGGCTTGGTGCGCGTTTCGATCCAGGGGTGTTTGCATGGGTGTCGGTGGTTAACTGAATTCGAAGGTTGCTGTTATTGGTCTTATGTGTGTATCGGTTGATTCGGTCCTATCTGAAGGACTGAAAAGAATCTATAACTCGAATGCACCTTTTGTGCCATTTAAAAATCATTTGGTGCGACGTGGTGTTTATGAGTAAATCCATTTTCTAAAAGTGGGTATGCGAGATGAATCACTAGACCTGTGGTGCTGTTTGTCACGTTGAGCGCCATCAGTGAAGTGATGCAGTGATCGACAATGGCTCAATCCGCTATGAAATTGGTGTACAGAATTATCCGTGGTGGTCTCCGAATTTTGTACAAGTCGGATAGATCGTGAGGATCGATGCAATGAAATGATCTCAACCGTGCCACAATTCCTGAAGCAGCCGATCGTTTGCGCTTTCTTCAGGCCTTCACTATAATCGCCGGAATATTGAAGAAAGGGATCTGGAATGAGTGGAATCAAGGGTTTTGTTCGGGTCGATGGGCGGCAACAAGATCAAGTACGCCCGGTTAAGGTGACAAGAAACTTCATCAAGCATGCCGAGGGCGCTGTTCTCATTGAAATGGGGGATACCAAAGTCATTTGCACGGCTTCGGTGGAAGAAAAAGTGCCTCCGTTTTTGAAGGGGAAAGGGACCGGGTGGGTGACGGCAGAATACTCGATGCTGCCACGTGCGACCCATGAACGGACGTCGCGGGAATCCGTAAAGGGAAAACAGGGCGGGAGAACCCTGGAAATTCAACGGTTAGTGGGTCGTTCACTGCGCTCGGTGACCGATCTGTCTCAATTGGGTGAACGTTCGATTTGGCTCGACTGCGATGTGATCCAGGCGGATGGGGGGACCAGAACGGCATCAATTACCGGTGCGTTCATCGCCTTGGCTGATGCCTGTCTTGCGCTCAAGAAGAAGGGGCTGATTAAGCGGCTGCCGCTGATCGACTACCTGGCTGCCGTGAGCGTGGGGAAGGTGGGCGGCGAAGTCATGGTGGATTTGGCCTATACCGAAGATTCGATGGCTGAAGTGGACATGAATGTCGTGATGACCGGCCGGGGCCGGTATGTGGAAGTACAGGGAACCGCGGAACGCACGCCCTTTGCGAAACAGGACATGGATGACTTCCTGGCTCTCGGTTGGCAGGCGATTCAGCGATTAACTGTGATTCAGAAGGAATTGATCGGCGAGCTGGATTAAGGAGTTGGCGGTGAAGGAGTTTGTGCTGGCCACCAGGAACCGCCACAAAGGTGAAGAACTGGCATCGTTGCTTGGGGATATTGGAAGTCGAATTCGCACATTGGCAGAATTCCCTGGATCTCCGGAAGTCGAAGAAGATGGGGAGACCTGCGAGGCCAATGCGATCAAGAAGGCAGTAGAGATCGCCCGTGCGACCGGCATGACGGCGGTGGCGGATGATACGGGGTTGGAAGTTGATGCGTTGGGCGGTCGTCCCGGTGTCTTTGCGGCCCGGTACGCGGGTGAACAGGCGACGTACGAAGATAACTGTCGGAAGCTGCTGCAAGAATTGGCTGGGGTACCCCGCGAACGGCGTACTGCCCGGTTCCTGACGGTCGCTGCTGTCGCATCACCCGATGGAGACGTGCAGACCACCCGCGGGGTTTTAGAAGGACTGATTGCGGAGGCATGCCGGGGGGAGCGCGGATTTGGCTATGACCCGGTATTTTATGTGCCGGAGCTTGGAAAGACGCTGGCTGAGTTGACTCCGGAGGAGAAAAATCGTGTCAGCCACCGTGCCAGGGCGTTTCTGAAGCTGCGGGATCTGTTGTGCATGCGGAATGCCGAATAATCAGTGCGAAGCTGTTGCGACAGGTGATTGCTGAATGGACTGAGGACTCGATCCTCAGCACTGTGAAAACGTCGGGGCGTAGCGCAGCCCGGTAGCGCGCCTGCTTTGGGAGCAGGATGTCGGAGGTTCAAATCCTCTCGCCCCGACCAATACGCACATCGTGTGGGCCGTCGCCTCTTTATCGCAGTATCAAATTGAGGCGCCGGATACACACTGCCGGTCTTTCCGCTCTTGGTACCAAACCTCGCTTGCTCGTCCGCCGGATCGCTAGGCACAGACTGTCTCCAATGTCGCCCGCGGATAAATACTGCAAGGATCTTGCTGTTTAAGGCGGGCTTGCTCGACTGCTGAAACAATTTTTCGCAGATCTTTGAGGAGTGCGAACAGGTGGAGGGGGTCAGTCGGCGACGGGAAGAAATCGAAGCGCTCGTAAAACTTTCTCGCCACATCATCTTTCGCATGAACCACCAAGGCGCGAATTCCTGCTATGTCAGCTGCTTGCAGAGTCCGGAGCATTGCGTCCTTCAGTAGTGCCGCACCGGCTCCTTGTTTTTGCCAGTGGAGATCGACGGCTAACCTGGCTAGGAGCATGACGGGAACGGCATGCTTGGCCATCCCTTTCTTCACTCGTTCCGGGGCCTGGTCTTGCTCTACCGAGCCCACAGCGAGCGTGTAGTAGCCGATCACGGCTTCCTCGGCCAATCCCACATAGGTCTGCGATCCGCCGCTGCGATGATTCTCAAGCGCGTGCTTCTGGAGGAAGCGATTGAGCGATTCCTGCCCACAGTCGAATGCGTCGACGGCATGGTGCGGCTGAAGTTTTTCGATGCGCCTGGTCAACGTGTGTTGTGTTTGTCTTGAGCGTCCGGTGCAAGGGGTGTCTCAAAGAACCCTGGCTCTGTTAAGAGGCGCTGTATCCGAGGGAGGTGGCGGGGAGGAGCATCAAGCGCAGCGATGAACTCAGTCCACTTGGCCTTGCTCAAAGAGAATGTTCGCCGATCCGCCAATGCTTCATCGGCACGGGCCAGTGCGCTTTCAAGGACAAACGCGCTAACGGTACGATGAGAGGCAGCGGCAGCAGCTTCCAGCGTTCGCTTGGTTGCGGAGCTGACCCGAAGATCTAGTTTTTCAGTCCGTAGTGCGCGAGCCGGCATAGGACACCTCTTGTTTTGCGCTAAAGTAACGTATTGCCAAAATTGTGTCAAGACAATGTCATGACTGAAAAGGCATTCCCGGTATTGTCCGATGGACGCTGTGGGGCTTGACGCAAACCGGGTAACGCTTCAGACTAGCGACCCGGAATAGCCAGTGCTGAGTGTGGGTTAGCGATAGATGGGTGGATGCATGATTCCAAGCCAAATCTTCAAGAACTTAGTACTCAGGACTCACCACTCACCACGATCAGAAGTGCGCCCGTAGCTCAGTCGGATAGAGCATCAGCCTTCTAAGCTGAGGGTCGTTGGTTCGATTCCAACCGGGCGCACCACCTATTCAATGGGTTGCACAGGGTGCCCTGCCTCACTCTCTCCGCTGCTGACGGTTTTCCGGAGACACCCCACTTTGATCGCCTGTTGCGACTGGTCGGGCGAGCGGTGGCTATACTAAGATGGGCTCAAGGAGAAGTACGCGATGTCGACGGCTTCACAATCCAGTGCCGTGCTGGTGGCGATCCAGACCCCTCATATAACCGGGGAGGAATTGGAAAGTTCTCTTCAAGAGCTCACACGGCTTGTGAAAACCCTCGGGTATCAGGTCGTCGGCCAGGTCAGACAAAAACGCAGTTCCGATAAATATGCGACGGTTCTGGGCCGGGGAAAACTCACAGAATTGGCGCTGTGGACCGGTGGTTCGGGAACAGCTGAGGCTTCGTTTGAACGACCGGCGCACAAAGCGGCCTGGAAGCGCGAGGCGGCGGCATCGGACGCAGCGGAGGAATCAGAGGAAGAAGAATTGGATGACACGATCGAGGCCCTACCTGCTTCTCGCCAGCAGGCGCAGATCGTCATCGTGGACTGCGATCTGTCGCCGTCACAATTGAAAAATCTTGAACGTGCCGCCGGAGTGCCTGTACTCGATCGTACCGGTGTCATTATAGAGATTTTCAGCAGGCATGCGCGGACCAGAGCGGCCCGGCTCCAGGTGGAGCTGGCGAGGCTCAATTATCTTGCGCCACGAGTGCGTGAAACCGGCGGCGGCAACGAGCGGCAAAGCGGGGGAATCGGAGGGAAAGGGGCGGGAGAGACAAGTCTGGAGCTGGATAAGCGCAGAATTCGCGATCGCATGAAAGCCCTACGGACCGAATTGGCATCGATCGGGGACGAACATCATACGCGCCGCGCAAGGCGAGACAACGAATTGACCGTCGCGCTCGTCGGGTACACGAATGCCGGGAAATCCTCGCTCATGCGGGCCATGACGGGGAGCGAGGTGCTCGTGGCCGACAAGCTGTTCGCCACACTCGATACCACCATCCGGCCTCTGTATCCTGAAACACGGCCGAAGGTGCTCATGACCGATACGGTCGGTTTTATCAAGAAGTTGCCGCATGATTTGGTGGCGTCGTTTAAGTCCACGCTTGATGAAGCGGCCAGCGCCTCGCTGTTGCTGTTTGTCGTCGATGCCGCAGATCCCTCTTTTCGATCCCAGCTCGAGGTTACGCGGAAGGTCTTAGCCGAAGTTGGAGCGTCGGGTGTTCCCAGTCTCTTGGTGATGAATAAACAAGACCGTCTCGAACCGGGGGCGATCGCGGCACTGAAGGCGGAATATCCCGACGCCGTATTTCTTTCTACGCGGAGCAAAGAAGATGTGAAGGCGTTGCGTGAGCGCATCATGACGTATTTTGAGAGCGATATGCTCGACGAGGAATTCCTGATCCCCTTCACGGCTCAAGGGGTGATCGGGGAGATCAGAGCCCGGATGCGTATCCTGTCCGAAGAGTATACCGCCGAGGGCCTCACCCTACGTGTGCGTTCGACCCCTGAGAACCTTGCCGTGATCAAAAAGAAGCTCATGCGATGAGGCCTGCATCTCCAGCGAACTAACGTGCTTCACTCCCGCCGCTGGTACAGTTCGGCCATTCCGCTTTGTCAGGCATGACGCAAATGAATCTTGAAGATGACACGGCGGCTTTTTCCCCGATCCGGCTGTCCTGCCGCATTGCGCACGAGGTCTTGGCGCCCGCGTCCGTTCGCTGACGCCTTCTGCTGGAAACATTCGTAGGCCCAGGGTAGACGGGCACGAATGACTTCCAATCCTTTCACCAACACGGCGAACGACCGATCCTGGCTCAATCGAAGATTGCGGATATCGTCCCCCTGGTCGTCGGTATAGCCTTCGATCACAAAGGACTCCACCTCATGGCCCTGCGGACCGCAGATCATGGTGGCGTAGTAGGGGATCGTATCGGCCAGGAATGCTTCAGCCGGCGGCAACAGCGTGCTCTTGCCCAGTTCGAAATTCAGGATGGCCTCTGGAATAACGACGCGCATGACGTCGGGCTCGATACTGCTCCGTTCAACCGTCAGCTGATGCGGTTGCCGCGGCGCTTCATGCCCGGCCGTCGCAGGATTCGTGGAGCTCGCCGGCTTGGCATTTCCATCTTCGACCCTGGTGATATAGGCCGCCAGTAAGAGAATAAAGATCACCGCCAGCGAGGTCATGAGGTCGGCGATTCCACTGGCTAATGTGGACGGCCCATCGGACGGTTCTTGTCCAAATGGCGAGTTCATTCCACTCCTGCCTTGTGGTGTGCCCCTCGGGTGAAGCCCGGGATTCTCCATCTGCCGCCTGTCTTTCCCGTCTCGGACGCCGATGTGTTTCCAAGAACAAGATGGCCGTCATCAAGGCGGTTCATGAGTCGATCAAGCATCTTGTCCGTTTCCGCAGGGGAGGGCGGTGAAGGATGGTGTTGTTTGTCGATGGAATGGGTGAGGTCTCGAATGGATTCCAGCAACGGGTCCAGCAATGGTTTGAGCGCTCGTCGTACTTCAACCCCGATATCGGCGGCCAGGTGCTCCGGCTTCAACCGGCTCTGTGTGTTGCCCAGCATTGCGAGGGATTGGGAGATCGAGGTGAGCGCTGAAACCGTTGAGCCCAGACGATGGTGAACCGTCTCGACCAGCTGATGTGCGGAGTCGTTCTGCAAGGAGCTATTGATCGAGACGGGTGGGTGTTGTGACAGAGGATGGTTCCGGTCTTGCACCTTCCGGGGAAACATTGCATCGAGCAGCGATACCAGTCGTCGATGATGTTTGGCGAGCCGGTACCATAACGATTTTTCCAGAAGCATAAAGCTATTGGCGCATGCGAGTCCGACGACGGAGGTGACGAACTTTCCGGCGAGGCCGTTAATGAGTCCTTGAATCCCTTCGATCTGTGATCCGTTCGCATGCAGTTTGCTCAGCCCGATCAAAATGGCCAGGAACGTGAACATCAAACCCACGCCGGTCAGAAAAGAGGGCAGCTGCTGGTAGAAGCGGACGTTGAGACGGGTCGCGCAGAGCGAGGCAAACGAAAAATGCTCCGCGGCGGAGCGCTCGGTCGAGACGGTCGGTTCAATGAACCACGCGGGCTGCTCCACCGCAAACGTCTTGCGATAGGAGAGCCAGTCGTCCGCCACGGTCTGCTCGGTTCGCATAATACGGTCCAATTCCTGGAGATCGTCCAGATCGCGCCGGGCGCCCTGCGTCTGAGCGCGTTGCTGCTGCTTCTTGCTTGCATGAGCTAGCAGGATCCATTCCGGGGACGTGTGGTGGCGCGCGGAGGCGAGGCGGGCGACGGCCGGGTGGAGGCGGGCAATGACCTGCCGGATTTGCAACGTGCCGTGAATGAGAAAGGCGCTGTGCCATAGGCACAAAAGGAGAATTCCGCCGGCCCCGATCCAACTCAGCAGCGGACTCTGAAAGCCACCGATCAAGGCCATGTCACGGCCCAGCAGATCCCAGCTCGCGCCCAACCAGCTCCAGTCGCTCATATTCAGCCCCTCAGTGGATACGTCACAAGAAGGAGAGTCGAGGTGCTCTAGCTCAACATCTGTGCCAACGAGTTTGGCTTGAATAGATGTAATAGATTGAAGCGGTTATGAGTTTTGGGACCGGCCAGTGAGGAAGGATTTGCCGACTGGGTGAGAGTTTCTGCCGGGTACCTGTCCTGTTCCACCCGGCAGCTCTACAGAAAGGGTGTACATCTGTTGAGAAGTATGCCCAGGCTCCTCTCGTGTGTGCAGAGGCCGACTGCCTGTAGACATTGAAAGGATGCGTCACCTATAGTTCTCTTCTCAATTTCAGTCTTCCAAGAGTGTGATCGCACATGCCTCGATTGATTCGTCCTCGCCTCCTCGCTGGTCTTGTGGTGGGACTGGTGGGTCTCTACGCACTGGTCGGATTTGTCCTGCTGCCTTATCTCATTAAAGAATACGGGGTCCCTGCCGCGTCAGAACAGCTTCAGCGCCCTGTCGTCGTGCGTGAAGTTGCGTTCAATCCGTTCACGCTGGCTCTTCGCTTGAACGGCTTGGAGGTGCGTGAGCAGGACCAGACGCCGATCATCGGATTCGAAGAATTTGTCGTCAATCTGCGTGCGACAACACTGTTTTTCCAGACACTGGGATTCGATGAGATCCGGCTGGTCATGCCCTTCGTGGCGGCCAGGGTGAATCGTGAAGGGAAGCTGAACTTGCTGGGTTTGGTTCCTTCCTCGGATAAGGCGGCGGCGCCCGTTGAGACGGCGACGGGCGAGCCCAAACGGATGATGCCGCTGGAAATCGAGTTATTCGAGATCAACAACGGCATTGTGGAATTCAGGGATGAGTCCAAAGCGAAGCCGATTTCGATGGACATCGTGCCCATTCATATCTCGCTACGGAATTTCAGTACGACGCAAGGCAGCGATAACGCCTATGCGTTTACGGCTGAGGTGGGCAAGGGCGAGGCGTTGGCCTGGGAAGGGACGGTCTCGTTGGAGCCGCTGGAATCCGACGGGAAGGTGAGTTTGTCCGGAGTGAAACTCAAGACGCTTTATCAGGCCGTGCAGGACCGCTTTCAATTCGACATGCAGCAGGGTGAGCTTGCGCTGTCGGCGATGTATCACTTCGATTTGCGGGGGCAGGCCCCTCGCGCCACGGTAAAAGGCGGCAAGCTTGCCATCCGTGGTTTGGCCATCGGGGAACGGGGCTTGCCGGAGCCGCTCGTGAGCATCCCTGTGGCCGATGTAGAGGGAATCCAGTTCGATCTGGAGAAGCGTTCCATACGGGTTGAGAAGGTGCATACCGCGGATGCGCGATTCGATGCGTGGATGGATGCCGGCGGCGTGGTCAATCTTCAACAGTTGTTTGCCCCTGCAGGGAGCAGCGGGGAGAAGGCGACGGAACCTGTATCTGCGAACAAAAAGACGGCGTCTGAGCCTTGGACCGTAGGCGTCGATGTGGTTGAGATTAAAAACTATCAAGCAAAGTTTGAGGATCGTACGCTGACGACGCCGGGGGTGCTGGAGGTAGATGCGCTGGACGTCACCGTAAAGGACGTGCGGATTCCGTTCACAAAGCCGCTGCCCGTCGGCCTGTCCTTGAAACTGAACCGGACCGGCCACGTGGATGTGCGGGGGCTGGTTGGGATCGAGCCGATGAAGGCCGACTTGGAGATAAAAATCACACAAATCGCCATCCATCCCTTTCAGCCCTACCTCGACCGATTCCTGGATGCCGATGTGAGAGAGGGCGCGATCGATCTCAACGGATCGGTCCAGTATGCCAAGGAACATCCCAAGGGCCCGATGCTTCGCTTTCAAGGCAATCTCGCTGTCAATCAGCTCCTGGTTACCGATCGGAAAGCATTCGAGGATGTGGGTTCGTGGAAATCGCTGGCGTTTAATCGGGTGGCGTTGGATGTCGAGCCGACAACGGTACGGATCGGCGAAATTCTGTGGCAGGAACCGGCGGTCCAGGCCGTCATGGAATCGGACGGCTCATTAAATCTGTCGAAGCTGCTCGTGGCATCTCCGCCTGGTGACGCCCAGGGAGAACCGGCAAAGGAGGACAGCCGGAAATCGGCGGCCAAAACTGATCCGCTCACGATCATCATCGATCAGGTCAGGCTGGTCAAGGCGACGGCGATCTTTCGCGACTTGTCCGTGGTGCCGCCGGTGAAAACCGGGGTAACGGACTTCGGCGGAACCATCAAGGGGCTCTCATCCAAGCAGATCAAAAAGGCTGATGTGGATTTGGCCGGCAGGATCGACCATGCCGCGCCGCTGAAAATTGCGGGAAAGATCAATCCACTGAGCGAGGACGCCTTTACCGATCTGGTGATCACGCTGCAAGGGATGGATGTGACCTCAGCCGGCGCCTATAGCGGAAAATATGCCGGGTACGGTTTGTCGAAAGGCAAGCTCTCCCTCGACCTGAAATACAAAGTCTCGCAGCAGGTACTTGAGGCGGAAAACCTGGTGTCGATCGATCAGCTGACGTTCGGGCAAAAGGTTGAAAGCCCGGATGCCACCTCGTTGCCCGTTCCTCTGTTGGTGGCGCTGTTGCAAGATCGCAAGGGGTTGATCGCGGTCGATCTGCCCATTCGGGGCAATCTTGCCGATCCGGATTTCAAATACGGCAGGGTTGTAATTTCGACCTTGCTCAATCTGCTTGGAAAGGTGGTTGCCTCGCCGTTTTCATTATTGGGCAAACTGGTGCCGGGCGGGGGCAGCGGGGATGATCTGCAATTCGTCGAGTTTCAACCCGGCAGCGCGGTGTTGGCAGACGATGAAGTGAAGAAACTGGCATTGCTGGAACAGGCGCTCGATGAGCGGGCCGGCCTGCGGCTTGATATCAAGGGAACAACCGATGCTGTGGTTGATGGCGCGGCATTGCGGAGGCGCAAGTTGATGGATCGGCTGGTGACAAAGCTACGGCGTGAGCGTGGAAAGCCGGTGGGTCCGGAGGAGGTTTCTGCAGAGGAGGAGCAGCGGTTTGTAGCGGAACTATTCGCTGAGCTACAGGCCAAACAGGCCGGCGTGTCAGGGAAGACAGCTGAGCAGGCCGAGTCTACACCTCCGTCAGCCGAAGAGATGAAGGAGCGCGTGCTCGCCGAAATCCCTGTTGCCGATGCTGATCTGGAATTTCTCGCCATGGAACGCGGCGAAGCCGTTCGTACGCGTCTATTAGAAAGTGGGAAGTTGGGGAACGGGCGGGTGTTTCTCCTGGAGGCGGGCGCTGCCGATCCAGGCCATGAGCTGGTGCGTACACAGCTGGCGCTGGGAGCCGGTTAAGGGGACTGACCCCCTTCCCCGCGTCTTCGCGTGGGGTCTGTCCCCGTTCGAGCCGGGACAGGCACCTCGCCTGCGGCGGGAGCCAGTCCCCCTACTTCACCGCATACCGCATTCTGGTTCCATGCAGGAGGGATAGTTCGATTTCCGGTGCAGTCAGCTCGGATGGGAACAGGCAGCCTGAGATCTTGCAGGCATTGATACTGGCGCCGTCCAAATTGGCTTTGCTCATGTCCACACCGCGCAGGTCGCTTTGCCGGAAGTAGCAATCGCGGAAATCGAGCCCGGCCGCATCCAATCCCCTGAGATCCAATCCCCGCAGGTCGCATCCCCGCAGGTCGCACTTGTCTCCGGCGGCCTTCTTGACGTTGAACTCTTTGATACAGCCTTCGCGGAGCATCAGGTACATAGGATCATTCGAAATACGGAGGGACGTTCTTGATGCGTCTGTCATATCAGATGCTCCCATTGAGGGGTTCTGGAGGCTCTATCGGTTTGGCGGGCAAGAAGCTTGAGCGGGACGAGCGGGACAAGCGAGACTTGCGGGACGAGCGAGATTAGCGCGACGTGCGAGACGCGGATGGGGACTGGCTCCGGCATTGCCGGTGCCTGTCCCGGTAGGTGACGGGGACAGTCGCCTGGGGGAAGGGCGACAGTCCCATGAGGCCTCTTGCGCTCACCCCGGGCAGCACAGTATCGTAACGGTCATTGAGAGGAGCGACGTACGGTTCCATCTTCTCGCAAAATAACAATCAGACGGAGGGCATCATGGCGATCAGATTGGGAGATGACGCGCCGAACTTCACGGCGGAGACCACGGAGGGGACGATCAATTTTCACGAATGGCTCGGTAACGGCTGGGGCATCCTGTTTTCCCATCCGAAAGACTTTACGCCTGTCTGCACGACGGAGTTGGGGACGGTAGCCAAAATTATGCCGGAGTTGAAGAAGCGGGGGGTCAAGGTCATTGCGGTCAGCGTCGATCCGCTTGACTCTCACCAGGGCTGGGTCAAAGACATCAATGAGACACAACACACGACCATGAATTATCCGATCATCGCCGATCCCGATAAGAAGGTGGCCACCCTCTATGACATGATCCACCCAAACGCCATCGATAACATGACGGTGCGGTCGGTGTTCATCATCGGGCCCGATAAGAAGGTCAAGCTCACCCTGACCTACCCCGCTTCTTGTGGAAGGAATTTCGATGAACTGCTGCGCGTCGTCGATTCGCTTCAACTGACGTCGAAGTTCAAGGTGGCGACGCCGGCCAACTGGAAAGAAGGGGAGGACTGCATCATCACACCGGCCGTCAATGACGCAGAGGCCAAGACGCTCTTTCCCAAAGGCTTCACGACCGTGAAACCCTATCTGCGCTATACGCCTCAGCCAAACAAGTAAGATCAGGTACGATGATTTACAAGGGCGGGATTGGTCGATGACCGGTCCCGCCTTTCAGTTTTGAGCCGACCCCTACCGTGCGCAATCGCGAGTTTGGACGGAGCCGCTTCATCTGGAAAGCATATGGTGGCTTGCGTTTTGGTCCCCATTGCCATAGTGTAAGGAAAGTTCAATAAAGTAAGGGGGTGCTGGCATGCCGACTTCAACGGTGACAAGTAAGGGCCAGACAACGATCCCAAAAGAAATCCGGGAGCATCTCCATTTGAAACCGGGGGATCGAGTGGAATTTGTAACAGATGAAGATGGGCGGGTTGTGGTGCTGGCGGCGACCGTCGATGTTGCAGAGTTGGCCGGTATGTTGAAGCCTCCGGCAAAACCGGTCACCCTGGAAGAAATGGCGCAGGCCGTTCGCAAACGGGGAGGCCGTCGGTGATCGGTCTGGATACGAATGTGTTAGTTCGGTACTTGGTTAGAGATAATCCGGATCAAGCGCAGATCGCCGCAGAGGCGATTGCCAGAGACTGCACGCGCGAGAGCCCCGCGTTCATCAATCGGATCGTGCTCTGTGAGCTGGTCTGGGTGCTGGAGAGCGCGTATGGATACTCCAAAGAGACGATCATCGGAGTCTTGGAGAAGGTCTTCAGAACTGCGCAATTCCAAGTCGAGGATGTGCAGACAGCCTGGACGGCGTTTCGTTTGTACCAAAAAGGCAAAGCTGATTTTTCAGATTGTCTGTTGGGGACTGTGAATCGCGAGCGTGGCTGCGAGCGCACGATTACGTTCGATCAGGACGCCGGGAAACTGGCTGAGTTCGACCTGTTGTGAGAGTAGAGGATTTCCAGAAAGGGCGGGATTGGTCGATGACCGGTCCCGCCCGTTCTACGTATAAGCCCCCGCCGGTTTTGGCATGAAGCTTGATTGCGCGCCCTCGTTCCTGGGGGGGGAGCCCGTTCCAGGATAAAAATAGAAAATTTTCTTGCTATCTCATTGTTCTTTGGGCATACTCCGCCCGACTTCGCTGTATTAGAAATAATTCATGATAACGATTCAGCCGATCATTCAGTGTTTTGTAGGGTTCGAGGAGTTCAGGCACGCGTTTCTATCACTTCATTTCACAAGGGAGGCTGCCATAATGAAGGTAGAACTAACAAGGTTGTGGAGGAAGTTTTTGGTTGCTGGCGCCATGACGGCACTGGTGGCTGGGACTGTGTCCACGCCGACCGGTGTCTATGCCGGTGGGACGATCAAGGCCGATGACGACAAGTGGATTTCCGTCGGCATGGGTATTCGTTCAAGTTTCAATGCAATCGAAGGTGCATCGCCGGCCGGGCACTATAGCAACGATTTCAAAATCGATAACGCTCGTATCTACATCAACGGATCGATCCATAAGTACGTGAAGTTCACCTTCAACACCGACTGTTTCAACTGCAACGTCGGTGGAGGGGGCGGTCATTTTGCCGGTAATTCCAACATCGGCTTGCTCGATGCGATCGGAAAGTTCGAATTCGATGAAAAGTTCAACATCTGGTTCGGCCGTACCCTCATGCCGAGCGAGCGCGGTGAGTTGAACGGTCCGTTCTACCATGCAACCTTCGATGGTTTCAGGACTCCGTTCTTCCCGGCAGATCAGAGCGGGAACTTCCCAGGCGGGACCACCGGGTCTGTCAACGGACAGGGCGGGCTCTATGGTCGTGACAACGGCGCGGTCTTCTTCGGAAAGTTCCATCCATTCGGCACACATCTATTGTATGCCGCAGCAGTTTCAACCGGTGTGCGGGGCGGACCCAATACAGGCAGCAGCTTGATGTACACGGGGCGCTTGCAGTGGAACCTGTTGAACGATGAAGACAATCCCGGCTACTACACCTCCGGTACCTACTACGGAACGGCCGGCGACATTGTGGCGATCGCAGGTAACGTGCAACATCAGAAGGATGGCGCCGGTTCCCCCACGCTGGGGACGAGTGACTTCACCGGTGTTTCCGTGGATCTGTTGGTTGAAAAGCTGCTCCCGAACAACATGGGCGTGTTTACGTTCAATGGAGAATTCAAGCGGTTCTTCGCGAACTACGGAACTGCAGCAGCTGGAAATATCTCTTCACTCACTAGCAACACTTTCGGCGTATTTAACGGCGATTCCTGGACCGTGTATGGCTTGTACCTGATCCCGCAGCAGGTCGGTATCGGACGGTTCCAGCCCTATGTCCGGTTCACCAGCATCGATCCCCGGTACAGCGCCATGCGGCAGGAATTTGAATATGGTGTGAATTACATCATTGCTGGCCACAATGCCCGTATCTCTGCCTACGGCCGGTATGGTGACATCACCACCAAGGGCCTCACTAACTATGACACAACGGCTGCAGGCAACAAGGTCGATTCGTTCCACGTGGCCTTGCAGATGCAGTACTAGGTCAGAGAGCGTGAGCTGACAGCCGTCAGCTTCAAGAAAGGCCGAATCCCCGAAACGGGATTCGGCCTTTCTGTTTTCAGGGGGACGTAGGGCGTGAGGCGTGAATGGTGAGGGGAAGAATGGCTGGTGATTGGAATCGGAAGAGAGGTATGGCTTAATGTGTGGGTTCTTTTGGTGAAATCTTCCAACCTGAAACTCGCAACCAGAAACTCGAAAC
>FSSH01001146.1_pt1 | contig 18593 bp, 19 predicted proteins | sample 1166101 | NCBI WGS metagenome assembly FSSH01 (sample SAMEA32972668, study PRJEB13176) | freshwater metagenome | biome: Drinking water system; feature: Biomass in drinking water that filtered by 0.45 um membrane; material: drinking water | place: USA | collected 2012-12-20 | depth 0 m | reverse complement strand
ATTCGGGGATTCCTGAATGAGGAGCGCCGGTCCTCAGGGTTGAGCATTCTGTACACGTCGCATAACATGCGGGAGATGGAGGAAATGTCCGACCGCATCATCTTTTTGCAGCGCGGCAAGATCGTCGCGGAAGGGACAGCCCGGCAAATTGTGGCGCGTTTCGGCCAAGCCGATTTAGAAGAGGTCTTTCTAAAACTTGCGCGCGATTCCCGCAGTTGAGGAGAACGATGACGATGACTCAGCCGTGGATTGATTTTGGAACGGGGCTGTTGGCAGGCGGGCTTGGCTTGAGCGTCTGCTGGGGATTCTTTTGGCTGGTGATCGGGAGTGTCGGGTGGATGCGTGGCACGTGCAGCTGGGCTGTTTTGCTCAACAGCCTGGTTGCGTCGGGGATCCCATTCCTGCTGATGGGGCTGCTTGTATGGTTGAGAGACTCCACCGAGCTGCCAGGGCTCGCATTTGCCGGGGGGCTCAGTATTATGCCACTGGTGGTTGTCGGATTTGGACTACGCCGGGCTCCTGACGGGAGGCTGGCCGGTATCCACATGCTTGGAGGCGTGCGGCATTTGATGGACAAGCTGCTCGGCAAACACCAGACGTGCGGAGGCTGTGGAGATGGGCATGGCTCGGGGTCCGGAGGCTGCGGGTGAAACTGCATCGTATTCTTGCCCTGCTTGCCAGGCATCTGTATCTGTATCGGCGCAGTTTGCCCCGTATTATGGAGATCTTTTATTGGCCGTTTTTGGATCTCGTGATCTGGGGATTCATCACGATCTACCTCGCCCGGTACCAGAGTCAGATTCCGGGATTTGTCACGTTCTTCCTGGGGGCGCTCATTCTATGGGACATACTATTTCGGGCGCAGCAAGGCATTACGATCTCGTTCCTTGAAGAACTCTGGGCAAGAAATTTGATGAATCTCTTTGCCAGCCCGCTCAAGCCCAGTGAATTTCTGGCGGCGACCATGGCGATGAGCATTTTCAAAGTCACCTGTGTGTCGATTATCATGACCCTGTGCGCGTTGTTCTTTTATTCCTACAACGTGTTCATGATCGGGCTCTGGCTGATCCCCTTCGTCCTGAATCTGGTTCTGACCGGCTGGGTGATCGGTGTGTTTACCACGTCGCTCATTATGCGGTTTGGGCAGGAAGCGGAGGTCTTAGCCTGGAGTATGGTCTTTCTTTTTCAGCCGATCTCCTGTGTGTTTTATCCGATGGACGTGTTGCCGGGCTGGCTGAAGCCGGTGGCCTTGGCCAACCCGGCAGCCCATATTTTCGAGGGGATGCGGGCGGTGCTAGGGGGAGAGGGCAATCCTAGTATGAGTCTTGCCTGGGCTATGGGCCTCAACGGTTTGTTGCTGGTTGCCGCTGTGGGATGGTTTTATCGAACCTTTGCCTATTGCAAGGACCAAGGGTTGCTTGTCCGGATTGGCGAGTAATGTTGTAATTGGCTGGACTTCTGTGGTACGGTATAGCCACTCTATCGTACGGGTCTCGCGATAGCGCGATTTAATAGTGCAGACCCACAACGTCGATGTTGCCTTGTCCGGGAATCTTGTCGGAAGTCAGACCCAAGTCGCTGCTCGGTTCGCGTCTTCGGCCCGCTCCTTCCCCCGTTCCTCGCGCTCAAGACAATATCATCATTTATAAGGAGGAACCCCGATGGGTTCAAAGATCTATGTCGGTGGGTTGCCCTATTCGGCGACCGAGCAGCAATTGAGTGATTTGTTTGCAGCCCACGGCGCCGTGGCGTCGGCGCGGATCATCACAGATAAATTCACCGGCCAATCCCGTGGATTCGGCTTTGTGGAAATGTCCTCGGATTCGGAAGCCCAAGCAGCGATCACAGCGCTGAATGGGGCTGAAATGGGTGGCCGGACTTTGACTGTCAATGAAGCGCGTCCTCAAGAGCCGCGCGCTGGTGGCGGTGGCGGTGGCGGTGGCCGCGGTGGATTCGGTGGTGGCGGCGGCGGCGCCAGAAGCGGCGCGGGTGGAAAGCGCGATCGCTGGTAATTGATCGTTTCGATGTCGTACCGGAGGGGCTGTCGTTCTTGAACGGCAGCCCCTCCGTCTTTTTGTGGACCAGTCGGGCGCCTTGTCAATTACGTCAATGCGATGGTAAGAAACTCACTCAGACAGCCGGTTTCCACACTGAGAGGAGGGGTTGTGAAGAGCCAAGCGGGTCTGCTCCAATCGACCGTGGCATCGGCAGATCTTTCTTCGTGCTCTTTCCATACGAGTCCCGTGCTGGTGGTCGAGAACTTCTGGTCGCGTGAAGAGCGGCAGTATTTTCGGGACGCGATGGCAACGGCGTCTTGGAAAAGTATGCAAGAGCTGTCGATTGTGCGTGAGGATTTCCCGGCTGCAGGGAATTGGGCCAAGGCGGAGATCGCCCAAGCTCAGGGCCAACGATTTCTGTCCAGATTGCAATTGCCCTGTATTCACGAATATATCGAGTCGTTCCCTAAGCTCATAGGCCGTCACATGGGATTTAGTTACTATTCATACGCCGCAGGGGATTGTCTGCCGACTCATGACGATACGGATCAGGGGCATCCCATAGGGGAGCGGCCGGCGCCGCTGCGGCGGATTGCCGTCGTCACGTATTTCCATGAAGAATGGCGGCCTGATTGGGGCGGGGAGTTGATTCTTTATGCGCCGCGAACCACGCATAGCGCCAGCCTTACCGATCTCGTGCCGACCCACTGCATCGAACCTCGCCCCGGATCGCTGGTGATGTTTACCGTGCCTCGTTTCCATCGGGTATGCCGTGTGGATCCGATGGCCGGGCAACACCGGCGTCTATCGATTGCCGGCTGGTTCATGACCGAGCACGCGGAGCGACAGCAAGTCTGAGGTCAACGTTTCGGGTGAGGGGATTAGAGGGGCTCAGCAGGGTCCAGCCTCAACCGTCACCTGCGTCACGTATTTCAACCGAACCAATCGACGTCGTTGGCGGCTTTCCCATGTCCTGAGACATCAAGGGACGATGCCGGCTGCGCAAGGACGTCCTGAACCAGGTGGATTAACCGGTCTTGTTCAAACGGTTTTGCCAGAAATGGCAGTGTTCCGCGTTTGATTCCGTGACTCGCCAGGTCCTTTTCCGGGTTGCCGGACATCAGAATGACATGAAGACCTTTGCGGATGGCAGCGGCCCGGATGGCCAGCTCCAGGCCATGCACATGAGGGAACGGATTTGAACTGGAGGCCAGTTGAAAACCGGGTGGGGGCAAGATGAGATCGGTGAGCAGAAGATCGATCGGCCCCTGATGCTCCGTGCAGATTTTGAGAGCGTCGGAGCTGCCCTCGGCCTGAAGCACCGTAAACCCGGCTCCTTCAAGCAAGGCTTTGCACAGTTTGATGATCGATGGCTCGTCATCGACGACTAGAATCGTTGGTAAAACAGCTACAGGCGGACTAGGCTGATTTTCCGGCATGTAAGGCTCCTACCGCACATAATAGTGCCGCGGCGAGTTCAAGGCGAGGAAAACTTTCGTTTCCGCAGGGGATCAGGAGGCGGGCGGAGCATCGGAAGGAATCCATCCACCTCCTAGCGCCTTAAACAGGCTGACCAGTTCGGTGAGGCGAGATCGTTCGGTCAGGACCAATTGGGTTTCAGCCGTTAGGACTACCCGTTGTGCATCAAGTACATCCAAGTAATTGACCATGCCGTTGCGGTAGCGGACCAGAGCTAATCGCATGGCTTCCTGGGCTGCGGTCAGCTGTGCCCGTTGATGGATGAGTTGCTCACCTCGTGCGTGTACAGAAGTCAGCAAATCTGCCACCTCTCTAAAGGCCTGTGCAATGGTCTGGCGGTAACTCTCCAGCAACTGCTGGTATTGGGACTCAGCCTGATCGAGGCGGGCGAGGTTCGTCCCTCCTTGAAAGATGGGTAGGGTGACCGATGGGCCAATGCTGTAGTTGAAACTGTTGCCGGTAAACCACTTCGCAAAGTCAGTGCTCTGAAGCCCGCCTTGCCCGGTAATCATGAGAGTCGGGAAGAAATAGGCGCGTGCTTGACCGATACGGGCATTGGAGGCCACGAGAGTGGCTTCCGCTTGGAGAATGTCGGGGCGTCGTTCAAGAAGCTGAGAGGGAAGTCCCACTGGAATATCCGGTTGAGCAATGACGGCACGAAGAGGTTTACGAGCAAGGTCGAGCGATCCTGGGGTCATTCCTGTCAGGACTTCAAGCCGGTGAGATTCAATGGCCCGCAATCTTGTCAGGTCGGGGAGAAGGCCTGCCGCTTCAGCCACCAGCACTTCGGTGCGTTTGACGTCCAGTTCCGAGGCCAAACCGGCCGTGGTTCGTTTTTGGATGATTTCCAGAGATTCTCGGCGAATGGCGAGGGTGCGTGTGGCAATGTCGACCTGCTCATCCAGTTCTCTGATGCGAAAATAAGATTGCCCCACATCACTGATGAGTGAGAGCGCAACGGCGCGAGCGTCTTCCTCAATCGCTTTGGACTCGGCCTGCGCGGCCTCGCGGCCTCGTCGGATACGGCCCCAGAAGTCAATTTCCCAGCGCAGGTCCATCGCGCCGTTCCAGAGGCCGAAGGTGGTTCCCGGTGTCGCAAAGATCGATGGGCCTGGTCGCTGGCCCGTCGCCAATCCCAACCCCGCCAAGGTGTTCTCAGATACCCCGATGTTGGTGTAGGAACTGGAGAGGTTTAAATGCGGGAAGAGGCCGGCTGTTGCGGACATTATGGAGGCCCGGCCTTCGAGGATTCGTGCGACCGCTCGTTTCACATCGTGATTGTGCTGAAGGGCCCGTTCGATGAGTTCCGAGAGTTCGTCATTCTGAAACGTTTTCCACCAGGCCGCTTCCGGCACACGATTGGATGAAGCTGTGGCGGCGCCGGGTGCGAGTCGGGACCAGCTGTCCGGTGTCTCAGTCTTGGGTCGCTGGTAGTCGTTTCCTTGCACACAGGAGGAAAGAACCAACGCAGTCAGGATGATTCCAAGAGCAGACGTTGTGCATCTCATAATGGCTGCTCCGTGGGGGCAACTGGAGAAGATGGTGTTTCGTCAGTCGTGCGTGAGGGATGTCGCTCAATGAACACATCGACCTGCTGCCCGGCATAGACCGGGAAGGACGGACGCTCGAACCGATAGATAACTTGCAGCACTCTGGTGTCAACTCGTTCTGTGTTCTCCCCCGTGAGCGATTTCTTAGGGATCACGTAGGGCTCGATCCGTACGAACGTCAGTGGAATTTTCCGGTCAGCCAAGGACTTGATGGAGGCCGTGCCTCCGGCTTGCGGAGTGACGAGCGGGGCGTTGACTTCGTCGACGTCGGCACGGACTTGCAGCTGTTCGGTTTCGCCCAACAGCATGAGCGGCTCGCTCGGTCCAAGCGTTGCGTATTCTCCCGCCCGAACGTTGATTTGTAATAGCGTGCCGCTTCGCGGCGCCCGTACAGTCAGACGAGTCAGGAGGATGGCGGCTTCATCCCGCTGAGCCATGGCCTGTTTGAGGCTGGCTTGAAGCCGCTGCTCGCCGCGTTTGGCCATCTCAAGTGCGTACCAGGTGCGCTTGAGATCATCCTCGCTCACGGCTCGCTCATCGTGTACCGATTGGAGGCGGTGTAATTGGGTCTCAAGATCGCCGATTTTGTAGTTCTGCTCATCGATCTGCGCCTGTAGGGGGGGAATGGCAGCTTCACGGGTCAAGAGCTGCGCGCGTAATTCCCGATCATCTAGTTGGAACAGCGGAGCCTGTGTTGTGACCTGATCGCCAACTTTCACAAACACCTTGGTAATCAATCCGGCCACCGGAGGCGCGATGCGGACGTTTTCATTCACCGCTTCGATGATTCCGGAGGCCGCTACGGCATGTTCATAGGGAGACCGGGGAGGTTCCGAAATAGGCGTCGGCATGGGGTCCTTCTTGTTGGCACCCAGCAAGGCCCATATCGTGAATCCCACTCCGAGAAGAGCGATCCAGATGCTTAACCGTTTCGCGATGATCATACTGTTCCTTCCTGTCCGATCCGTTCGATGCCCACAATCCGTCCGTCTGTGAGATTGGCCATCCGGTCGCCGAAGTGAAAGATCCGGCTGTCGTGTGTGACAACAATGACGCATCGATCCGGAGAGCGGCCGACATCGCGCAGCAGTTCCATAATCTTTTGTCCGTTCGGCCCGTCCAAAGCGGCGGTCGGCTCGTCGCAAATGAGCAGACGCGGTTCATTGACCAGGGCCCGAGCGATCGCGACGCGCTGTTGCTGCCCGCCGGACAGGTTTTTAGGGAGGAATTCTGCCCGCTCGCCAAGACCCACACGGTCCAGCAGGATGCGTGCTCGCCGCAGAGCCTCTGCGCGTCCGATCCCCTGGATCAGGAGCGGGACGGCCACGTTCTCAGCCGCCGTCAACGCCGGCAGGAGATTAAATTGCTGATAGATAAACCCCATGGTTTGGCCGCGAAACTGCGTGCGTCTTCCGGCCGGCAGTGCGCTGAGCGGAACGCCCAGCACATCGATATCGCCGGCATCGATGTCGAGGATTCCGGCGATGGCCGACAAGAGGGTCGTCTTGCCGCCACCCGACTCGCCGACGAGCAACAGCAATTCGCCCAGATAGATATCGAGATCGATACCTTTGAGCACCGTGACCTGCGTGTCACCGGTGCCGAATGATTTCACGATGCCACGGGCACGCACTGCGGCCGATTGTGAGTGGTTGTCCATCGTGTTCACCGAAAGACAATCGCTGGCTCTAGCCGTGCGAGCTTGATAATGCTGATCAAGGCTGAAAATGTACAAATGGCGAGTAATGCCACCAGGACCATCAGCAGGAGTTGCCAGGTCTCGGCAAACGGCAAGTTGCCACCGCTAGCCGTCAGAAATCCAAACACTGTGGCGAGCCCTATCCCGACCCCGTAGCCGGTGAGCCCCACCGTAAAGGCTTGGAGTAGAATCATGCGTGCCAGAGTGAAGGTTGAGGCCCCCATAGCCTTCAGCGCGCCGAACTGCCGCAGGTTTTCAACCGTGAACAGATAAAATGTTTGTCCTGCAATGGCCATTCCGACAATAAATCCAAGGAGAATCGTCGTGCCGAAGTTGATGCCGATGCCGGTGTTCTTGAGCACCCACATGATCGTTTTCCAGCCGAACTCTTCCTCGGTGAACGCACCCAGGCCGGTCTGGGCGCGGATGCGTTGGACCACGTCTTCAACCGGAACACCATCCTTGGCTTTTGCCAGGACATAGGAGAGTATGCGGCGTTCGCGCGGAACATACCGCATCGCGCGTTCGTAGGTGGTGTACACGACGGGGATATTTGTGAAGCTCTTCTGAGTCTTGGCAATTGCCACGACTCGGGCGAGTTTGTCGTTCAACTCAAAGATAGTCCCGACCTTGACGACTGTCGGACCGCCCATCCGTTCGACGGCCCACTGATCAAGGACCACGGCATCCGGTTGCAGAATGTCTTCGAACCGACCTTCAAGGATTTGGGAGGGACGACCGATCAGTGTGGCCGATTCGAGCCCGGTTAAGGTGATCTGGTGGTAGTCCCCACCAGCGAGGCGAGCCCGAAGCAGCCCTTTATACAACGGGACCGCCCATTCCACTCCGTCGACACTTCTGACGCGATCGACCCCGGTGCTGGCGATGGGTTTGACTTCGTCTACCTGGGCTATGCCGGGATCCGTGACCCAGATCGGCACATTGAGATTGCTGATGTTGGCTTGGGACCACATCATGAGGCCCCAGAAAATTGAGCCTTGTTGCACGATCAACATCACGGCAAAGGTCAATCCACAGAGCAACATGAGATATTTGGCACGATCGCCGAAGAGCATCTTGAGGGCAACGTAGTTCATGGTTCTGCCTCGGGGTCTGGATGGTCAGGAGGGTACGCAACGACCTTCGGGAGCTGGGGAAGAGTTACCCGGTCGTGCCGATGGAAAAAATAGGTGCAGAGGCGGGCGATGGGACAGCCTTGGGATAGAGCTGTTGTCCAGAACCGCCGCACATGCTCGCCGTTTGCCGATTGCTCTTCATCCCAAAGCCGAAAGGGCCCTGGAAAGGATTTTGAGAAGGTGATGCCTCTGGCTGCCAAACGTTCGGCCAGCCCTTCAGTAAAGAATTCCAACACGTCGCCGCACCAAGAGAACCGTCTCCCATCTTTGCTCTGTTCACCGGACGGCAGAAGTTCAGCTTGCCGTGTCGCGAAGTGTTCTTCGATAGTACGGCAGACGTATTCAGGAGTCAGAGAAGTGTCCGGCGTCATGCCGGGAAATCAAAGCAGGGACAGTGCCAATCCGGAACATGACCGGTCAGCTACTCGCAAGTCGTCGAAGTTGGTCGGAGAAGTGGGGAGGACATGACCGATGCGCGCGAAGGACGATACCAAAAACTCTGCCGATATGTTGGCAGATGTAGAGTGACTGCCAATATATGGGCAATCATTTTGAGTGAATTGAGCCGCGTCGAATGCCGAGTTTTTTCATCCGGTGTTGCAGTGTCGATCGCTTCATCCCCAGGCGGGCTGCGGCGCCGTGCTTGCCGGCTAAGACGCCATTGGTCTGACGGAGGGTTTCGAGAATATGGATGCGTTCGGCATCGGCCAGCGTACGAGGGGCGGCCGCTTTAGTCATATCCTCACCCGGCCGTGCGAGTTCGTCAATGACGAGAACTGGTTCGCGACTGACGATGACCGCACGCTCAATGACGTGCTCCAATTCGCGCACGTTTCCTGGCCAGTCATAGGATGCGAGTGCTTTCAATGTCCCTTGAGCAACCCGTGTGATGGGCCGGCGGTGCCGTTCACTATATTTCTTCACAAAGTGCCGTGTGAGCGACGGGATGTCATCGCGCCGTTCCCTGAGCGGCGGAACCCGCACAGGAAAGACGTTCAATCGGTAAAAGAGATCTGAGCGAAACTGTCCCTTCCTGACGGCCTCCTCCACATCGACGTTGGTGGCGGCAAGTACGCGCACATTCACCCTGATCGTCTGCGTGCCGCCGACCCGCTGCAGTTCCTGCGCTTCAATCACCCGCAAAAACTTGGCTTGCAAGTCGAGCGGCAGGTCGCCCACTTCGTCCAGGAAGATGGTGCCACCATCGGCCAGCTCGAATCGGCCGATTTTTCGGGCCGTCGCATTCGTAAATGCGCCCTTCTCATGGCCGAATAGCTCGGATTCAATCAAGGTCGGCGGCAATGCGGCGCAGTTCACCGTAATCAACGGTTTCTCTTTTCGCGGCGAGAGGCAGTGGATGGCCTGTGCGACCAGCTCTTTCCCTGTGCCGGTTTCCCCTGTGATGAGGACGGTCGAATCAGTCGGTGCGACTTGTTCAATGAGTTTGAGCGTCTTCTGCAAAGCAGCGCTCTCGCCGACCAGGGCTTTGAAATCGACGGACGCTTTGATCTCATCGCGCAAGTAGACGTTCTCCTGTTCGAGCTGTTCCTTGAGGACTCGAATTTCTTCGTAGGCTGTGAAGTTGGTAACAGCTTGCGAGAGGTGAAATCCGATTTGTTCGGTGAACGCCACATCTCGCTCGGAAAAGGCGTTGCGCCGTTTGCTGCCGATGGCCAAGAACCCGTAGGGCGCCCCGCGCACGATCAAGGGGCAAAGGATGCAGGAGAGAATGCCGACGGATTCGATGTAGGTTCGCTCCGGGAAATGAGTATGGTTATGTCCGGTGGTCAACAGAGGTTTCCCGGTGACCAGCATTTCAGCAGGGGCCATCTGTTCAAACGGAAACTGGCGGAGTTGTGCGAGATCGACCTCAACACTGTCTTGGTACAGGATGTCGAACCACGGACCCTCAGGTGACTGGACAAATCGGACCAAGCCGGTCATGTCCTGCTGGACGATCCCATGCAACACGTCCCTCACGACCGGCATGAGTTGCTCGATCGTCATCGTTCCAACAACGACCTGTCTGTTGATTGCCATCAGTGCGTCACGCTCCTCGGACGCCAGGATGTTCTGGAGCACCGGCCCCAGCTGTATGCCGAGTTGTTCAAGAAACTGACGGTCGTGGTCAGTGAAGGCGCCGGATCGGCCAGGGGCCACGACGGTCATGACCGCAACGGTGCGAGCGGGCTGATCGGCGGCGAAGGCAGACTCAATGAGCGGGGCAACGATCACGGACGCAGTCGTGAAGGGGGCTGTCTTCAAGCCTACGGCTTCTGTCCAAGGAGAATCCGCGAGGCTATGTGTGAGAAGGGCGCGCCCATGCCTGACGGCTGTTTCTTTCATGGTCCCGTCTGCAGGTAACTGACCGACCATATAGCCCGGACAATTCGGGTCGGTGAGTGGAGCAGAGATCGGGGCAAATGTTTGTGTCGATTGGCTATAAAGGTAGAAACCGACGAGATCGCAGGGAAGCACTTCTTTTAGCTCGTGGCTGAGTCGTTGGTCGAACTCGCGCAGGCTCTTGCACGCGGTTAAGGTGTGGGTGATGGTCAAGGGATCGAGTGAGTCGGAAGATGTGCCCATATGTGGGCACTCTAGCATGCCTTGGGAACGGAAGAAAGGGGACGGTAGGGAGTGTTTACTCGCCGGCCGAGCGAACCTTCAAGGCATCCAGTCTGGTCTTGTCCAGACTGACATGCAGCGATTTTTCTTGAGTGATGGTCACGGCACCGGGTGCCTGGCCCCTGGCCTTTTTCACCCACTTGCGCCTGGTATAGACGACCTCGCCTTTGCCGCTTTTCTTTAAGTCGCTGTACAGCAATGCCAGCGTCGCGGCGTCACGCAGAGTTTCGACCGGTGGATCGGTCCCTTTTCCCAGCCGCACGATGACATGAGAGCCTGGTGTACCTCGGGCATGGAGCCAGAGGTCGTCGCTCTTGGCTAAGCCGAAAGTCAGCTCATCATTTTCTCGGGCATTGCGTCCGACAAAGATCGGCAATCCGTCAGCAGAGATAAAGCGACGAAACGGACCGCGCCGCTGTGTTTCGCCGGACCGCCGGTTGGTGTGCGTCGTGACTCGTGCTTTGATGCTGGAGCTGGAAGGAGAGGCGGCAGGTGGAGTCCAGGTTCCCTGCTCAAGCGCTGAAAGTTCTGCCAGGAATCGTTCCAATTCGCGTTCCGCCTGCTCGATGCGCGGCGTCAGCTCCCGTTCGGCAGCCATATGTTTTCGATGTTTTCGGAAATAGTCGTCCATGTTGCCTTGAGAAGATTTTGTGCGGTCGAGCGGAATCGTGACTTCCGGTAATTGTTCATCGAAATAATCGGTAACCGTAATGTGATCGGCTCCTTTGGCTATTGTTCCCAGGTTGGCTTTGATTAATTCTCCATAGCGGGCATAGTCACGGTACTTGGCGGCCCGGTCCAAGTCTTCCCGCCATGCCTGAATCCGCCGATGCTCTTTCTTGAGCGTGGTTCTCAACACTCGCAGCCGTGCCTCTTTGGCATCGTCGACGGCGAGCGTGAATTCCTTATCCCGGTAATAAGCATCGATTTCAGCCGAGATGGGAAAATCTCCGCTGAGGGCGCCGGGAAAACGATTCGGCCATGTCTCTTGCCCATCCTTGCCACGTTGCGCCGGATAGACATACGGCTGCGCGATGAGGTCTCTCTGATTCGCTAAATCTCGAAGTATCAGCCTGTTGGCATCAAGTATCAGTATGTTGGCTCTTTTTCCGGTCAGCTCGCACACGATTGTGTGTGTGCCTGCTTTGCAGGCACAGTGAATTTCCACGATGCGGTCGTTCGGTACTTGGCAGATGCCGTCGATTCTGGCTCCTTGGAAATGTGCCCTCAAGAACTGGCAAAAGGCCGGGGGGGTCGGTGGGTTTTGGAGCGGGTGGTTGGTCAGATGTAAGCGGGACGTGTCCGGCCTGGAGGAAATCAGCAGGCGATGGGTCTGTCCTGGCACACGAATGTCCAAGAGGAGGGTATCGGGGGCGGGTTGCTGAATTTTTTGAATCCAGCCTCCACGTAGAATCGGCGCGATTTCCATCACGGCCTGCTCGATTTCCAGCCTGTTCAGCGACACTAGTGACTACCCTCTTTCCAATAACCCTTTATGCAAAGAGAGGATAATGCCGAGCCAATTTTGTCCCATACGGTCATTTCAGTCCAAATTTTTGTCAGTTTGACGGTCTTTTAGGCCGGCACTCTACGATTCCCCGCATAAACGCGCAAGAGCGTAAGGAGAGCACCTGGCATCCTGATTGCTTCTCTTGAGGTACACATGGGCATCGCAGAATGAACAAGGTGAGATGCCACCTGTTGCCAGGAGGCCTTCCATGAATTGCTCGAGATGTCACGGTCTTATGGTTATAGACAATCTGATCGACATGCGTGAGAGTTTTTTGCCGATGTGGATGCGGGGTTTGCGATGCGTTGCCTGCGGTAACGTCGTCGACCCGCTCATCGCTCACAATCGGATGCGCCAACGGTTGAATGCCGCGGAAGCGCTCAAGTCAGGTGCGCATATGCCGGCACTCCATCCTCACGCCAAGGCTGCCTAGCAGGCTGTTGATAAAGGCTGCCAGCGGCGTTCTCGCGGCGCGTAGAGGCTCAACGTACAGCAGCGTATGCCTCGCCTCTTCGCTTGCTGCGGCCTTGCTGGACAGCCTTTCTGAACAGCCTGATGGAAATTCAGATTCTCCGGGCGATCTTCTGGACGATGGTGGTTTTGGTATCGCCATGTAGTTTGTCAATAAACTGCTAGCAGGCTTGGTAACACGACGGCGCGGACGATAGTACCGGCAAAGTCTGGTTCGTCGTCCGCGTCGGGATTTTCTTCGTCGCTCTTTCTTGCAGCCGTCTCTCCACTGCGCTACAGTCCTCCACGTCACCCATTGTTGAGTCATCCACGATGCCCCTTTTGGAGTTACCGCTTCTCACCCGCCTGACCGATGAGTATCGTCTCTCGATGCAGCGGCTCTTACAGGATCTCTGTCGAGAGCTTCAAACCGAATATCCGGATCTTTCCTCCCGGTATGGCCTTCCGGTCGGATTGTTTCAGATCCTCAGCCGATCGCTTCCAGTCGAAAGCTATTCCAACTGGAAGGTGGCCGGATGGATCGAATCGCTCAACGATCTCGTCTATTTTTTGGACATTCTCCAGCAATGGGAACGAGAGCCGGACCGGGCCGAATTCACGCAGCAACTCTTTACGGAATGCCAGGAGAAGTTTTTTGAGAACAGTTACCTCCACGATCTGTTTCCTCTGGGCCGTCCTCGTGCGGCCGGGCTTGAGAAGCGGCTCGCAGGTTTGTGCCGGAGGCTGGCGCGTGAATTGACGCAGGAATCAATCCTGTTCGATCCGAGACTCGCCGTGAAGTGGTGCAAACAGCGCACGGTGCCGCGATGGGAAGTACCGGCAATACTCGATGCCAACTTCGAGCGGGCGGAAGCAGGGAATGGTATTTCGGTCGGAATTGCCGGACAGTGGCGCGAGGCTCCTGCCGAGGTGTGCGGCGGTCTGAAACGAGCGTCCGGCCAGGGGACGTTTCTGATCGGGACGAGTGGGATTTCAGTGCGCATCGGTCGAAAGACCTCTGAGTTATGGACCGCATGGGGTGGGCAGGGTGAATGGATCTGGACCTCTCAGGCGACAGAGGCGGCGCTGGAGGCCGGACAGTGTCCGGTGACGATCGGTCCGACGTTAGTCTATGGGAAAGACCGGCAGCCTCGGGCGATTGTCCGAACAGAGCAGAAGCAGGCGGAACGGATCAGCCGGGCTTGGGAGACGATCCAAGCAGCCTGGTCTGAAGGGTCTGGGGTGCTGGCCTTACTGACTTCGCGAATTGTGCCGCTCAAGGCGAAGGGTGTGGTGAGTTTCAGCTATCGCCATCGACCGGGATTGTCGTTCATCAATTGTTTCGATCGGGACAATCTGGATTTAATCGACGATTTGATCCATGAGAACAGCCACCACCATCTGAATCTTCTGCTGCGCAAATATGTGATGTATCACGGCGACCACCATCAGCAGATTTTCTATTCGCCCTGGCGCCGGAGCCTCCGTCCGCTCCGCGGGATTCTCCACGCGACGTTTACCTTCACGATCGGCGCTATGCTGTTTGAGCGACTCTCGACATGGGCATCAGGGCCTGGCGGATCGGGGCGGTGGAAGCTCGCGGGGCTGACGCCGCACGATCTGCAGCGGGCCCGCTTTCGATGTCTGGAAGAAGTCGAGTCCGTCCGCTACTCGCTCCAAGACCTCCACTATGCCGATCGCCACCTCGGCTGGCTCACCGGCTCGGGCCGCCGAATGGTCGGCCAATTGGCAGAGGCGATTGAGCAGATCGAACGCAGGATCGAGCCTCATTGCAAAGCGGTGTCACTGTCCAAGTTCGGTCCGTCGTTGCGGCAGCACGTCAAAGAGTTGAAGAAAGCCCGCATGACCTACGGGCCGATGCGGTTGAGCGAGGTGTAGTTGAAACAATGGCCGATCATTGTGAACACTGATGGACTGCGGTATCATAACGCCATCAGCACAGAGGGTGGGATATGGCACCTCATAGTAAACGGCGCAAAACTCAAGTTAAGCGAACCGTGACAGCCCAGCGGCTGAGCCTGCAAAAGCGGGTGGCTCGTCAGAAAAAGTCCCTCCTGTCTCTCTCAGGAATCGGGGCCAGCGGGTTTACCGATATCAGCGTTGAGCACGACACCTACCTGCACGGGAAGCCGTGAGCCTGCCCACCCAATCGTTCCGCAAGTCCGTCTTCGTTGATACCTCGGCGTTCTTTGCCCTCGCGGATCAAACCGATCGATTGCATCATCAGGCGCTACAGTACGTCCAATCCACGGATCGACTTCTCGTTACCAGTAATATGATCGTCCATGAAACCGTCACGCTCCTTCGCATGCGGCTTGGGTACGAGCAAGCCCTGCAATTTGGAATCCGCTTGCTGGGTGAGACCACCACTCCCGTCATTCGAATGACTCAAGCCGACGAGGAAAAAGCTTGGGCCATCTTCCGTCAGTATTCGGATAAGCGGTTCAGCTTTACGGATTGCACCAGCTTCGCAATCATGAAACGGCTCGGCATCGGGACGGCGTTTGCTTTTGACGATGATTTCCGCCAATTCGGCAAATGGGTCGTGCATCCTCTGGGCGATATCCAGTAGCAGAGCCGGCAGGCAAGTGAGTTGGGACTATGACAGGCGTCGATAGAGCTCGGCGTGTTTATTCATCACGCACTTGGCGGCGGCACGGAATATGTCAGCGGGCTGCCAACAGAGCTTCGCACTTACCCAGCGCTTGCAACCGCCGAAGTTCCTCATCCGAGAGAGAGATCGTGAGCGTTGCCATGATCGGTTCCTTCGCCTGGGAGACTACGTCTGAAATAATGTCAGCATAGGCGAAGGAACCATTGAGGGCAAATGCTTGAAGCTAACTGGATGCCATGGTGAAGATCCCCACCGAAGCCGCCAAACCTACGAGAAGACAATCCCTTCTTGACGAAATACGTTTCACGAACGGCGCCTCACACTTTCTACGGCTCCACCGTCACGTCCACAAACACCGGTAGGCTATCTGCCCCCTTCTTATCCGTCACGCGCAGCTTGAATCGATAGGTTCTCGGCTCTGAGACATGCGGGGCGAGGAAGGAGGCCTCGGCGTTGTTTGCGTCGAGCAGCGACACTTTGCTGCCGCGCAGCTGGCTCCAGGTGTAGTAGAGGGCTTCGCCTTCGGGATCGCGGCTTTTCAGCCCGCTCAATTTGACTTTTGATCCGGCTCTCACGGTTTTGCTTATCCCCGCATCGGCGATCGGCGGTGCGTTTGGCTCGTCGTTGACGTTCACATCTACATCGAGCAGAGCCTGCTTGCCGCGGTTGGTCACAGTCAGCACTGTTCTGCCGTTGCCCACGATCTGGAGTAGTCCGCCGGACAAAACTGTAATGACATTCGGATTTGAAGACTCGTAAGTGGTTCCGGTTTCCGGAGCGCTGATCCGGCGGACGATGCCGTCGGCGAACTCACCGACGACCGGTAACTCGAAAATCTTACCTAGAGAATCCACGTGGCCGAAGGCCGAGGATTGTCCGGCCCGCCCGAGCTGGAGCGGCTTGTCGGTTGCAAAGTCGATCGTGGCCAGGGCGGCCTTGGGTTCAACCTGTACCATCACTTCGTCGAAGACGGACCGTGTGCCCAGACGTCCACGTGAGATTTCAGCCACGGCCAGGAGCCGCATCGGTCCGATGCCATCCGTGGGGATCAACAGGCGGCCACCGAAGGGTGGGTTGTGTTCGGCCAGCCCGATAGAGGCAACGGGTGCAACGATGGAGCCGGTGGCGGTGGCGTCATCCTGTTCGACCAATGCTTCGTCCTGCCCGCTATACCAGTAGTAGCGCACCGCGACGATGCCGCGGTCTTTTCCCACATCGACCTGAGCAGTCACGGTACTTCCAGCAATCAGTGCAGCGCTTTCTGCGGGTTCCACAATTTTGAACGCATGGGCAGGAGCAGCCATGGACAGGCATGAAGCAAACAGAACGAAGCACGAGGTCCGAGCCTGCGAAATACGCGCGCTCGCCTCGCGGCGAAGCCGAGGGCCTCGCGGAGTCGAAGCGGGCTTCACAAGATACGCTTCACGTTCCCTGATCATCGCGTCAGATGGAACGGCACATCCATGAGGATCACCCGTTCCTTGAAGAGGAGTGCGCCCTTGAGCATCAGGGCGCGTTGGTTGTGCAGGATGTTTTGCCACCAGCGGGCCGGAAGAATTTCCGGGATCACGACGGTCACCCAGGTGTTCTGGTCTTTTTCCAGAATTTCCTCGACGTACTCGAGGAGGGATCCCAGGACTGAACGATAGGGAGAGGGGAGGGCGATCAAATTGACACCGCCACCCCATTGGGCCCATTGAATCTTGACCTTGGCGCTTTCTTCCGGGTCAAGATCGACATACACGGCGCGAATCTCACCGGGACGGCTTCTCGCGTAGTCCAGGGCACGGACCACGGCGCGATTCACTCCGCTGACCGGAATGACCACGATATTGCGTCGAGGCAGCGGGGGCCGAGATCCCCTGCGGTCCAGTGTGATTTGTTCTGATACGGCCCGGTAGTGAGAGCGAATGCCCTGGAACGTGAGGATTAAGATCGCCACAAGCACAAAGACGATCCAGGCACCCTGCATGAACTTGGTGCTGGCGATAATAACGGTGGCGATCCCGGTCGTAACGGCGCCGATGCTGTTAATAACCAGTTTCTTCCGCCAATGTTTCCCTTTTTTGGTCAGCCAGCGGTTGACCATGCCGGCTTGAGAAAGCGTGAACGAGACGAACACCCCGATGGCATACAACGGGATCAACGCATGGGTATCGCCTTCAAAAATGACCAACAGGAGACAGGCGAAAAAGCCGAGGATGATGATGCCGTTCGAAAACACTAGGCGATCGCCGAACGTGGCCATCTGGTGCGGCATGAATCCATCCCGGGCCAGGATCGAAGCTAGATGCGGGAATCCGGCAAAGGCGCTGTTGGCCGCCAGCACCAGCAGCGCCATGGTGGCGATCTGGATGGTGTAATAGATCGCCCCGGTGCCGAACGTGAGACGGGCCAGTTGCGACATGATCGTTTCGTCCACTTTGGGAAGAATGCCGTAGTGATAGGCCATCCAGCTGACGCCCATGAACAGCGATGCCAGGATGACAGACATCCAGATCATCGTGGCGGCGGCATTCTTCGATTCGGGGTGGCGAAACGCTTTCACCCCGTTGGAGATCACTTCCATGCCGGTCACGGCCGAACAGCCTGCGGCAAACGACCGAAGAATCAAGAAGAGGGTGAGACTTTCCATCGCTTTCCCAGGCATTTCAGGATTCGTCGAGGGGGGAGTGAGGCCAGGGCTGGTGAAGGAGTACAGGGTGCCGACGGTGACCAGCAGCCCAAGTGCTCCAATGGCGAAATAGGTTGGGATGGCGAAAAACGTTCCCGACTCTCGGACGCCGCGGAGGTTTATGACCACCATAAAGACGATGGCGATCAGTCCTAATGCTTCCCGGTGTATGAATAGGCTGGGGATGGCTGAAGTGAGGGCGGCGATTCCAGCAGCAACGCTAACGGCGACGGTCAAGACATAGTCGATCATCAAGGCTGCGGCAGCCATCAGGGCCGGCCTCTCGCCGAGATTCGTCTTTGCAACAATGTAGGCGCCGCCTCCCTCAGGATACTCATAAATGATCTGTCGATAGGAAATGGTGAGGACGAGCACGAGAAACAGAATGGCCAGACTGACGGGAATCGACCAGGCCACGGCTGCCGTGCCGGCGAGGACGAGCACTAACAGGATTTCTTCGGTCCCGTATGCGACCGAGGAGATCGCGTTCGATGAAAAAATCGGAAGCGCGATGGTTTTCGAGAGCCGTTCGTGCCGTGCTTGTGCCGTCTTTAGGGGATCGCCGACGAGCCAGCGTTTCAGAATCATGTTAGGATTATGGCACAAACCGGCAGTGAGGGCGAACGGGAAGAGGACATTATGACGCTGGGGCGAAAGACTCAGGCTGGTGTCGGGCGAGTGTCTAAAACCGGTGTGATGCGGGTGCTGTGTGCCGAGCGGACAGCGGTCTCTATGAAAAGGGGCAAGCTGCAGGTTATTTTCGGGTTGTTCTCGATGGTTGTGGGAAAATGGGTCTTGCAATAATTTCGTGAAATAGATATATAGCTCAATCTTAGTC
>FSSH01001434.1_pt2 | contig 18602 bp, 20 predicted proteins | sample 1166101 | NCBI WGS metagenome assembly FSSH01 (sample SAMEA32972668, study PRJEB13176) | freshwater metagenome | biome: Drinking water system; feature: Biomass in drinking water that filtered by 0.45 um membrane; material: drinking water | place: USA | collected 2012-12-20 | depth 0 m | reverse complement strand
GTCAAAAACCGCCGTGCTCTAGTTTATCGCAGCATGCCCTAATCCTCCTGGGCCTTGAAGCGGCTAAGGCCCCCGGCAATGAAGGGCGCGACCAATGCAAGGAAGGCGATTCCCAGCAGCGTCGCGGCAATCGGGCTCTGCACCAGCACCAGGGGATCGCCGATGCTGATCTGGAGCGCGCGGCGAAACTGGCTTTCCGCCATAGGCCCCAGAATGAGCCCGACAACCATGGGCGCAACGGGGTAATCATAGCGCCGCATCAGGAAGCCGATCACGCCAAAGGCGAGCAACATCAGAAGTTCGGCGATCGAGCCCTTGGTCGCGATCGAGCCCATCGCCGCGAACATCAGAATGCCGGCATAAAGCCAGGGCGTCGGGATTTTAAGCAGCTTCACCCAGATGCCGACGAGCGGCAGGTTGAGCACTACCAGCATGGCATTGGCGATGAAAAGGCTGGCGATCAGCCCCCAAACCAAATCCGGCTTTTCGGCAAAAAGCAGCGGGCCCGGATTGAGCCCAAATTGCTGGAAGCCGGCGAGCAGAATCGCGGCGGTCGCCGACGTGGGCAGACCCAGCGAGAGCAGGGGCACCAATGTGCCCGCGACGGAGGCGTTATTGGCGGCTTCGGGCCCCGCGACGCCTTCGATCGCGCCAATCGTATCCCATTCCTCCGGGTGTTTGGAGAGCCGCTTCTCGGTCGAATAGGACAAGAAGGTCGGGATCTCCGCGCCTCCCGCCGGCAAGGCGCCGATGGGGAAACCAAAAAGCGTTCCGCGCAGCCAGGGTTTCCAGGAGCGTTTCCAATCCTGCCTGGACATCCACAGCGAGCCTGTCATCGGCATGATTTCTTCCACGCTCCGATGCCGCGAGACCACGAACATCGCCTCGCCGATGGCGAAAAGCCCGACCGCAAGCGTCGTCACCTCCACCCCATCGAGCAATTCGGGCAAGCCAAAGGTGAGGCGGGACTGGCCGGTCAGCTTATCGATGCCGATCAGACCCAGCGCGAGCCCGCAGAACAGGCTGATGAGGCCCTTGAGCGGGGAATCGCCGAAGGTCGCGGAAACCGTCACAAACGCCACCACCATCAGCGCAAAATAATCCTCGGGGCCAAATTGCACCGCGAATTTCACCATCCATGGCGCCAGAAAGGCGATGCCGGCCGTGGCGATCAACCCGGCGAAGAAAGAGCCGATGGCGGAGGTGGCCAGCGCCGGCCCGGCCCGGCCGCTCTTGGCCATCAGGTTACCCTGCAAGGCTGTCGCCATCGAGGCGCTCTCGCCGGGTGTATTGATCAGAATGGAGGTGGTCGAGCCCCCATACATCGCGCCATAATAAATGCCTGCGAACATGATCAGCGAGCCGGAAGGGTCGAGCTTGAACGTGATGGGCAGGAGCAGCGCCACGGTCACCGCGGGGCCGATGCCGGGCAGTACGCCTACCGCCGTGCCCAGCAGCACGCCAATCGAGGCATAAAGCAGATTTGCCGCGGTGAGCGCGACGGCAAAACCTGAAATCAACGCATTAAACGATTCCATCGCCGCCCCTCAGCTGAAAAGCCGTTCAAGCGGGCCTTGCGGCAGCGAGAGCGTCAGGAGTTTGGAAAAAAGCAGATAGATCAGCACCGATAAAACCAGGCCGAGCGCTATATCCACCAAGGGCGCCCGGCGGCCGAAGGCGAAGGCGGTAATGGCGAACAGCACCGCCATTCCGGCAATGAAGCCGCCACCAAAGCCGATAATGGCGGTGAGCAGCAAAAATCCGATGACCAAAATGCCAACGGGACCAAAATCGGCCGGCTCTGGCGCCTTTCCATTCTGCCGCAAGCCCGAAAGAATCGAGAGCAGCCCCAACAGAACGAGGCCGCCAGCGATCATTTTAGGCATGACGGCCGGGCCGATCCCATAGGCGGCGACGCGGGAAAGGTTGACCGCATCCGACCACAGCACGCCTGCCAGGGCGAGCAACAGGAAGCCGACGATGATGGCCGGCTTGTCGCGCCCCTTGGGCGCGGATGTGGAGGGCGACATTATTCCCCCTGATCGCCGCGAAACAGCGGCTTGATTGGCCCCCAACCGCCGCGAAGCGGCGGCTTGCTTGAACCCCATTCCCGCCTGATCTGGCGCGCCGTGATGGATTTATTTGACAAGACCGACCGATTTCAAAACCGCCTCGACCCGCACCTGTTCGCTCTTGAGAAACTCGCCGAAGGCGGGCTCGGGCAAATAGGCATCGTCCCAGCCGCGTTGGGCCAGAATGTCTTTCCATTCCTTGGATTTGACCATCCGGTCGATCGCGTCCGAGAGCGTCTTCTTCTGCTCGGCCGAAATGCCTGGCGCGGCCATGACCGAACGCCAATTGAGCAGATCGAGCGCAATGCCCTGCTCGCGCAAGGTGGGCGTCGGATTTCCGGGCAGGCGCTCGGGCGATGTCACCGCGATGGCGCGTAATTTCCCGGCTTTCACCTGGCCTTCAAATTCACCCCAGCCGGAAATACCGGCGCTGACACGGCCCGAGAGCAATGCCGCCAAGGCTTCGCCGCCGCCAGAGAAGGGCACATAATTCACCTTGGACCCATCAAGCCCCACGGTGCCGGCCAATAATCCGGCGAGAATATGGTCAACGCCTCCCGCCGATCCGCCGGCGAAGGTTACCTTGGCGATATCCGCCTTCATCGCGGCCACCAGGTCCGTCGCGCTCTGGATCGGCGAGGTTGCCGGCACGACGATGACCTCGGCTTCCGCCGTGAGGCGCGCGATGGGCGTCACCATCGAAAGCGTGACCGGCGATTTATTGGAGATGAGGGACCCCACCATCACAAAACCGTTCACCATGAGCTGGTTCGGGTCGCCCTTGGCAGTGTTGACGAACTGGGCCAGGCCGATCGAACCGCCGGCGCCCGGAACATTCGTCACTTGCACGCCCTTGCCGATACCCGTTGCGGTCAGCACCTGCTGCATGGCCCGTGCCGTGCCGTCCCAACCGCCACCAGGCGCTGCTGGGGCGAGGATTTTAAGCTCAAGCTGCGCGCTCGCCGCGCCGGCCGATCCTAACACCCACAAACAGGCCAGAGCCCCGGCAACGCATTCTCTCTTCGTGATAGACATTTTTTTCCGCCCCTTAAAATTAACCTCGTTGAGGGAGACGAAATTAACCACGTTTCTAAAGAGCACAAGAAAAAAAGCCTGCCAGACCATGCTGGACGCCGGCATCGGAGAGGAGATTGCAATGTGAATCGTCGCTCGAACTACTCGGTTGTTATTCCTGCGAACGTTTCTTTCGAAGCGCTGGCTTCAGCCTTCGTGACCTGGATCAACTGATCGAGGTGGTTGGGCGGGCCATAAAGCGTGTAGAGTTTGAGCGAGCTCTCGCCGGTGTTGATCAGGTTGTGCCGTGATCCGGCAGGCACCACGATGGCATCGTCACTCTTGATCTTGTGCGTCGTGCCGTCGATGACGATCTGTCCCTTGCCCGTTTCGATCCGGAAGAACTGGTCGCGATCCTTGTGCACTTCATCGCCGATTTCCTCTCCCGGCTTGAGCGACATCAGCACCAGCTGCAGATGTTTGCCGGTGTAGAGAACGTGCCGAAAATCTTCGTTCTTTTCGGCGCGTTCCTCGATGTCATCAACGAAACCCTTCATATGTTTCTCCTCTTCCCATTTTAATCGTAATAGCTCGTGAACGTTCTGATGTATTTTTTGTTCCTTTTTCATGATTTTTGTTATAAAAATTGACACTTAATTGCTGGCTAATGATCTAATTGAGATCAGAAAATAATCAGATAGTTGATTTCATTTTTTTATTTATTTGATGATCTGGATCAATACGCAAGGGCGCAATCCGTGTGACGCTGTCAGAACTTTCCTTTTACGGCTGCAGCGACCGCTTTGGGCGAGGTGGTCTGCCCCGGCTTCAGTGCGCACGACGCGGCGTCCCAGAAAGGGCATTGTGCCCATGTCAACCCGGCAGACGATCCGACACTCCGGCATCAGTGAAGAAGCGGCAAAAACACGACTGCTCGCGGACGGCGCAAACGAGCTTCCCAAACACAATCAGCGGACAGCTTTCAGAATCATTCTTGAGGTGCTTCGCGAGCCGATGCTGGCGCTGCTGATTGGTGGCGGCGTCGTCTATCTGGCGCTTGGCGATATCAAAGAAGCCATCATCCTGCTGGTCTTTGCCTGCTTTTCGGTTCTCATCACTGTCGTTCAGGAAGCCCGCACCGAGCGCGTGCTTGATGCTTTGCGTGACCTGACCAGCCCGCGTGCATTGGTCATTCGCGAGGGCGAGCGCAAGCGGATTGCCGGACGTGAGGTGGTTCGGGGCGATGTCATCGTGCTTGTGGAGGGCGATCGCGTGCCGGCCGATGCACGGCTGCTGTCTGCGCAGGATCTCCAGGCTGATGAATCGCTGCTCACCGGCGAATCCGTTCCTGTCCGCAAGCGGGCGGCGTTGCAGACCGAGGAGCCAGCGGCGCGGCCAGGTGGCGATGATCTGCCCTTCGTTTATTCCGGCTCACTGATCGTGCGGGGCAGCGGCGAGGCAGAAGTATTGGCCACGGGGCCAAGGAGCGAAATCGGCAAGATCGGCCAGTCACTGGGCGCGCTTGAGACCACGGCTGCGCATCTGCAAACCCAGACCAGAAAGCTTGTCAGCATCTTCGCCCTTGTCGGCGCAACCGTCAGCCTTCTCGTCGTCGTGCTTTATGGCTCGCTGCGCGGTGGCTGGCTCGATGCCATCCTTGCCGGCATTGCGGTTGGCATGTCGATGCTGCCGGAGGAGTTCCCGGTTGTCCTTGCCGTCTTCATGGCGATGGGCGCGTGGCGCATCTCGCAGGCCCGCGTTCTGACGCGGCGCGCGAGCGCCATCGAAGCGCTCGGATCGGCGACGGTCCTTTGCACCGACAAGACCGGGACGCTCACTGAAAACCGGATGACGATTGCCGAACTTCGCTTGGCGGATGGTTCGGTACGCAGCCTTGATGGCTTCAGAGATGCATTGGCGCCCTTGTTCCAAAGACTGGTTGCCACCGGAGCACTTGCGAGCGCGCCAGAGCCTTTCGATCCCATGGAGAAGGCTTTTCATGCGCTGGCGAAGAACGACGCATTGGTTACGCCCGGGCAGATGATGCCAGCGGCGTGGCTCGTCAAGACTTATGCCTTGCAGACCGATTGCCTGGCGATGTCCCATGTCTGGCAAGGCAGCGATCGCGAACCGTTTGACGTCGCTGCAAAGGGCGCCCCCGAAGCCATTGCCGCTCTCTGCCGCCTGGATGCTGAAGCGCGACGAGCGATGACGAAAGCGGTTGATAAGATGGCGGCGGCGGGCCTTCGGGTGCTGGGCGTCGCGCGCGCTTCATTCGCCGGCAAAGCGCTTCCTGAAACCCAGCAAGGCTATGATTTCGCCTTTGTCGGTCTGGTGGGGCTTTCCGATCCCTTACGTGCCAGTGTTCCCGCAGCGATCAAGGAATGCAGGACAGCCGGAATCCGCGTGGTGATGATCACCGGCGACTACCCGGCGACGGCTCAGGCGGTGGCGCGGGCTGCCGGCCTGGACGGATCTGACCTCATCAGCGGCGAGCAACTCACGGCGCTGTCGGCGGCGGAGCTCAAAAGCCGGGTCAAGACAGCGACGATTTTCGCCCGCATCATGCCCGAGCAGAAGCTCCGGATCGTCGAAGCATTAAAAGCTGATGGCGAGATCGTCGCCATGACCGGTGATGGTGTGAATGATGCGCCCTCCCTGAAGGCTGCGAATATCGGGGTTGCGATGGGCGGTCGCGGCACGGATGTCGCCCGCGAGGCAGCCTCCATCGTGCTGCTCGACGATGATTTTGGTTCCATCGTCACCACGATGCGGCTTGGTCGGCGCATTTACGACAATCTGCGCAAGGCCATGAGCTTCATCTTCGCCGTTCATGTGCCGATCGCCGGTTTGGCGTTGCTGCCGCTTGTCTTTGGCCTGCCGATCCTGCTGGGACCGATGCATATCGCATTCCTTGAAATGGTGATCGATCCGGTGTGCTCGCTCGTCTTCGAGGCGGAGAGCGAGGAAGACGATGTAATGAGCCGGCCGCCGCGTGATCCCGCCGAGCCGCTTTTCTCTCGTGCCATGATTGTCTGGAGCCTCCTGCAAGGGACGCTCGCCTTCGGACTCGTGGCAGCGGTTTTCGTCGTCGCGCTTAATCGCGGGATGCCCGTCGATGAGGTGCGGGCGCTGACGTTTTTTGCGCTCGTCATGTCGATTGTCGCGCTCATTCTGGTGAACCGCTCCGCCAGTGCCTCGCTCCTGAAAGCGATCCGCCGGCCCAACCGTGCGCTCGCCATCGTTCTTCCCCTCGTCGTCCTCATGCTGGCGGCGACGCTCGTCATTCCCTTCATCAGCACACTTTTCCGGTTCGGCCCGCTGCATGTGGACGATCTCCTGATCACCTTCGGCGCCGGCGTTGTCGTGCTGGTGGTTCTTGAAATGCTCAAGCCGATATGGCGCGCGGTTTTCGGGCGCACTTTCACCATTCCGGTTGCGGCCTGATCGCAACATTCAACCAGGAGACCACGATGACCAAGAGTTTCAAGCCGATCACCAATCTCACATGCATGGTTCGCGTTTATGATGAGCCCTCGCGGGCCGCTCTGGATCAAGCGCTGGCGATTGCCCAGCACAGCAAGGCCCATCTCATCGTCATGATTGCAGCGGCGAAGGTATCCGTACCGTTTTCGCCGGCAGGGGCGTGGTTTGCCTCGCCTTTGGTCGGCGACCTCAATCATCAGACCATGACAAAAGCGAAGGAAGTTGCGCAAGAAGTCCGCGCCAAGGCAATGGCAGCAGGTATATCCGCAGATATCCAGATTATGTTCGACCATGTCGAGAACGTTGCCGAAAAGGCGATTAAGGCAGCGCGCATATCCGATCTGGTCGTTGTCGATCAATCACGCGGCCGGCTCGACACAACCGGAATTCTGTTCGAGGCAGCACTCTTTCATACAGGCCGCCCCGTCATTGTCGCGAGCCCGCGCAAGCCGATTTTCTTATCTGTCGCATCCGTCACGATTGCCTGGGATGGCTCGGCGCATGCAGCCCGCGCCGTCGGCGATGCCATCTCGCTCTTTCCCGAGATCAAAACGGCGCACATCATTTCCATCGCTGGCGAGAAAGACCTGTCTAACACGGCCTCGGGCGCCGAGCTTGCAGCGCATCTTGCGCGAAAGGGCCTGAAAGCAACCGTCGAAACAATCGACAGCAAAGGCGCGACGGTTGGCTCCGTGCTCGACACATACGCGGCGCGCGCCGGCTCAGACCTGACAATCATGGGTGGATACGGCAAGTCGTGGCTGCGGGAGTTCATCTTCGGCGGTGCGACGATCGAATTGACACAGTCGTCAATCGTTCCGCTTTTCATGGCCTATTGACATGACAAAGGATGGAAGCCTCGGCGCTGTTCCTGCCGGCACTTGCCTGTTATGCGTCGGCGCGCCGGTGTCAAACCTGGTGCTGGAGGCCTGATGGCGATGAGAGCCAGCCTTTTTGTGCGCGAGGTCATCCCGTTCTTGCTTCAACTCGCGCTGCTGGGCCTTGCGGCATTGGCAATCGATGCTCTTCTGCACTGGCTGAACGCGGTCTGGATCGGACGCTACCTTGGCATCCCCGGGGTGCTGCTGATCATCGGGTCTTTCGGATACTCGCTGCGCAAGCGCAAACTCATCACCATCGGAAAACCTGCCGCGCTTCTCCGGCTGCACGAGTACTTGGCCTGGGCGGGCTCACTGCTGATCCTTGTCCATGCGGGCATCCATTTCAACGCAATCCTCGGCTGGCTCGCGGTCTGGGCGATGCTCGTCAATATCGTCAGCGGTCTGACCGGAAAATTCCTGCTGCGGCGCGCGCGCCTCAGGCTGGAAGAAACCCGCAACCAGATGCGCGCGCAGGGTTTGTCCGGCGCAGAGCTTGAAGACAAGCTCTATTGGGACAGCCTGACCTTTGATGCCGTCAAGCAATGGCGCGTGGTCCATTACCCGATCACGCTGGCGTTCTCCACGCTGGCGCTTGGCCACATCCTAAGCATTTTCCTGTTCTGGGGGTGGCGATGAAGCGGCGCTGGGTTCTCCTCCTCATTGCGGTCAACCTCATCGGGCTCACCGCGCTGGTTTTTCTCTACCCGCATTTCATGGTGGCGCCGGGACCGCTTATTCCTGAGCATGCGAGCCTTGTGACAGATTGTTTCGCCTGCCATGCGCCGCTGCGCGGGGCCGTGGCGGAACGATGCATCACCTGCCACAAGGTCGCAGATATCGGACTGCGGACGACGGCAGGCGCAGCCGTAATCCGCGCGACCCCGATCACGCCGTTTCATCAGGGCCTGACGCCGCAGAACTGTATGGCTTGCCACACCGATCATACGACTCCGGCGCTGACATCGCGCACGCGACCGGCGTTCTCACACGCATTGCTCAATCCGGCGATCCGGGACAATTGCACCTCGTGCCACACCGCACCCAAAACCGCTGTCCATAGCGCCGCGACCGCCCAATGCACGCAGTGCCACAGCCAGAATGCCTGGAAACCGGCCACGTTCGACCACGCCCGCTTTTTCGTGCTCGACAAGGATCACAATGCGACCTGCACCACCTGCCACACGACGAGCGACCGGAAGCAATACACCTGCTACGGTTGCCATGAGCATACCGAAGCCAACATCCGGTCGAAGCACATTCGTGAAGGCATCTCGAACTTCACCAATTGCGTCTCGTGTCACAGAAGCGCGCACGGTGAATCCAGGAAAGGCAGTGAGCGCGAAGGTGGCGGCAAGCGCAAAAAGGACGACGACTGAACTGTCTGCCCCGCTACCCATCCAACCGAAAGAAAATCCCATGCAGCCGCTTCACCAAGAGAACCACCTGATCGAGCGCATCGGCTGGCTGCGCGCGGCGGTGCTGGGTGCGAATGACGGCATCATCTCGACGGCGAGCCTTGTGGTCGGCGTTGCTGCCGCTTCCACCAATCCGGCTGATGTTCTGGTTGCCGGCGTTGCCGGGCTGGTTGCTGGCGCCATGTCGATGGCGGCGGGCGAGTATGTTTCCGTCAGCTCGCAGGCCGATACCGAGAATGCCGATCTTGCCCGGGAACGCCGCGAGCTTGCCTGCCAGCCCGAAGCCGAACTGCTTGAGCTTACGCAAATCTATGTGGCGCGCGGTGTGGAGCCGTCACTCGCCCGCCAGGTTGCGGAGCAGATGACCGCCAGGGACGCATTTGCCGCCCATTCGCGCGATGAACTCGGCCTCTCGGAGCACGTCGTAGCGCAACCCATCCAGGCCGCGCTCACCTCGGCGCTGACATTCACTGTTGGCGCCGCTGTTCCACTCGCCATCGCTCTTCTGGCGCCAGCAGCGTCCACGGCAATCGTCGTGTCTGCCGGGTCCTTGTTTTGTCTTGCCGCTCTCGGTGCTATCGGCGCACGCATTGGCGGCGCATCGATTGGCAAACCCACAATACGCGTGACCTTCTGGGGCGCGTTCGCCATGGCGGCTACCGCCGTCATCGGGGCTTTGGTTGGGCGCAGCGTCTAAGCTTGTGCTCGACACAAGCCATAAAGGGGCAATCAGGAGATGACGTGTGTTTGTGGCCGATCATCAGCTCATCATGAACCAAACCGCCGCGGCGGCCCGATGAAAAGCAACCTGGGTCCGATGATGAAACCTTGCGAGCGCATATCGGCTTCCCAACAATTGCTCAGCCTCTCCATTGAACTTGAGCAGCGCTCCGCCATCACGCTTGGCGAGTTGCTGGACCATTTGGGACGTGCAGGGGTTGGGCTGACGGTCCTTCTGCTGGCCCTTCCGGTGATGTTCCCGGTGCCGGGGCCGTGGGGTATCATTCTGGGGGCCTGCCTGGCAGCGCTATCGGTTCAGCTGATTTTTGGTGCGAGCAAGCTTCGGCTGCCGGGCTGGCTCGGGAAGCGCAACGTGCCGATTGAACTTTTGAAGGCAGTGATCAAGCGGTCTGTGCCGTGGCTTCGGTGGATTGAAGCTCATATTCGTCCGGGTCGGTTGAATGCCTTGAATGGTCGTGGCGCCCAGGCATTGGTGGGACTTCCCATGGTTCTGCTGTCCGTCGCCTTGGCCTTGCCGCTGCCATTGGGCAATTTCCTGCCCGTCCTTGCATTTATCATGTTCGCTTTGGCCTTCCTGGAAAGAGACGGGCTAGCCGTCATCATCGGGCTCGTCCTCACGGTATTGGCGCTGATATGGACGGGTATCCTCATCGTACTGGGCGTCGAGATTGTTGATATCCTGCTCAGCTGGGTTGGGTTGGCTCGACCTGCCTAGCTGCGCTATTGTTGGGGGCGTCAAAGGCGGCTCTCGCACCGCGCCCCGACGCAGGAGCCGGATTGGTCAGTCGCGTCGGCAAGATCATCTGTCGCGGCTGAACTTCTGTCGCTGCGGTTCCAGTCTCCATTTCCGCTAAACGCCTTGTCTCGGTGTCCACGAAACCGGCTGCAGCCCAGTCGGGCGAAATTCTTTAAGGCCCGCCCTAACCTTGATCAGTCCTGCATTGGCTGTCCCGGCCTAGGTTTGCCCGGCAGCTGGACCGGCTTTCGCGGGCCTGCGCAGGTTGAGGACAAGACCCATGACGAGCCCCGCAGCTGCGCCCCTGGAAAAGCCGGCACGATGTCATTTTCCCTCGGCCTACACAATTCTCTTCGCACTGATTGTGATCATTGCGGCGCTGACCTGGATCATTCCGGCCGGTCAATACCAGCGCGTGGCCTCGGCGCTGCTGGGAAAGGACGTGCCTGTTGCCGGCAGCTATGCGCTCACAACGGCCAATCCGCAGGGAGTGCTCGCCGTCATTCTCGCGCCCATCGCCGGCTTCTACAACCCTGTCAGCAACGTCGCCAACGCCATCGATGTCGCTCTCTTCGTGCTGATGATCGGCGGCTTCATCGGTGTGGTGACCGCCACGGGCGCCATCGATTCGGGCATCAAGCGCGCCATGGCGCGGTTGAAAGGCCGGGAAAAATGGATGATTCCCTTTCTGATGGGATTGTTCGCCCTTGGCGGCACGACCGAGGGGATGGCTGAAGAGACGCTTGCCTTCTATATCCTTCTGACGCCCGTCATGATCGCAGCAGGCTATGACGCGCTGACAGCAGTTGCTGTCATTTTGCTGGGTGCTGGCATTGGTGTCCTCGGCTCGACGGTCAACGCCTTCTCGACCGTGATCGCCTCAAACGCTGCCGGCGTGCCGTTTACAGACGGATTGGTCCTGCGGCTTGTCATTCTCGCGCTGAGCTTTGCCGCGACTGTCGCCTATGTGATGAGCTATGCCGAACGGGTCAAGGCCGATCCGTCCCGCTCGCTGGTCTTTGATCACAAGGCGGCGAATGAGGCGCATTTTGGCAGCGCTGCTGCTGTCACCAGCGAATTCACCGGCTTGCACAAGATCGTCCTTCTGCTGTTTGGCACAACCTTCGCGGTGATGATCTGGGGCGTCTCTCTGGGCGGCTGGTGGATGGCGGAGATGAGCGCACCTTTCCTCGTCGCAGGAATCGGCATCGGCCTGGTCGGGCGCCTGGGTGAAAAGAGATTGATCGAGGCCTTCGTGGGCGGAGCGCGAGATCTGCTGGGTGTGGCGCTGATCATCGGCCTGGCGCGCGGCATCGTCGTTGTGATGGATGCCGGCCATATGACCGACACGATCCTGCATTGGGCCGAAAGCACTGTGACGGGTCTGAAACGTATTGTCTTTATCAACGTCATGTACTGGATCGAAGTTGTACTGTCGGTTTTTGTGCCTTCGACCTCGGGCCTTGCCGTTCTGTCGATGCCGATCCTCGCCCCTGTCGGTGATTTCGCCGGAGTGTCGCGCAGTCTAGTCGTCACAGCCTTCCAGTCGGCCGCAGGCATCGTCAATCTGGTCACCCCCACATCCGCCGTTGTCATGGGCGGCCTTGCGATCGCCCGCGTGCCCTACGAGCGGTGGCTGCGCTTTGTCTTGCCCGTGCTCCTTGGCCTTACGATCCTCATCATGGCTGCACTCAGTGTCGGTGTCCTGTTGGAAGGAGCAGCCAGATGACCATCACCTATGGCGTTCATTCCGAGGCCGGGAAGCTGCGCCGCGTTCTGGTCCACCGCCCGGGGGCTGCCATGGCCCGCCTCACCCCCTCCAATTGCGCCGAGTTGCTTTTTGATGATGTGGTGTGGGTGAAGCAGGCGCGGGTCGAGCACATGACCTTCGTCGATGCGATGCGCAATCGTGGCGTTGAGGTCGTCTTCCTCAGGCAATTGCTGACGGACACGTTGAACGACATGAAAGCCCGCCGCTGGCTGCTGGAGGCACGGATCAGTGACAACATGGTGGGCGTTGGCCTGGCCGATGATCTGATGGCGCATCTGATGGAAATCAACGCCGACCTGCTCTCCACCATCCTGATCGGTGGCATGAGCCGGGCCGAATTGCCGGTCCCGGCCAAGGGCGTGCTGGCGCCGATGCTGGAGCCGGCCGATTTCATCCTGCCGCCCTTGCCCAACCATATCTTCACCCGTGACACGACGTGCTGGATTTATGGCGGCGTCACGTTGAACCCGATGCACTGGCCAGCACGGCGACTGGAAACGCTGAACGTCGCCGCGATTTACAAATTTCACCCCGACTTCAAGGATGCAGGTTTCCCCGTGTGGTGGGGCGACCCGTTGCGCGATCACGGTCCCGCGACGGTCGAAGGGGGCGACGTCATGCCCATCGGCAATGGTTGTGTCCTTATCGGCATGGGGGAGCGCACAACGCCGCAGGCGGTCGGCCAGATCGCTCGCGCGCTTTTCGCCCAAGGCGGCGCCGCGCGCGTCATCGCCTGCCAGTTTCCGCGTTCACGACGCGCGATGCATCTTGATACTGTCTTCACGTTCTGCGACCGCGATCTTGTCACGGTCTTCGTCGCAGTGACGGACGCCATTCGTTGCTACAGCCTGCGGCCCGGCGATGACGGGACAGTGGCTGTCGAGACCGAAACCAGGCCCTTTCTCGAAATTGTGGCCGAGGCGATCAATATCAAGAAACTGCGCAGCGTGGCGACGGGAGGCGATGCCTACGAATCAGCCCGCGAACAATGGGACGATGCCAATAATCTCCTGTGCCTCGAACCGGGGGTCGTTGTCGGGTATGAGCGCAACACCCACTCCAACACCCTGCTGCGCAAGGCGGGTGTCGAGGTCATCACCATCCCCGGATCCGAGCTTGGCCGCGGCCGTGGCGGATCGCACTGCATGACCTGCCCGCTGATCCGCGATGCCATGTGAGACTTCCCCATGCCAGTGAACCTTCGTGGCCGCAGTTTTCTGAAACTGCTGGATTTTTCTCCCGGCGAGATCCGCCACCTGTTGCAATTGTCGGCCAATCTCAAGATGGCCAAGCAAGGCGGAAATGAAATTCCCCGCCTGAACGGAAAGAACATCGCCCTCATCTTCGAGAAAGACAGCACAAGGACACGCAGCGGGTTTGAGGTCGCGGCCCATGACCAGGGAGCGCATGTCACCTACATGGGACCGAAAGGCACCCATATCGGCCACAAGGAAACGATCAAGGACACCGCGCGCGTGCTGGGCCGTTTCTTTGACGGGATCGAGTATCGTGGTTTTGGCCAGAAGGACGCCGAAACACTGGCGGAATTCTCCGGGGTGCCGGTGTTTAACGGCCTCACCGATGATTTCCACCCGACGCAAATCCTTGCTGACATGATGACCATGCGCGAATTCACCCACAAGCATCTCTCCGACATCGCCGTCTGCTTCATGGGCGATGTTGGCAATAATACCGCCGCCTCGTTGCTGGTGGGCGCATCGCTCATCGGCATGGACATCCGGTTGTGCGGTCCGAAAACCTGCTGGCCCGATGATGCACTTGTCACCCGGTGCCGTACCATTGCCGGCACGACGGGTGCCCGGATCACATTGACGGAGGCGCATGCACAGGGGCTTGCGGGGGCTGATTTTGTCTACACCGATGTCTGGGTGTCGATGGGTGAACCCGACAAGGTTTGGGAGGAGCGGATCGCACTTTTGTCGCCTTATCAGGTGACGTCGAAGGTCATGGAGATGACCGGCAATGCCCACGCCAAGTTCCTCCATTGCCTGCCCGCCTTCCACAATCGCGACACGGAAATGGGTGAAGCAACGTTTCAGAAGTTTGGAATCGACTGCATGGAAGTGACCGACACGGTGTTTGAATCCAGCGCTTCAATTGTCTTCGATCAGGCGGAAAACCGGATGCACACGATCAAAGCGGTGCTTGTCGCCACGATGGGAAGCTGACATGCGCGTCGTCGTTGCCCTGGGTGGAAATGCGCTTTTGCGGCGGGGAGAGCCGATGACCGCAACCACGCAGCATACCAATGTACGGATCGCGGCACAGTCGTTGGCGGAGCTCGCGCACGACCATCAAATTGTCGTTGCCCACGGCAATGGCCCGCAAATCGGATTACTGGCGCTGCAGGGAGCGGCGTATGATCCCGGCGCGCCTTGGCCGCTTGATGTTCTGGGCGCGGAAACCGAGGGCATGATCGGCTACCTCGTTGAACATGAGCTGATGAATGCTCTGCCTGCGGGAGCAAAATGTGCAACTCTGCTCAGCCGGGTCGAGGTGGATGCCGCCGATCCTGCCTTCGCTGCTCCAAGCAAACCGATAGGACCGGTTTATACGGTGGCACAGGCGCAGCGGGCAAAGGCCGATCACGGATGGACCATGGTGAGCGAAGCCGACGGTGAGTGCCGCCGCGTCGTTCCTTCGCCTTTGCCGTTAAGGCTTCTGGGACTGGAGGCCATCCGGACATTGATGGACAATGGCCATATCGTCATATGCGCTGGCGGCGGCGGCATACCGGTCCGGCGCAACGCCAACGGCCGGATGGAGGGCGTCGAGGCGGTCATCGACAAAGACCGCACGGCGGCACTGCTCGCCCGTGATCTGAAGGCCGATATCCTTCTGCTGCTGACGGATGTGAGCGCGGTTTTCCAGAACTGGGGCACAACCAATCAATGCAAGATCGGCCAGACCACACCCCTGGCGCTCGACGCTCTCAGCCTCGCTCCGGGGTCCATGGGGCCGAAGGTGGCGGCCGCGAGTGCGTTCGTGCGTGAAAGCGGCGGCATTGCCGGAATCGGGCGCCTGCAAGAGGGCCGCGCCATTCTGGAAGGAAAGGCTGGAACCCGCATTTTCCCCGATGAAGCCAGGACGCGTCGATGACCAGTTGACGCGGCATCAAGCGAAGTCACCACATAATTGCTGAGCCAGCTTACCGTATGCTGCACGAACTTACCCGTTCCTGCTTCCCGAGACGATACCTCTCGCCAGGTTTGCTGACCGAATAGATCTTGGAAAGGACTTGCGATGCAGCGCCAGAAACGGCAATCGCCCGACGATACAAGCCAGCGTCAAAAAGCGTTGTCGATATGGGATGATGAAGGCGGGGCTGGCCGCGCTGACATTCCGGTTGCTTCCCAGGAACAGTGGACGGTCAGGCAACCGGGCAATGGTGATCTGATCGCGATCGGCGCCCGGATCATCGGGCTGAAAAATGTGCTTGTAGCGTTTTTGCCACGGCATCGGCCGGCGTGATTCTCGCGGGCGCTTCGCCGGGTGATTATCTTGTCGCCTGTCGGCGTATGGCAATTATCATCACCGCATCATGACATCGCGCCCCAGACCCGCCGCGCGCCAGCCATACCCGCAGAGGACGCAATCATGAACAGGATCGTGTTGACCATCATGAGCACTTTGGCGGCAAGTGCAGCTATCGTCGTTGCAGGTGCATATGCCTTCGTGAATTCCGGTCTCTACGATGTTTCAGCGACAACGCCCGACTCGCAACTGGTCTACTGGGTAGCGCATCAGACCATGGAACACTCGATCGCGCGTCGTTTAGGCCAGAACATCGTGCCAGCTGGCCTTGACGCGCCCGTCACGATTGCCGCCGGCGGCGCTCTTTATGTCAAGAACTGCATGGTCTGTCATGGAGCCCCGCAGGTTGATCGCACTGCAATCTCGAAGGGTCTCAATCCACAGCCGCCCAATCTGTTCCTGGCGACCCGCAAGCCGGATGCGGCAGAGAACTTCCAGTTCATCAAGCATGGCGTGAAAATGTCGGGCATGCCGGGCTTTGCGGGAACCATGACGGATGATCAGGTTTGGTCCCTGGTTGCATTTCTAAATATGCTTCCGGGGCAAAACTCTGCAGACTTTGAGCAGATCACGCGCACCGAGATCGCACCCGGCTTGCCAGCAACCGGCAAAGGAGGCTGAGAGCGGGAGCGGTGCTGACCCGTTCCTCTCGCGGCAGGGCAGGGGCGAACAGACAAGCGGCATGTCAGGGCAGTAGCGGTCCATCGTGATCGAGATAAGTGCGATCGAACCCGGTAAAAGCCACCAGTGCATCGTAGTTCTTAAACACCACCTGGCCCTTGTGGAAGGTCAACATTCCCTCCTCGCGCAACAGGCGCAGGACCCGGTTCACGCGCACGGCACTGAGCCCGAGCGCATCGGACAAGTGGTATTGCGATAACGGGCAGGCAAAGCCTTTCTTGTCTCCCATCCCTACCAGGCGCAAGCGCGCTGCAAGTTCCAGCAGGAAATGCCCGGTCCGCTCGGCCGCGTTGCGTCGCCCCAGATTGACGAGATGTTCGACCACCATCGCTTCATCGCGTGAGGCTGTCCACAGCACTGCCGTCGAGATCCGCGGCGTATGGGAAAAGGCGGCCAGCAAATCCTGTTGCCGCACCTCTGAGGCCTGCACCGGGGTGATCGGTTCGACATTGTGATCGGCGGTGCGAAACAACACCGAGCGAAGGCCCAGAAAATCGCCGGGAACCTGGAAATCGACGATCTGCCGCGTTCCACCATTGAGGATTTTATAGGAACACGCCCAGCCCGACGCCAGAATGTAGGCGTGGTGGCTTCTCTCGCCCTCGTGGATCATGTCGTGACCGACAGCAAAATCACGCTTGCGGCGATAGATGTCGGACAGAACCAGCAAATCTGCTGGTGATAGTTTGACATAGGCCGACAGCTTACGGGCAAAGGCGCTGTCCGCGATCGTAAAGACCGCGCTTTCCGCTGCCATGATTTACTCCGTGAGGGTGCGCGACCGGGCGCCACCGCACACCCTACCACATGTTGCGCAAGAACGGGGCATGATACTGATGGAGATCAGCCCTGTGCGCGAACTTTCTGTAACAATGTCTGCCAGTGCCAGGGCGTGTGCCACCTGTGTGATTGCGAGCGAAACCCGCAGAAAGTTGAAACCTGATGCATGATGTTGCCGGACATGCCGCGCTTGCCATTTGTGAATCATTGCTGCTCGCGCTCAATGATCGCAAGATTCTGCCCGAACATGACATCATGGGTGTTCTGAAAGACGCGGCTGCCGCGCACGAAAGCGTGCCCGACGGCGATGGCGCCGAGGGGATGCATGAGGCCGTCGCCGCCCTCATCAACACCATCATTGATGGTGGAAACTCGGTCCGCCGGCGATAAGCCGTGCAGCCGCATTGGATCGCGGTGTCGGATGCCGGGCCAAGCACGACTGATACCCTTTCGAGACCAGGACATGATCTGAAGATCGATCTCGATATGGTGGAACCTCAACCCGGCATTCTGTCACCCTGCGTGACGGCGACCCGCACGAGGTGATCATGCCAGTTGCAATGACACATCAGGTCCACATTGTGCTTCACATCCGATGGGGGATGTTCGGGAAATGCAGGGCGACTGTTATTCGTAGCCCGGATCGGGGGTGTCGTCTGCGGGCTCGGCGTCCGTCGTTTCTCCATCCATCGCGCCATCAAGGCCGAGGTTGCGGCCGACCTGGCGCAACAGCCGGCGCAGGCGTTTGCGCTCCCTGGTGTCAAGGCGGGAGAGGGTCTGCTTTTCAAGACGGCGCCACACCAGGTCGATCTCCTCGGCGCGGACCGTTCCGGCCGGCGTCAGAAAGATCCGCCATTGCCTCGCGTCGTCTTTGGAGGCGCGCCGCTCCACCAGCCCGTGAAGCGCCAGGCGCGTCACCATTTTGGTGATCGTCGGTGGTTTGACGTAAAGAGCCTGAGCCAGCTCGCCCATCGTCTGCCCGTCCATTGCAGCGAGCGATTTGAGGACTGTTTCCTGACCCGGGTAAAGATGTATTTCCGCCAGGAGCGCTGCGGCCCGCGCGCGGTGCAGTTTCGCGACATGGGCCAGACGGAAGCTTACGCTTTTTTCGAACGACCCCGCCATATGAGCGCCTCCCAGCACTCATATCGATTCATGATTGCGGTCTGATGTCAACTGGTACGGCGCTTGACGAAACATCAAAACCGCGGCTGACAGAAAATACTAAGCCGCCTTCTTTTTCTGTAGAAGCCCGCGCGACACCATCGATTCGGCGATCTGGATGGCGTTGAGCGCCGCGCCCTTGCGCAGGTTGTCGGAGACACACCACAGCGACAGCCCGTTTTCCACCGTCATGTCTTCGCGTATACGCGAGACAAACGACGCATCCTCGCCGGCGCATTCAAGCGGCGACACATAGCCGCCATCCTCGTGCTTGTCGACGACCAGCACGCCGGGTGCCGCCCGCAG
>FSSH01000042.1_pt1 | contig 18610 bp, 18 predicted proteins | sample 1166101 | NCBI WGS metagenome assembly FSSH01 (sample SAMEA32972668, study PRJEB13176) | freshwater metagenome | biome: Drinking water system; feature: Biomass in drinking water that filtered by 0.45 um membrane; material: drinking water | place: USA | collected 2012-12-20 | depth 0 m | reverse complement strand
ACATTGGGCTGACGTTCGTTTTTATAGCGGCGGATTTGTTGCAAAGGTTTGTCGGCGGCACCGGTGATTTTGATGACGGCATCGTCATCGACACTGCCATATTCGGCCGAAAAGGCATTTTTCAGTAAATCGACCACCAGATCGGCATGGGCATCGTTGACGCAAAAGATCAGGGTTTTCTGGCGGGAGGCAGGATCGAGCTCTTTGGCTAAATACTCGCAAACTACGCGGTTGAAGGATTCGGTAATCACCTTGCGGTTGAAGTCTTCGACGTCGATTTTGATTTCATCCGGCGCTTTGAATAAATCAATCTGGTTGCGGCGTGGATCGTAGACTTTGAGTTCTTCACCAACCTTCCAGGCGATGCCGTTGGTAGAGAGTTCTGTATGAATTTGGATTGGTGGTTCGTAATCCACCAGATAACCGTCGATCACGGCTTCCCGATAACTGTAAGAATAAATCGGCACACCAAAGATTTGCGAGGTATGCAAAGCAGGCGTGGCGGTCAGGCCTATTTTGTAGGCATCGAAATAATCCAATACCCGACGGTATTTGGAAATGTAATCATCATAGCCACGGAAGGTCATTTCCGTATCGGACAATTCACGGTCCAACAAATAACCACGGTGGCATTCGTCAACCACGATGCAGTCGTATTGATCGACAGTCGGTGGTGTGGCGTTTTCCGCACTGAAAAGCAGTCGCTGGACCATGCCTTGTATGGTGGCGATATGCACGGCGGTGTCGGTGTCTGGGGATTGTTCTTCCAATTCCTTGATGCCGAAGGTGTCGGCAAAGGTTTGCAGGTTTTCCATGCGGGTGTCTTTGAAGGCATTCGCCGCTTGCTCGCCTAAGGCTGAGCGGTCTACCAAGAACAGAATCCGCTTAAAACGCTGCGCCTTGAGTAAGCGGTAGATCAAGGCAATGCAGGTTTTGGTCTTGCCGGTGCCGGTGGCCATAGCCAGCAGCATTTCGCGTTGACCGGTTTCAATGGCTTGTTCGGTCGCCAGAATGGCATCCTGTTGGTAGTAGCGTAATTCAAAGCCATAGTTGAACGGCGTATTGGCCAGTTTTTCGTGGGCCTCGGCTTCATCGCGTTTGATCAGTTCCTTCAAACCGTTTGGCGTATACCACCCGTCCAATGCATGGCTCAGATTATCCGTGCGGCGCAAGTCGCAGAACCACACGCCACTTTTAGTAGCCAGTTGCCGAAGGAAAGGACGGCCATTGGCGGAAAAGGCAAACGGAATTCTGTAGGTGCTGTCATTGCCCCAGTTTTCTTCCGGCAGGGTGGTTTCTGCGCTGGGTTTGAAGGTTCTGCTGTAACGTTTGGCTTGTTGCAAGGCACCGGAGACATCGACGATTTTGCGTTTGGCTTCGATCACGGCAACCGGCGTCAGACCGATGAACAGCACATAGTCGGCGGGGCCGCTTTCGGTGGGCCATTCGGCAATCGCGCGATGACGGTTTTTTTCGGGACGTGCGCCTTTGTTGAATTTGAGGGTTTCCGAATCTACCTCCCAACCGGCTTGGCTCAACTGTTGATCGATAATCTTGCGGGTGTCGACCTCGTCCAACTGCACCGCTTTAGCTGCGTCGTTGGCAGCGGTGATGAACTGAACAACGGTACTTTTAGGTTGCGCGGCAGCGATAGTCTGTTGATCGACTAGGCGTTGTTCTAGCGATACTTTGGCTTGTTCGGCCTCTTCTGCCAGTTGCTCCCAAAATGATCGTTCGTCTTTGGCTTCCCGCAGTTTCGATTGGGCAGCTTCGAGTTGTTGCGCGACGTCCTGATGGGCGGTTTGGAAATCGGTTACCGCTTGGTTCAATCGCTCCAACTCGGCTCGCAGTTCGGCGTTTTCGTCGGTCGGTGGCTGTGGAGGTAGAAATGGGCCGGATTTGTAGTTGGGGTCTTTGAAGGTTCGATGAAACCACAATGCCAATTGCCAAGTCAGTTTAAGCGTACTAAGTGCGGAACGATGATCACCGGACAAGGCATGATTGGCGACATTTCCAGCCCGCCTAATTTCGTCGAATAGTTGAAATACTTCCCTCGGCAGCACGCCGCCATCTTGAAGTCGACGCAGTAAGTCGTATTGTTTTTCGTCGGATGAGCTGAACTGGCCAGTACGGGCGGCAAGCAGTTGCGCTAGCAGTTCGGCTAACTGGCGCAGCTTGAGCAGACAGGTGTTGGGATCGTCGGCAAAGTACTTTTCCGCCAACAACCCCAAACTCAACAGTTGCGAGTCATGCAGCTTGAAAAAAATAAAATTGGATCGCCGCTGGACGGTCATCGCATTTTCGATCCCATCCGGCTACACAGCGATTGCCAGTCACTTCCGGGCGACGGTTGGGCAACGGCATGCTGATTAACAGAGTCCATTCGTTAAAACCGAAAAGTTACAATTTGGTCGCTAGAAGATAGCCGATTTAAGGCCGAACCGACAAATAATTTCCGTCCCGGATTTGCAGATGAATACCGTTCAGATCGAGCTTCTGAAAACTGACCCTATCCCGATGGAGAAGGTTTGTGGTAATTCGCGCTGAACAATTACAATCCCCTATCATTGACGGCTTCAACACAATGGCAAACGTGACATCGCAAACCCAACCGAAAAAAACCTCGCTGCCGGAACATTCGGTAATTCTGCCGATGATGCAGTTGATCTGGCGGCCGTTGGCGACTCTGGCCTGGATTCACAATAATTACGGGGATCTGGTGCTGGGGCGGCTTTTCGGCAGAAAAATATTGTTCGTCTGTGGCCCCGAACACATCGAACAAATTTTTAACCTGGAAGGCAAAGGTTTGTTGAACCGGGACTTTCTTTACGATGCCAAGCGGGTGTTGTTCGGCAACGGTTTAGTCAACAGCGGCAACGAGGTGTGGAGCAAGCAGCGCCGCTTGATGCAGCCCTTGTTTACCAAGGAGGCGGTTAAGCATTACGAGCTGATCATGACCGAGGAAGCCGGCGCCGTGGCGGGCAACTTAAAAAAAGCAGCAGCTGGCCAAATCAATTTAACCACGGAGATTAAGAATCTGATTCAGCGGATTTTTATCCGCATCCTGCTCGGTAAATCGGTGGACAGTATTAGCAATAGCCCGGAGTTGATCAAGGTTATCGAAATAATCTGCCAGGAGTTACCGGTACAGTTAGGTAGCGAAATTATCTTCGGCAGCCGCTTGAAACGCTTTCTTCCCTTGAAATCCAAGCGCTATCATGCGGCGGTCGATTATCTAAAAGCCTTTCTCCGCCAGGAAATTGCGGAAAAACAGAAACATCCGGGGCAAGACCTGATATCGCTGTTGATTCAATCCAGCGACCGAAGCACCGGCTATACGATGCCGGCCGAACTACTCCAAGATGAAGCCGTGAATCTGTTCTTTGCCGGCCAGGAAACCACTATCAATACCTTGTTGTGGTTTTTTTATTTAACCGGCAAGCATGCGGATGTGCGCAACAAGATAGCCGATGAAATCCGCCAATTGCCGGATGAACCGCTGTGCGCATCTCATATTAGTCAACTGAGCTACACCAAAGCCGCGCTAAACGAAACATTGCGCCTTTACCCGCCGACTTCGGCGCTGTCCACACAAACCGTGCAGGACATCGAGCTTGGCGACTATGGCATTCCCAAAGGGACTACGGTGTTACTAAGCATGCACACCACTCACCATCACCCTCACCTTTGGGATAAGCCGGAAGAGTTTAATCCGAATAGGTTCCTGGAAACAGAGCCGCCGGAAAGACACAAATATGCCTTTTTCCCGTTCGGCGGCGGCGTGCATAATTGCATAGGCAAGCATTTTGCCGAGCTGGAAATGTTGCTGCTTATCGCCAGTTTTATCAGAGAATTTAGCTTCGAAACCGACATTAGCGCGAAAGAAGCCTTCAGTATTACCTTAAAACCGGATCGGCCGATTATTGGCAGAGTGGAACCAATTGGTTAAGCTTATGGTCAGCGCTGACGCTATTGGATAATCGGCGCTGCGCGAGCCGCGAAATTGGCTATCTTTACTAACAAGGAATGTCATGAAACAGACCATTAGTTTTGTCACACTAGGCTTTACCGACCTGGAGCGGAGCCGTCGCTTTTACCAGGCACTGGGCTGGCAAGAATCATCCGGCAGCCAGGAAGAAGTAGCATTCTTTCAGGTGGGGAGCATAGCCTTTGCCTTGTTTGCCAGGGAATCGCTGGCGGACGATGCGAACATATCGTCTGAGGGATCGGGCTTTCCCGGATTTTCCCTGGCTCACAACGTCGCGTCGGAACAGGACGTTGACACAACATTGTTAGAAGCGGTTTCGGCCGGCGGCAAGCTGATTCGTTCCGGCGAAAAAGCCGCTTGGGGTGGCTTCAGAGGCTATTTTGCCGACCCCGACGGTTTCCTTTGGGAGGTGTGCTTCAATCCGTTCTTTCCATTAGACCAACAGGGCTTTGTGCAACTGCCAAAATAACCGATGACTTGAATTTTTATTTATAAACAACTGCAACCATTAATATTCAAATAACGGCAAATAAGGCCATATAACCTCAACAAAATGAAATTTAGAGTTTTTCTCCAAAGACTATCCAGCCCCCGCGTTAGAAGACGATTAAAAATTGGCCTGTCCGTGTGGGGCGTGGCAATTGCAATTAGTCTGATATTTAAGTTTGCTTATGATATTGGTTATTTTAAAGCGCAATCATTAATAAACGATAAAAACACGGCAACACCTAATACAACCCAGATACTGACTATAGAATCCGCTCAGCGCATAGTATCCGGGGCTCTAAAAGAAGACCCTGACTATCCGAAGACGATTGTGACTCAGGTTATTGATAACAACCAAAAGCTGGCGACTATTATTGTCGAAAATAATAAGCAAAGAAAAATAGGCTGGATTATCGATATGCGTTTGTTTTTTATCGGCGATTTATTTAATGACAATGGCTATAACTTAACAGAATCGATTGAGCATCAGCATAATATTAGTAGAGGCGAAAACTAATTAGTTATGACGCGCGGCTATCGCAAATTAACAGTTTCGGCGCCAGTCATCATATAAATATTGATTTACCTGATTAGCGGAGCCGCTAGTCAGGCTATTGAGAGCCGCGGGACAAGCTGCTACCATCCGCTGACAATATCCTCATTGAAATATCTCTGTGTGATATCCCTGTTGCTTCCACACAAAATCTCATCGGATTTGAGGACATAAACATGCCGATTATTGCGTACCAATCCCTTAACTCCAATTCCAGCACGGACCACGGTATCAGCGCATCCAATTCTCAGCACTTCACGAGAATGACGCACGACCAATTGGCTATGAACTCTGACCCTTGGAATCTGGTTCTGCCCACTGCTCCCGATATTTCGCCGGACATTCCGGTGCAAGGGCCAGCCGAACTGCGTTCGACAGCGTCGTCCGGATACATGGATAAAGGCCAGCACAGCAACGACAGTTTCTCGAGTATGGTTGCCAATAAGGTCCGGCAAATTTACCAAAACCTGATACGCGCGTTCGGCGGCGTCGATTTGCTGGTGTGCGGCGAACTGGATAGCAGCCATTCGGACTGGACATCCATGCAAAGCAACGCCGGACAATTAATTCATACATCCGCGCCTTCCAAGGCTTGCAATTGCTTTAGCGTCCATTCAACCAACGGCACGGCCAATAAGTTTCTGGGCGAAGGCGACGGCTGGCTGGCGATGGCCTGTCACAACATCATCGTGGTATTCGTACACGTGCCCAATTCCATCGCCAAAAGCGAAGATAGCCTAATGAGCTATTACCAGAAAATTAATAGCGTGGTGATTCAAGTCGGACTGGGTCCGATTGACGTGGTGATGGGAGACACAAATCAGCCGACTAACGATTTTACGGCCAGGGTACTTAGTCGAGCGTTGGGCATCAAATTTAGCGACGCCCATCCTGGCGGCAGCATAAATCCGTTCGACTCACATCAACGCAGTTTTGACGGGACTAACAGCACTGCCACTAAAAAATACGATGTGGCCGTGTATAACACGACCAGCCTAAAACTGGCGGAGGTGGTCTACCTCTCGCAATCGACGCCGGTAACCGGCGGCGGCAGATATTCAGCCGCTGTTACCGATCACATGGGTATTGGTTTGAGGATAGAAAAATAATCGGCTTTCGTATGTTTGCATCGCGCATAGGGCTCTAGCTTTACTACCTAGCCTCGCAAATGCCCATCTCCATAAGCCACCCACTTGTAAGTGGTCAGTTCATCCGGCCCGACCGGGCCGCGAACATGAAGTTTGTCGGTGCTGATACCTACTACCGAGCCCAAGCCGTAATCGCCGCCTCCCGACAATCTGGTCGAGGCGTTAATCATCACCGACGCCGAATCCACTTGCTCTTCAAACTGCCGGGCCAGGCTCAGGCTTTGCGTGACGATGCCGTCGGTGTGGCCGGAACCGTAATGATTGATATGGTCTATGGCTTGTTGAATGCCGTCCACGATCTTCACCGACAGAATGGGCGCCAGATATTCGGTATGCCAATCTTCCTCTGTCGCAGGATTAAAACCGGGCAAAAGCTCTTGGGTTTGTTCGCAGCCGCGCAATTCGATATGGTTTTCGGCAAATGCCGTTTGCAGTAGCGGCAATAGCTGTGCGGCGCATGCGCTGTCCACCAGCAGGGTTTCCAGCGCATTACAGACCTGCACGCTTTGGCATTTGGAATTGACCGCCAGCGCGACCGCCTGCTCCGGGTCGGCATCGGCAGCAAGATACAGGTGGCAAATGCCGTCATAATGCTTGATGACCGGAATCCGCGTGCCTTCGGCGATGCGCTTGATCAAGCCTTTGCCGCCGCGCGGAATCAACACGTCGATGTATTCGTCCATTTTTAACAATTCGCCGACCGCTTCGTGACCGGGCGTGCGGATGATTTGGATTGCATGTTCCGGCAGACCGGCTGCGACGGCACCGGCAATCATCGCATCGGTCAGTATCGTATTGGTTTGCAGCGCTTCCGAGCCGCCGCGCAAGATCACCGCATTCCCGCTTTTGATGCACACCCCGGCGGCATCGGTGGTGACGTTGGGGCGCGACTCGTAAATGATGCCGATCACGCCAAGCGGCACCGATTTTTTGTAAACCCGCAGGCCGGCCGGATTGGTATGGCCGGTCAGTATCCGATTCAACGGGTCCGGCAACTGCGCGACTTTTTTCAAGCGCGACAACATGTAATTAAAGGTTTTGTCGTCTATCGTCAGCCGCTTGACCATCGCATCAGACTGCCCTTCGTCGCGGGCTTTGACGATTTCCTGGGCGTTCACGTCCAGCACCTGCTGCCTGACCGACTCCAGCGCCTCGGCCATTTTCGCCAGTGCCAGATTGCGTGTCGATTCGGAGGCCGATGCTAATTGGCGCGACGCGGCGCGACTTTGTTGGGCGATGGTTTGGACTGGGTTGGTAATCATGTTTTTCAGGATGATGGATTTTTTAGAGGGAGGATATTGATAAAAGCATCTACACATTAACAACTAACCCAGATCAACTACACCTTCAACATATTCCAGGGAATGCAAATCATCAAAAAATTGTTGCAGATTTTCCATGTACTTTTTTGCAGTTTTGTTGCGCTGTTTTTGAATATTCAGAATGATGCTTTTGTCTGTAATCTCTTGAAACCATAGATCAAGATAACCACGATGCCCCCAGTCACCCTCCCCAATCTCATTTACATTCTCCGGCATAATCCCAAGATCACTGCATAAACGGTTAACTTGCAGACAATCGGACTGCTTGAAACAAACTTTGAGACTATAAATTTTCGGTTCCAGAGGTTTCATTTATTTCTATCCTAAAGATATTAAATTGCATTCTGTGGTGCCACAACAGTTAGATTTAAGGCTTATTTGTATCATCATAACCAACGATTATTCAGCCCTTACGACTATTTAGCAGATTACCCTGAGAGCCCTTTGGAATAGCACTTAAATCGCCGCCCACTGCAATGCCTACCGTCGCCATCTCACGTAGCTCCAACATTAAGCAAGCTCGCGTTTCTCCCAATCCCAACATTCCACACCCTCATCCAAAACCACTTTAAAAGCCAAATGCTTTATCATTGGGCCAGGACACGTACGGAACCCGCATAATTACAATGAATAACACTCCGCAACCCACCGCCAAAGCTTTGATTTCTCCCGTTATTTTATTCGCCGCCACGTTATTTATCAGCTCGACGCTGATGTTCGTGTTGCAGCCGATGTTCGGCAAGCTGTTGCTGCCGCTGTTGGGCGGCACGCCGGCGGTGTGGAATACCTGCATGGTGTTTTACCAAACGCTGCTGTTTCTGGGCTACTTGTATGCGCATTGGCTGAGTTCGCGGCTGGGTAGCCAACGGCAGATTCAGATTCATACCGCCTTGCTGGTTTTCAGCGTGATTGCGCTGCCGGTGGCGCTGCCGCCGGATTCCGCACCGCCGACCGACGGCGACCCGACTTTGTGGCTGGTCTGGACCTTATTCCTGGCAATCGGCCTGCCCTTTTTCGTGGTCTCCACCACCGCGCCGCTGTTGCAAAAATGGTTTTCGCATAGCGGTCATCATAGTAGCGACGATCCTTACTATTTATATGCCGCCAGCAACGCCGGCAGTTTGCTGGCTTTGTTGAGCTATCCGTTCCTGATCGAGCCTAACCTGGGTTTGGCCAATCAAAGACTGATTTGGAGCGGCGGCTATATTGGCTTGTGCGCGTTGATTGTCGTTTGCGCAGTCAGCTTCTGGCGCAGCCAAGCCGATAACGCAGACGACGAAGTATTAAGCGATGCCGGCATCGAACCGCCGTCGACGCTGCAACAACTGCGCTGGCTGGCGCTGGCTTTCGTACCGTCCAGCTTGCTACTGGGCTTGACGCAGTTCATCAGCACCGACATCGCCGCCGTACCGTTGTTGTGGATCGTGCCGCTGACCTTGTATTTGCTGACCTTCATCCTGGTGTTCAGCACCTGGGCCGACCGCATCCGGCCGTGGATGTTGGCGGCGCAACCGGCGGTATTGACGGTATTTATCGCGTATTCCTTCATCAACCCGGCCACGTTGCCTTATTGGCTGGATTTGATTCTGCACCTGCTGGCCTTCTTCCTGGCGGTGATGGTTTGCCACGGCGAACTCGCCAAAAGCCGGCCGCATCCGCAATATCTCACCCGCTTTTATCTGGTGATGTCCTTCGCCGGCATGCTGGGCGGTTTGTTCAATACCTTTGTTGCGCCGTTTATCTTTAATGCGGTGTACGAATATCCGATCATGATAGTCGCCGCCTTGCTGCTGCGTCCCGGTTTTTTCAATGGCAAATGGTTTTTGCAGCCGATTTTCCCAGTGTTGGTGCTGATCACCGGCCTGACGATTTATTTCACTACCGAACAATTGTTCGATTACCTGGACTTGATCGGCGGCGCACTAATTCTGCTGGCCGGCTTGAGTTACTCGCTGCGGCATAGCCCTATCGGTTTAGGCGTCTTGACCGGGGTAATTTTGCTGTTCACGTTAGGCTTGCACAGCATGGCCTCCAATACTATTTATCAGAAACGCACCTTCTTCGGCGTGATGTCGGTGCGCGACACCGTTATCCCCGACGAAAACCAACGGCCGGAAACAGTCCGCGAGTTGTATCACGGCACCACCAAACACGGAGCGCAACGCCTGACCGCCGCCAACGTCACCACACCCTTGACCTATTACAGCCGTCCCGGTCCCATCGGCCAAGTATTTGCGGAATTTGACGGCGAAAATCAACATTGGCACATCGGCGCGGTGGGTTTGGGAGCCGGCGCGCTGGCCTGCTATACCAAGGAAGGCCAACTGTGGAAATTCTATGAAATCGACCCGCTGGTGGTGGAAGTGGCGCAGAATCCGGCCTGGTTTACCTACCTGAGTCGCTGTAACAAACAAGCGGAAATGATCGTCGGCGACGCCCGGCAATCGTTGCTGAAAGAAACTGATGGCAGCTTCGATTTGTTGGTGATGGACGCCTTCAGCTCAGATGCCGTGCCCACGCACTTACTAACGCGCGAAGCATTGCAGCTATACTTTAGCAAGTTGAAAGACACCGGTTTGCTGGCGTTTCATATCACCAACCGCCATCTGGCTTTGAAAAAAGTGCTGGCCGACCACGTTAACGAATTGCATCTGGCGGCCTTGATGCAGGAATTTAAACCGGAAACCGATGTCCCTCTAGTCATTGCCACCGACTGGGTGGTGATTGCGAAACAGCCCGAGCGCCTGCAACACTTGCAGCAAAGCCGGCTCGGACATTGGCAGAAACTGCCGCTGACGTTTGGTCTGCAACCCTGGACCGACGACTTCACTCATATTATTGGCATTTGGAAATAGGATAGTACATGCTCATTACGGACCTTGCCCAGCGTTGCGACGCCACCGCCCAGGGCGGCGACTCGACAACCTTTATCAATTCCGCGGCCGACATCATGTCCGCCCTTCCCCATCAAGTTACAGTCCTCAGCGACGGCAAATACAAAAAATATTTAAAAGACTCCAAGGCTTCGGCCTGTTTTATCTCCGAGCAACTGATAGACGCCGAGATTCCGGAAAATCTGACCTTGCTGGTCTGTAAAGACCCGGAAATCAGCTTTTTAAATGCGGTTAAGTTGCTACATCCGGAACCGGTGTTTAAACGCCAGGTTTCAGAGCATGCAGTGCTGGCCGACACGTCCACTTTAGGTTATGACGTGCACGTCGGACCGTTTGCCACCGTCGGCCAACAAAGCAGTATCGGCGACAGTAGTACTATCGAGGCCGGCGCGCGCATCGGCAATCACGTGATGATCGGCAAGCACTGCCATATCCACCCCAACGCGGTAATTTACGACCACAGCATCATTGGTAACAATGTGATCATCCACGCCGGCGCGGTAATCGGTGCCGATGGCTTTGGTTATAAATTCAGAGACAACCAACACGTGAAAGTGCCGCATGTCGGTCATGTGGAAATTGACGATAACGTCGAGATCGGCGCCAATACCTGCATCGACCGTGGGGCGCTGGGCGCGACCCGCATCGGTGCCGGCAGCAAGATCGACAACCTGGTGCAACTGGGACACAACAATATCGTCGGCCGCAACGTGATTATCTGCGGCCAGTCCGGTATCTCCGGCTCCTGCACCATCGAAGACGGCGCCATCCTGGCCGGCAGCACCGGCGTTGCGGATCATGTCAAAATCGGTGCGCGCGCGGTGGTGATGGCGCGTAGCGGTATCTCCGGTGACATCGACCCCGGCGCGCAAGTGTTCGGCAGCCCGGCCAAGGATCGTAAAATAGCCTGGAAGGAATTGGCGGCTCTAGCAAAACTGCCGGAGCTGATGCAAAAATTTAAGGCGCTGGAAGCTCGGGTTCTCAAGCTGGAAGAGTAAACCGGCTTGTAGGGGCGATTTTAATCGCCCCTACAACTTGGCAAATTTCTATACAACTCAACAGGATCGAATCATGAACGACAAACAACGGGTCGCGGAACACGCGGTACAACACGTCAAACCGGGCATGATAGTGGGACTGGGCACCGGCTCCACCGCCAACTTCTTCATCGAAGCGCTGGCGCGTCGGCAAAACGAGGAAGACCTGAAATTCAAGGTGGTTTCCAGTTCGGTAGTCAGCGCCAACAAGGCCAAACAACTGGGCTTGCCCCTGCTCGGTATGGAGCATATCGACGGCCTGAATTTATATGTCGATGGCGCCGACGAAGTAACTCCAGACCTGACTTTACTGAAAGGCCGCGGTTACGATCTGGCCCGCGAGAAGTTATTGGCCAAGGCCGCCGACTCGTTTCTGGTGTTGATCGATGCAAGTAAAAAGGTCAAACGCATCGGCGAGAATTTTCCGATTCCTATCGAAGTCAGCCCATTTGCCTGGCGCTTGGTGCAACGCAGCGTCGCGGCGATTGGTGGGCACGGTTCGTTGCGGCAAACCGCGAATCAGGACGGATTGGTGGTTACCTCTCACGGCAGTCTAGTACTGGACGTGACCTTCGAATCGAACCCGGACGGCAAGACCCTGAACGATCATCTAAATGCAATTCCGGGCATTGTCGAACACGGTATTTTCAGCGGCCTGACCCGTGCGGTATTTTGCGGGCACGACGGCCAAGTTGAAGAACAGTGGGCTTAATCGCTGACAGTTTATTCCTTTCCCAGTTACAAGCCCCAAAAACCGCCTAGCCGAATGGGTAAATTCTCACCCATTCGGCGGTTTACGCTCACGTCATAAAATAAAACGTCACGCTGAAAACCCCGGTAGCAGTGGAAAGCAGCTTCACTTTATTAAGCAAAGGCAGCGACAACCAGTAATAGTGACATTCGGTTTTTCGGCGCTCCCAGGCCAACAGCAAAAACTGCGTACACTTCCGGCAAAGGCGCGGCATAACCCGCCATAAGCCGTACAACAACAAACCGGCGATCAGTAACAGAATATAAAACGTGATGATCTGGCTGCCGTGCCGGGATGTATGAAATAAATGTTCTACGGAATGTTCTATTCCTAGCTCGAACCATTCGTACAGAAAATGCAGCAGCTCAAAACACAGATGCAGAACATTCAGAAACAAATCAATCACCCTGTCATACATGGCTATAGACAGCGAGATGAGCCCCACGATAACCAAGTCAAAATGCTCTCTGATCATGTCAATCCTCCAAGATTTAGATTCGAAAAGACGCGAAAATAACAGGCTGGTTAGCGTTCTTCCACGGCCATCTGCCTATGGTATTCCGCCATTTGCCGGCTTTCTTTCGCGGCCATCTCCAAGTCCCGGACCATGGCATCGGCTCGCGACTTCAAATCCTGAATCCGCTTTCCATACCTCCATGGCTTAGCCATATATTCTTCAAGCATTTCCCGTTCTTCCTGCGCATCTGCATCCAGCGTTTTAGCAACATCTTCGTAATGATCCGCAAGACGCATATGCGCATCTCGGGTATCAGCAGTCTGTACCGCCTTTGCCCAGCTGTGGGGCTTGGGGCCATTACCCGTCGCACAAGCGGACATCAATCCGACAGCAATAAATAGGGATGCTATGTTTTTAAATTTCATTGATGGTCTCCTTTGTTATTGTTTGTTTGGGCTCTCAACGTTTTCTAATGCAAAGTACTGTTTTTACAATCACTATTCGCCAGCCCCGATATTCAACAAAGGTACGGCGGAAATAAAGCGCCATTTACTCTTTTGTTGATCCAAATGATCCGTCTTCATCAAGGCTTGCTCAAAGGGTTGCAGGATATCGTCCAGAAGCGGAGTAAGCTTCGCACCCTTATTAAGATATCGAATCACTATCTTAATAGCAACACTTTAGCCTCTCATCGTATAAATTAGTCATTTCAAACTAGGATCTTTTGCTTTAAGCAGCTGCTGCAACCAAGCTGCGTATTGATAAACCGGATTGATCAGCGTGTTATCGACGAACCGTATATTATTGATTCCGTTAGTGGTGGACTGCGAGAATGCAAGAGTTAGAGCAGCTGTAGAAAGCTTGTCGAACCAGTTGCGCCCTTGAAGGTATAAGCGGAATCAACTTCTCCCGAGTTTCCTTAACCGATTGCCCTTTATCCCACCACTTTTGTGGTAGATGGCGCCGGAAACCTGGTTCATAATCGCCGCAAGCTGCCTTTTCCGGGAAAGTCTTTCAGTTTCAACGACCCAGCGTCGTGAAAATCCGGCGCCGCCAAAGGCCGCCGACAGCCCAAGCACCGGAGTTTATCCGGCCGAAATCAAGAGGAGAACCGCATGTCACAATTAGAAAAAAACCAGGAAGCGCCTTTTTTTAGATCCGCCAATCAAGACAACAAATTGATTTATCTATCCGACTACAAAGACGAAAAGAACGTCGTGCTGTACTTCTACCCCAAAGACGACACCCCCGGCTGCACGATAGAAGCCAACGATTTCACCGCCCTGGCCGGCGAATTTGACGCCCAGGACACCGTGATCATCGGCGTCAGCAAGGACGATTGCCAAAGCCACCGCGACTTCATCGCCAAATACGGCCTGAACGTGCAACTGCTGGCAGACACCTCCGGCGACCTTTGCGAAGCTTACGGCGTTTGGCAGGAAGTGGAAAAAGAAGGCGTGAAAAAATGGAAAATCGTCCGCTCGACGTTCATCATCGGCAAAGACGGCAAGCTGATCGAAGCCATGTATGGTGTCAACCATGAGGGGCATGCGCAGGCGGTGTTGGATATTATTAAGGGTTTGAGTGCGCCGGCCGAGGCGTAAATATCGATAAGTCGGGTTACGGCTGACGCCGAACCCGACCTACAGCTGTCGGTCCGAGAACCGACATTAATATAACCGTCGCGATAGCGACACAAAACCCAAGCTGCGCGTAGGCCAAAAAGCCGTGCCCACCCTGAGTATCTATATCGCTCTTGGATATGGCCCCGTTTAATGCCTCTACATACATTAACAAAAGAATATCCAAAGGAAAATTAGCTACCTTGCAGGGCTGAGATCATTCTATCTAACTGTATAGACATTCTCTCCCATTGGCTTTCCATTTGTTCGCGAATCTCAGCTAGATATGCTGTGAGGCCCAGATCTCGACGTATCTCAATTATTACTGAGATTTGTTGTTGTCCAACAATACGCATATCTATGAAGAGTTGGCGGCAGAACTGAATGTTGAGGTTATTAAAATCTGCCCATGCATCCTGCCGAGCTTCTGCGTAATTTTGGGTTTGTGCTTGATACGATGCAAACGCGCGCTCTAGGGCTCCAAAGACCTGCTCGTTGGATTGGGCGCTCTCATTAAATCTAGTCATTTCTGATAGAACGCGTTGCACCTCAAATTGAGCCTTATTGTAGAGATCATCATTGATGGCAATGGCTAATTTGGCTTTTTGAAGAGGTACCAGGCGTTCCATGAGTCTTAGCAGCAACTCCCCATAGGTGCCAACCAATTGATTTACAAGGAGTGCGGTCTTGGGTTCGGCTACGAGTTGCAACTTCGATGCTGCTGCAAAGAAACCTTGAAGGCCATCGGCAGCATTAATTTTGGTTAGATCAGCTTGGGGTAATGATGCCAAATGACTGTTCGCCTTCGTTAATTCTTCAACCGCTTCTAAATACACTTCCTTCCGCATTGCTGCAGTACGTTCTTTTGCTTTCTCTGAGGCGTCATGTTTGAGCTGAATCTTTAACCGTGTTGTATTGCTGCGGTTAGAAATAAGCACCCCGCAAAGGGTGAGCAAAGAAGCAATGATGCCAGACCATACTACATCTGGTAAGAGGTGAAATAGTTGAGTGAACATGGACATATTTTTTGTTTGCCTAGAGGCTACTTTTTAACATTCCCCCCATGCAACCCACATTCTTTCTTCGCCGCATCCTCCCACCACCAACGCCCCGCGCGCTCGTGTTGATTCGGCAATACCGGCCGGGTGCAAGGCTCGCAGCCGATGCTGATGTAGCCGTGTTTATGCAGTTCGTTAAACGGTACCTGGTAGGCTTCGATGTAATCCCAAACCTGCGCGGACGACCAGTTCAGCAGCGGGTTGAATTTAATCAGTTGTTTGCCGGGGCCGGAGAAGCCGGCGTCCAGTTGCACTTCCGGGATGTCGGCGCGGGTTTCCAGGCTTTGGTCTTTGCGTTGGCCGGTGATCCAGGCGTCCAGCGTCGCCAGTTTACGCTTCAAAGGCTCAACCTTACGGATGCCGCAGCATTGTTGGTGGCCGTCTTCGTAGAAACTGAACAGGCCTTTTTCTTTGACAAAGGCGTCCAGCTGTTCGCGGTCCGGGCTCAAGATGTCGATGTTGATGCGGTAATGCTTGCGCACTTGTTCCATGAAACGGTAAGTCTCCGGATGTAGACGGCCGGTATCCAATGAAAACACCTGAATGTCCTTTCTGATTTGCAAGGCCATGTCGATCAGCACCACATCTTCCGCACCGCTGAAGGAGATAGCAATGTTATCGAAATTAGCCAGTGCGGCTTTTAAGATGGTGCGCGGATTTTTACCTTGCAGCTCGGATTGGGCGGTGCTTAAGTCGAATTCAGTCATGGGTTTAACTCTGGGCAAAGTAACGGGATAAATACTCGTCAAAGTCCAACTTGTCGTTGGCTTCAATGTCGGCTTGTTTTTTTAGCGAGGCGGCGGCCATATCTTCGAACTGCCTTTGCGTTTCATCGTCCAGCGGTTCGGCGTTGAAATAATGCTTATGCAAGGCCGAGGTGTTGCTGGCAAAGCAGCCAAATTCCTGGCCGTTTTCGCGCATGCACGCCAGAATCCGCGCCGACGGCGTCAGCGCCGGGTTGTCCACCACTGCCAGCTGATGCTGTAAGGCCAGTTGATAAGGACGCTCCAGGCTACCTCTATCCAGCACCGCGCAGATCGGTTGCATCGCGTACAGAATGCTGTGTGCCCATTGCTGCATCGTCACGGTTTCGCCATTGCGGTTCAACTGCAAACCGGGCTTGCGGCCTTGATTGGCGACCAATAATTGATTGCTGTTGTTAATTTGGAATTCGTCCGGGCCTTGCAGTGGGCTGTCCTGCAACAGGCAGTACAGCAAGAATGCCTCAACAAAGCGGGCGGTACTCTCGTCGATGCCGATAGGATTCAGCAGATTCAAGTCCAGCGAGCGCATTTCCACATACAGCACGCCGCGCCGTTTCAGAGCCAGGGTTGGCTTCTCGCCGGATTTGGCGATCTGCTTGGGGCGCATGGTGCTGTAAAACTCGTTTTCGATTTGCAGGATGTTGGCGTTGAGCTGCTGGTATTCGCCGTCCACCTTGACGCCGATAGCTTCGTAGTCCGAATACGGGGTGTTGATGGCCGCGCTCAGGCTGTCCACATAACCGTCCAGCGAGTTGTAATCGATCTTCAAGCCCGCCTGATTCTTGCTCTTATAGCCGATGTCACTCATCCGTAGCGAGGTAGCGTAAGGGTGGAACACCGTGTGTTCGTCAAACTCCTTGAATTGTTCCATCAACTGCGGGCGGCTTTTGAAAAAGGTTTTGCAAATCGCCGGCGAAGCGCCGAACAGATACAGGATCAGCCAGCCCTGGCGGTGGAAGTTACGGATCAAGCCAAAATACGCATCCGAGATAAAACTTTCCAGGCTGGCTTCGCTGGCGCATTGCCGATGCAAGGCAGGCCACAAGTCCTCGGGTACCGAATAATTGAAATGGATGCCGGCGATGGCCTGCATGGTGCGCCCGTAGCGGTGCCATAAGCCCTTGCGATAGACATGTTTCATCTTGCCGATGTTGGACGTGCCGTATTCCGCAATGGGGATGCTCAAGTCTCCGTCGATACCGCAGGGCATACTGGTGGCCAGCAGCATTTCCTCGCCCAGATGCGGATAAACGAACTGGTGGAGTTGATGCATATAGTCCAGGGTTTGTCTGATGTCGGCAAACGGCGGGGTGATAAATTCCAATAGCGCTTCCGAGTAGTCGGTAGTGATATAGGGATGCGTCAACGCTGAGCCGAGAGCCTTGGGATGCGGGGTTTGCGCGATCTCGCCGTGCTCGGTGATGCGCAGGCTTTCTTTCTCGATGCCTTTCAGGCCTTGCTTTAATAAGTATTGTTGATCGTGGTCGATCAAGTATTTGAGGCGGTCGGGTAGTCGGCAGTAAGTCATGTTCATAGAAGATTTGGGTGCCTGCTGCGGCTTAGGTAAGCACGGCATTATATAGGTTGGCTTTGGAATTATTGAAATTGGCTGAGCGGTAAGCTGGGTTTTTGCAGGGGTAAGCGCTAAATCCCGGTAATTAAAATATCAATGGCGGCGATGATTTCCGTGCGCAAATAAGACAGGTCGGTGGCGGTTTCGCCCAGGTTGGCAACGGGAATACCGGCCATTTGCTGCATTAGCAGCAGGTATTGCTCGTCACCCAGAGTGAAAACCGGATTCAGCTTGTCGATAGCCGAGCCGGTTGCCGAATGTATGGCCGGCACGACTAAACGGGTTTTTAGGCTTTGCAGCAATTCGGCTTGTACATCCAGCAAATACGGATAATTGGCACGGGTTTGCTTATTGTTATTCCGGTATAACGTGAACTGCGCCATTAAAAATCTCGCAAGCCGTCACTAAAGCTGCCGCATTCTTCAACGCGTTGATTGTATTGCGCGATAGCCTGCTGATTGTCCTGCAACCACTGTTGCCGTTGCTTTTGTTTGACGATTTCGGTCAAGGCTTGCTCCAATGTGGCGGACAGATTAATTTTATAATCTTTCGCCTGGCGTAATAGCTCGGTGCTGATGCTGAGGTTGGTGGCTTTTTTGCCGGATGTATTCAAGGCGCTGCGCATGGTTCGTCCCCGGGTATTGTTTGCGCATGGATTATACGTATGCAATCTGTGATTTAATAGCCGCACCGCTCATACTTGTTTCGCTTACAGTCGATTACCCCTATCCTCATCATGACCCATTCCCCCGCCCTGCAAACCCTGCGTAGCGTGTTCGGCTACGATAGTTTTCGCGGTCAGCAGCAGCAAATTATCGAGCAATTGATCGGCGGCCAGGATGTGTTGGTGTTGATGCCGACCGGCGGCGGCAAGTCCTTGTGTTATCAGATTCCGGCCTTGGTGATGGATGGGGTGGGGATCGTGATTTCGCCGCTGATTGCCTTGATGCAGGATCA
>FSSH01001299.1_pt1 | contig 18657 bp, 17 predicted proteins | sample 1166101 | NCBI WGS metagenome assembly FSSH01 (sample SAMEA32972668, study PRJEB13176) | freshwater metagenome | biome: Drinking water system; feature: Biomass in drinking water that filtered by 0.45 um membrane; material: drinking water | place: USA | collected 2012-12-20 | depth 0 m | reverse complement strand
AAAAGGTGACATCATCATCGACCAGCAGTAAATTGGGTTTATCCATAGGTAATTCGTTCATGCGTACTCTCCTTAGCTAATAACGGCAAACTGATCTCAACGCAGGCTCCGCCCGACTCTAAATTACTGAACTGTATTTTACCGCCGAGTCGCTTGATAGTGGTATAGGTCAAGAACAAGCCAACACCCATGCCTTGCTTATTGCTTTTGACCGGTTGATGCCCGGCAAACTCGATAAATTCGGCGGGCAGACCTGGCCCAAAATCCCGGATTTTCAGGTTTAGCGTTTCCTCATCCCATTCCACATGAAACTCGATGCCTGCATCGACCGGCGACGCCTCGGCAGCATTATTCAAGATATTGATGATGGAGTGAGTCACGGTGCGCTCCGCAATCACGCGAGCTTCCATATCCACATCCGGCGATATAAATAACTTGAGCCGTGTAGCGGCTTTGTGCGTGCGCCACTGCCCTAACACTTCATCGATATACTCGCTCACCAGCATCACCTTGCCGGACTCCGCCCGCATCTCACCGGCGGAGGCAGACATCACCGACAAGGCCTGTTTACAGCGATCAATCTGCTGCTGAACGATCACCAGCTTCTGATGCATATCCGGGTAACGATGCTCCGACAACTCTTCCGCCATTTCATGCGTCAAAATTGCAATCGTCCCCAGCGGCGTACCCATGTCATGCGCCGCACTAGCGGCCAAGGTGCCCAATGACACCACCCGCTCGTCGCGTAATGCACTCTCGCGGGCGTCGGCCAAATTGCGCTCTCGTTCCTTCAAGGTCTTGGACAGTTCGACCACAAAAAACGCTACCAGTCCGGCGCTAAACACAAAACCAAACCACATACCAAATACATGCAGATTGAAATAGCGCCTGTCGTTCATCAAATGCATTTGCAGACTCATTTCCGGCGTCATCTCTGCCATCGCCGGATGAGCCATATGCGGCTCGACGGCCGGCAAGGGTACGTTGTAGGCAATTAGTACCGTATAGACGCAGGAGGTGATGATTACCATATTCCAGGCGTAAGCCTGCGGCAGCATGATAGCGGTAACAATCAACGGTAACAGAAACACCCAAATGATCGGATTTGACGCGCCGCCGGTGAGATAAAGCAAATAGGCCAGCGCCAACACATCCATGCATATTTGCGAAAAAATCTCGTGCTCGGTGACCTCTTCCGGAGTTCTCAGCCGCAGCCAGGTGTATAGATTGAGTATGGAAATCGCAAAAATCGCCAGCCACAACTGATTTTGCGGCAAATTGATACCTAAGCCGTTCACCGCGATAAACACCGCGACCGTGACGGCAAACAGCATTAAATTCCTAAGGATGTATAACCACCGCAGGTTTTCCCGAATGGAAATTTCGGCTTTGGGCAGAATGTGTGAAAGCATAGAAACAACACTAAATTTAAGAAAGCGTCGCAGCGATATACGACCGCCGTTCGCTTAACATGATGGAAAGCCGATCAAATTTGGATGCCGGTCACCGGAGTATTCTCAATCGACTTTCGCGAGTAAAACCGTCACCCTGTTTTATTCTCCAAATATTAACTGCTAGTCTTCGGCGAACAAAATTGAGCTAGCCACTTAATAAGAACTAAAGAAAAATCCACGAGCTAGTCATTTCGAAGCAAGCGGCACGATCTCACGAATCATGCCCCTAAAAAATAGTGCGGCATATCACGCATTAGCCAAACGCCAACCGCCGTTTTTATCCACCCATCTCATGCTCAGCCAATACCAGAACGTCATGGGCAGCATCATCGCGAACCATTCCCAGTCGTCTATTAAAAATAACTTGGCAACCCAGCCGTTGCCGTCGAAATATAGCGGCCAAGGCACACAGTAAACGGTAAAAACAATACTACTCCAGATCAACAGTAACGCGCCTTTGCGGGTTTCTATACTGGATAAGGCCAAGAACACCCACAGCGGGGTTTTATCGGTTTTTTGCATACATCTCTCCACTGAAAAATCTCGTGCCAACCCAATTAGCGGCGCAACAACCTAACAATAAATGACTAGAAAAGAAAGAAATTCCTGATCTATTTCGCCAAATCAAACAGCCCGATCAAACCTAAACCATTCACCAACAATTAAACTGTGTTATATAAACCAGGCACCTGAGCCATTTCCCAGAGCCTCACCCGAGACTCACTCAAGTCACCCTACAGAAATAAGTAGTAAAGCGCTGAAATTTAAATATTTTATTAAGTTGGTCCATTATTCGCTTTCACTAGCGCACTTGCTTCGTGGTTTGCTTTCCGAAAAGTGGTTAGTAGGTCTCTATCCCTGCCATGTCTGCCGCCGGCGCATTTCGCAAACCGTTGAAAGCAAGAATTGCCACACCCGTCGTGAGGCGGGGCCGGAAAATCACGGTTCTTAAAAAAACGATTTTAAAGAAGGCCGGATTGCCCCCATGCGCGCCATGGGAGAGGGCAAAGTTTGGCTCATTGCTATTGGTCAAGTTTTGTCAGTTTCGCTGTTACCTTTAATTCCAAATAATAAAGAGGACGATCATGATCTTTCATAAAACGGCTATAGCAGCTATTTTGACAACTGGCCTAGCGAGCGTTTCAGGCCAAGCATTTGCACATCAATACTACAACTTGACCGGTGCAGGCACGGTCGCTTCAGGCGACTCGGCCATTGGCTTTGGGGTCATCAACAGTATCAACGGTACTGACGGAGTCTCCGCCAACTCCAACGGAACCAATCGCGTCTCCAACGGCACCACTGTATACAACGCGACCAGCAATAACTTCATCTCCGGCACCGGCTCGGCTGCGGCCACTGCAACCGAAATCCCAGGCAACCTACCCTATATGTGGTACTCCGGTCAGCATTCAACGGCTCTTGGCGTCACTAAACGCGATCATTACACCGGCACCAGCGCTACCGACAATACCGCCAACATGTTGAGCGGCATGAGTGCAACAGCAGCCAGCAACACGAGTCTTACCCTACCCAATGGTCAAGTTCTGGTTGCTCCGGGCGCCGCCAATTGGGGCACGAACAACACATCGAGTTTGTGGAAAGCCTACAACGATAAAAACACTCTCCCCGCCAATGTAGCTACCTGGGGAACCGTCATGGCCGACCTGCCGGGCACTCCAAGCAATGACCACCCCTACCAAGCGGTAGCCGGCAACTCGACCGAAACCAGCTTAGGCCTCGACTACGGTTTGATTCATGTCAGCTGCGGCACTAACACCGCCGCCGATAACTGCGCAAAAGACGGCGATGTTCTGACGACCATCACCATCAAAAACGATAGTGATTACAGTGCGTTAAACGGTTTACTGGATGTAGCTCTTTACCGCAACGTTGACACCAGCACGACATCTGACCGTAACGCCGCCTCTGCCTTCGGCAGCGCTGGTTTCCAAGGCTCCAGCCTAGGTGAAGCCATATGGACCGCCAGCATGAGCAGCGTCTCCGACACCCTATTTTATAGCTTTATCTTTAACCAAGCCGAATGGAATGCAACCGGCACGCCGGGTTATGAAACCAATGGCTTTTACACCTTGGTGATCGGCGCCCACGGTGGCACCGGTAGTGCTGCTGACGCAGTCGTTTACGATGTACTGGTTACTACTTCAGCAGTCCCAGTCCCAGGCGCAGTCTGGCTGTTTGGCAGCGCATTGGCAGGTTTCGTTGGTTTTGGTCGCCGTAAAACAACTGCGGCTTAATCAACAAGTTGGTATCCGCGTTATGGAAAATGCGGATACTTTGTCTTTTATGTGATTATTTTGGGAAGAACAGTATGAATAGAAAGCTTCATAAAGCCATTGTCGGCATTTTGGGCACCGTAGCTTTGGCGGCATCATCGCATGCGAATGCATTGGGTGTTGCTGAAGTAGATTTAGGTACTTTCACTGGAAGCGCCTTGGCAGGAACCAGCACTGCCGGGAAAAAGTCATGGGCAGATTCTATTTCCGGATCTAATGGTTTTGGCTGGGTGCATACCGGTTCTACCTTCGCCAAGTTGCAAGTGGGTTCGGCTGCGCAGATCGCCAGTGGCGCGACGGTAAATTTGACTATTAAGATGACTGCGGCCGCCACTAATGGCATCGATAATCCAGCGTTTTCAGTTTGGACCAGCGGCACCAGTGATTTTAACTTATCCGCAGGTGGTTTTGGCTTGCATACATACTCTCAAGTTCGCGGCCCGGCGGATGGCGGTGTGTCGGATAACGCCTCGTTAGGTAACATTGGCATCACTGACTTCATCGGTTACAGCAATTCCGGTGGTTCGTTTACCAATGGTGATGGTGACGCTGTCGGTGCGGGTGGTGTTTCTTCATCGCCATGGGTTTCTGCTATCGCCTCTTCTTGGACAAGCGGCGCTGATTTCTCGTCTTTGACATTAAGCGGACTAAAATCGGGATATTATCTGATTGCTGCGGGTGGCAGTTGTTTCGACGGAACGTGTGCGGCGGGAAGTAGCTTTAATTTGGAAGTGACTGCCGCTCCCGTGCCTGTTCCAGCTGCTGTTTGGCTATTCGGCTCGGCAATGGCGGGTCTCATTGGCGTGGGTAAACGCAAACGCTCAGCATAAATGAAATCACGGTAAATAGGATCGCCCTGAAGAAAAGGGCATAAGTTTTAATACAGGAGTTTTTAAAACGCAGGAATGTTAACGGATTAACCAGTGTATGGAAGCATTCAACCCCGAATTACGGCATGAAGCCGGTTCGGGGTTTTTTATGGCTAAAATTGAGCAGCCCAAAATTCATCCTGATTAGTTTTATGGGTAGCTAACCAACGCACCTATTAACAATTGAAATACTGAGCGATTACGCGCTCTATTTAAAGAAGATGGTATCTTTGGCGTTGAACTATGTCGGCTTTACTCGTGACGGAGGCTCTACTGCTGTTACATCGGATTATAGAACGCTGAAGCAAGTCATACTCAATGTCCGCGTATTTGTCACGGAGAAAACAGAAATGACGGATTTTATCCAACCGAGCGATGGCCTTGGATCATCAAAACCGCGATTCACGGGCGCAATGGTTGATAAACCACAAATACACTTTGAACGAAAAAGGCGATTTAGTGATTACCGACGATGATAACCCGATGGCAAGCTTGCAAATTAGAGCAGTGGAACGGTTTCTGCAAAAGCTCTTGAAACCGCTACCACCTGACTTGCTGATCTTATAATGTCTACTTCAGTAAAACCTAACCGCAATGCGCCCTGCCCCTGCGGCAGTGGCAAAAAATACAAAGTCTGCTGTGCAAATCGCGAATCGCAGGACGCCACTAAATCGGCAGTTGATTTGCAATGGCTACATACCAAAGCGCAGCAGGCTGTTGCTGGTTCAAATTTCGCGGATGCCGAACAGTATTTCCGTCAATTGAGCGTATTAAAACCCAGCGATGCCTACTATCGCGCCAGCCTTGGTCAGGCTTTGTGTTGGTTGAAGCGTAAAAAAGAAGGCGTCGGGCACCTGCTGCAGGCGGCCCGTTTGCTGGAACGGCAAGCGAGTAAAAGCCGTGATCCCCGCTTTCTTGTAGAGCTTTCCAGCCAGCTCATGCACTGGGGCGAAGCCGGAATGGGAGAAAAGCTGGCTCGCTTGGCAGTCGCATTAGCGCCCAATTCGCCAGTCACGCTGAATAATCTAGCCCTGTGTTTGACTCGAATTAACCGTAATAAAGAAGCTTTGCCGATTGCCCGGAAAGTTTGTCAACTACTTCCCGACCACCCGGGATGCAATATTGCGTTGGCGATCTTGGAAGCACAATTGCTGGAGCGTGAGCAAGCGCTAAATCGATTGGACAGAGTCATTGAACGCAACGATGACCCGGAGCAAACCGCACGGGCCTGGCTGGAAAAGGCCATCATATTAGACAAGCTCGGTCGATTCGACGAAGCGTTTACCAGTATGGGCATGGCCGGAGACAAGCACGTCGCAATCTCCCCCTTTAACCCGGAACAGCGGGAAATGATTTTCGATACCTTGGATCGTAATCGCGGCGGATTCGATCAAAACCTGTTACAACGTTGGCCAGTGGAATCGTTGATCGATGATGGCTTGCCCGCTCCGGCGTTTTTATTGGGTTTTTTGCGTTCCGGGACAACGTTGACTGAACAGGTACTCGGCTCTCACCCGAAACTGCTTGCAACCGATGAAAGCACTATCGTCCATGAGTTGACACAGGAACTTGAACGGATAAGTGGCGTAGTTGGCGATCACGCCAAGGCTCTTCGCTCCCTGACAAATAATCACATCAAGCAATTGCGCCAGTTTTATTGGCGCCGGATGCGCGAAGAATTTGGCGAAGAAGTCATACGCCGCCAAGTAGTGGACAAGAATGCGCTAAACACTATCGATCTTGGCGTAATCAGTGTCGTGTTCCCCGAAGCCAAAATTCTATTTGCTTTGCGAGATCCGAGAGACGTCTGTTTGAGTTGTTTCATGCAGGCATTTAGCCCATCTCCAGCAACTATTAATCTATCGTCGTGGAGTGGCATCGCCAGACAGTACACCGCAGTGATGAGCTATTGGCTTGAAATCAGAGACCTTATTCAACCCTCTTTCCTGGAGTTGCGTTACGAGGATACTGTCACCGATTTCGAAGCGGCTTATCAGCGAGTTTTCGAGTTTTTAGGTGTGGAATGGCATGCTTCGGTTAACAAGTTTCACGAACGCGCCAAGGGGCGTTATATTTCAACACCCAGTTTTGCCGCTGTTTCGCAACCCATTTATAACTCGTCGCTTAATCGCTGGGTGAATTATCGAAATCATTTCGATACCATCAGTTTGCAGTTGCAGCCCTTTATTGAAGCATTCGGGTACGCTGTCAATCTCGGCTAACTCCAGGTTCTAAAATATACGAAGGCGAGGCGTATGGCGATCTCCGATTTGAACCAATTGCCCCGCTGCAAACAAAATCTCACAGTTCCGCAAGCACGGATAACGCTTCTTGAATATTGCTGACCGCATGGATTTGCAAGTTCTTCACCGCATCCTTGGGCTTATTGCTTTTCGGGATGATCGCCCGCTTGAAACCGTGCTTGGCGGCTTCGTTAAGGCGAGCATGACCGTTGGCAACCGGGCGAATCTCGCCGTTTAAACCCACCTCGCCGAAGAAAACCGTATCGTAGGGAATGATGCGGTCGCGTAGACTGGAGACCACGCCAATCATGATCGCCAGGTCGCTGCTGGTTTCAGTGACTTTAATGCCGCCGACCACGTTGGCGTAAATCTCGTCATTGCCGGTGAATATCCCGCCGTGGCGCGACAACACCGCCAACAACATGGCCAGCCGGTTTTGATCCAGGCCCACCGCCAGTCGGCGCGGATTGCCGTACTGGCTTTCCGTAACCAGCGCTTGAATCTCCACCAGCAAAGGCCGGGTACCTTCCCATAATACGGTCACCACACTGCCCGGCGAGGGCTTTTCGGCGCGGGATAAAAACATTGCCGACGGATTTTTCACTTCCTTCAAGCCGCTGCTTTCCATCGCAAAAAAGCCCAGTTCGCCGACGCTGCCGAAGCGATTCTTGTCGGCGCGCAACACTCTAAAGCGCGAATCGTCTGTGGACGACAACACCACTTGGGCATCAACGATGTGGCTTAAGGTCATCGGCCCGGCCAACGATTGATCCTTGGTGACGTGGCCGACCATGAAAAACGACACGCCGGTGCGTTTGGCGTATTGCGTCAGATAGCTGGCCGACTCGCGCACCTGCGACACCGAACCGGGCGCCGAATCGGAATCTGAGGTATACATCACCTGGATCGAATCGATGATCACCACCTTGGGCTGCTCTTCGTCCAGAATCTGGCAAATCTGCTGTACCGAAGTTTCGGCCAGCATCTTGATGCCGGCGGTATTCAGTTGCAGACGATGGGCGCGTTCGGCGATCTGTTGCAGCGACTCCTCACCTGAGACATATATCACCGGCAATTGGTGGGCGATATGAGCGATGGCTTGCAGAAGGATGGTACTCTTACCGGCACCCGGCGCGCCGCCGATCAACACCACGCTGCCGGTGACGATGCCGCCGCCCAGCACCCGATCGAATTCGGCCAGACCGGTGGAAATCCGCTCGGCTTGCGCCAAATTGACTTCCGACAACAAGCGCACTTCGCTGCGGCTACCGGCATAACCGGAATTATCGCGCGCGGTCTTACCACTACCCAGCTTCACTTCCTTGATACTATTCCAGGCCCCACACTGATTACATTGCCCGGACCAACCGGGATAATCGGCGCCGCATTCGGTACAGACGTAAGCAGATTTTGATTTTTTTGCCATTGGGATAAAGAGATTTAGCTATTTAGCCACAAGCCAGCCAAGTCATAGCTGAGTTGCTGGTGGTATTTGATTGCGAGCAAATACACTGCGTCGGTCGGTAAGTACAATAGTAAGTAGTCTTCCATAATATATTCGCGGATTGCCAAGTAGCGGTCGACGAGTCGTTCTGTCACGCTCATTGCTTCAACCGATTCGGGGCTATGGCGAGCAAACAATCGGCCCATTTCCGGATACCGCTCAAGATTAGGGATGACGGGATCGTTCAAGCTATCCAGCAACCGGTCGTAAGCCTGCGGAAAATTGTTCGTTTGCCAAAAGTCGTCGATGTCTTGCAAGTTGGCCAGGAAGTTGTCGGTAAAGCGTACCCGCATCGGTCAAACGGATGCGGATTTGGTCCGACTTTGTTTAATCTGCTTTAAGGCTGCGCGGGCATCCTGGTGGCGGCCCGCCTCGACATCGGCCAGTCCGCGTTCGATTTCATGAAGTAACAATAAGTGGATATGCGCACGTTCCAGGCGATGGTAGTGATCCAAGCGTTCCGCGCCGATCAACGCGGCCACGCCTTCGCCGTTTTTGGTAATAATTTTTTCCTTACCGGTTTGTACTTCGCTCACCAAAGCGGATAACTGGGTCCGCGCCTCGGAAAACGGCACTATGTCGGCGGCAGTAATGCTCATGGCGACTCCTGATTAGCTTGCTCAAAATTTCGCTCAATATTATGATCTTTGGACTGATTTGCATAGCGAAACCTTCCGGTTTATCTCATCTTCTGCTGCCTATCTTTAACACACCAGCTTGACCACACATTTGGCGCTGTAGCGATTGGCTATGTGCCGGAGCTTACGAGTGATTAATGGTCAGGCGTTTTAAATCTGTTGCTATCGAGCCGTTGTGGTCTATCGCCCAATTTGATTCAATGGCAACAGTCTGGCCGTTACCGGCCATTATTTCTCCGCCGAATGATATACAGAATGGAAGATCATATGCAGACCAATATAAATTATCGTGCCAAAGATCATTTTTCGGTAGATATACGGAAACTATCTATTTCTTGTTAGAACTACGGAATGAGCACATGAATCGGTTCCTTAATATGAAGTCGCTGACCCTTGTATTGACCATCATCAGCGTCATAATCCCGGTTTGGATTTGGCGTTCCGATTTGGAATCGCGCTCATTGCAACTGCGGGTAGCCTCCCAGGTTAATCTACAGCCTGACAACGTCGGATCAATAAGCGGATTGCAGGTAGCAGTAGACGGCGTCCCGTTGAAGTCGCCATATTTGACGGTGCTCGAGCTTTCAAATGACGGTGACAAACCAATTCCTTCTGCAGATTTCGAGGCTCCATTAGAGATTCGCCTTGCGGAAGGATCTGTTGTCGCCAGAGCCCAAGTCACGGAAACAAAGCCAAAGGATATCGAGGCTTCTTTGTCTTGGGAGACCCAGGCCATAAAAATCAAGCCGCTCCTGCTCAATCCGAAAGACATCGTCACAGTTTCTGTGCTTACCTCGGGAAAAAAGCCTGAGTTCGGCGCCCGAGCACGGATCGCCGGAATATCAGTAGTTCCTATTGATGAAAATGTTGGCTACGCCTCACGATCTCAAAAAGCGGTGATGCTCTTCTTTGCGGCCTTGCTCTTATTCGTAGCTTCGGATATCACGAACTCCGGGGTGATGAGCAGCGAACCTATACGCCTGAGAAAACGGGCAGCAATACTTGTTTCAACTACAACCGGTCTCATTGGAGCCGCAGTTTTCATCGGCTTTCTCGACACGATTGGCGTCACCGAGATGTCGTTAGTTGTACTCGCGTTCGTCGGAATGGTGTTTGCGTCAATTGTGCTATCCGTGTATTGGAACTGGAATTCAAAGTCAATTGAGCAAAAATGAAAGAAGTTCTGCCCGTTCTAACACTCTGGTCAACCGGACAACCGAAAGCGGGGCACCTCTTCGAACGAGCCGCCTCGCGCGGTTGCCGGTTACCTAAACGTTAATCTTTCATTCAAAAATCCACCACGATAGCGGGATAGACAACGTTTGGCCGAAAACGTTATTCAGGAAGATCTGAGTCGGCACACACCCGAAATGTTTGTCAGTAAAACACCCTAAACAAGCGCTGAATCTGTCCAAACTCATACAAATACGGCTGCGCTACGTCACGGTTGGCGGCGACCACGATCAGGTCGTGGGAGAACACCGAGGTGTTGTACCAGTTGAAACTGCCGTCGATGACGATGTAATCGTCGATCACGCAATACTTGCTGTGGATGGGCGAATACGGCACCGGCAAGTCGTCTTGGCCATAGACCAACCCCACCCGAATCCCGGCATCGCGCAGACGTTGCACGGCCGGCAATAGCGGCCGGGCCAGCTCATCGGCCATGCTGCGCTCGACGCCAATTTTACCTTGCCGGGCCAAGTGACCGTTGAACAATAATTGCACATCCACACCGCGGTCACGGGCCTGAATCAAGGCGTTGACCACACTGTCGTGATGATCGCCGAGCAAGTCGCCGATTAAAAACAGACACAGCTTCAAGGAACGGCGGGCGCGGTGAATTTCGGCCAATATCGCGTGGTGCGGACGATACGGGCGGCCGTTGGCCATGGTTTGCCGGCCGAAGGTGTACAGCAAATTGAAAGGGCTGAGCGGATCGATACCGTATTTTTGAATCACCCCGCCACGCTGGCTCTGGAAAATGTTATCCAGCAAACGGCATACGCCTTTGGAATGAAAACTCATCCCCGATTCCCAATTGGCCCACCAGCGATCAAAGGTGATGTTGAACGAGCCGATAATGCAATCGTCGTCGTTGAAGATTACGAACTTGGTGTGCATGTCCGGCTCCACTTCGATCAAGTGGTGTTTGGGCGTGCAAAACACCCCAACCAGTTCGATGCCGGAGCGTTTCAGGCGCGCATAATTCTGGCTATTGGTCAGTGTCATCTTCCGCCAATCGACGATGCATTGCACCCACACGCCTTGCTGGCTGGCGTGTATCAAGTGGTTGACAAAATCGCCGTCGTCTATGCAATCGACGCTGACTTTGATCGTGCATAACCTGTCCAGCTGACTGTGTTTGGCCGCGATCACCTTATCGATATGGTCGTGAATAAAGCGCTTGGGATGATAAGGATGAAACTGCTGGCCCTTGGTAAATTTGGGCGTCAGTTGCAAGGAATCGAAATGATGGTTGTACCAGTCCACATCGCTTTGCAGTTGGCCGGGGTCCAGCTCGTAACTGCGGAAATGGTTGGGCGTCGCCCAATGCTCGTTAATGTGGCGTTGCTGCGGATGATTGTCCCGCAACTGGTCGCCGTCCATAAAAATATAGTCGTGCCGCGAGGCAATCGAATGCTCGCCCAAATGCACGATAAACGAAAACTTGATGCAGCTGATCTTGCCGAACTGCCCGGAGTAGGGCATCACATAAAAATCACGTGTCGAGCGTTTGTGCTTGTCCCATTCCACATCGTAAGCATCGGTATCGACGATATAGGTTTCGCAAATCGACTCCCGATACACCTTCAGGACCACCTTCAAATTGGCGGCAATGCCGTGCGACATGTCGAAGTCTATCTTGCCCCAGCGGACGTCGAAGGTTTCCCTAAAATCGTTAGTGCGTTGGAAACAACCGCCCAGTTTGCCAAATACCGGTTTGGCGTAGTGTTCTGCTACTTGCATATGGTGCTGCCTAGTTAAACAAGCTTAAATTCAATCTTAAAATCGCCGCGGCGATTCAGTCTATAGCGGCTCAAAGGTCATCAGATAGCCGCAATGATCGGATACGGAACCGTAATCCTGCTCGGTGAATACGGTCCTTGCCGAGCAGGCGCGCAGGCCGCTGTCCTTGTCCATAAAAATGTAATCGATTCGATAATCATCGGACAGGTAATCCCGCCAATGCGCGTCGTTCACCCGAAAAATTTGTTGAAACAGTGCTGGCGCGTTCGCGGCCAGATATTGATCTTCATACTGATGGCCGTTGACCACCAATTCGTAACCGGTCGAACCGGCGGCAATATTGAAATCACCGCACAGCAAGGTCGCATCCACGTCTGCGCTGCGTTTGCCGTCCGCCCAGGCGGATAGGCGTTGAAACTGTTGCTGGAAGCCGTCTTCCCACCAGCTCAAATGTGCGGAAAACACATCGAGAGTACCGATATACGGCACTTTGATACGCGCCGACACCACTTTACGGGAATGGATGCTGTAGGCGTCGTGACTATCCGATACGTAGCGGGCTTCTTGCTCAGCCAGTGGATATCGACTGAGGATAGCCACGCCTTCGCGGAATTTGTCGAACCCCAAATGCGACCAGTCCGTGTAGAGATGGAAAGGCTTAGGCAAACGCTGGTTGATGATATTCGCGGAATTGGACGGCCAATCGCCGCGCCCGTCATTCCAATACTCGGCCACTTCCTGCAAGCAGACCACATCCGCGCCCAACTCGTCGATAGCGTTAGCAATTTGCCAAAACTTCCGGTCTTGCTCGTCTTCCTGGTAGCAATGCAGATTCAAAATCAGCAGCCGCAACGGCGTGCGGCTCAGGGCGTAATTTTGGCCGGCGTTGTTATCCCACAGCGTCTGCTCCTTGTTTTCGCAGCTGATACTGTATTGCAGACGAAACGCCTCCCCCACCCTGATCCGCCCGCTCCATACGTGAGCGAGATGCAAGCCGGCGTAGACGGCTTTATTGGCGGATTTTCTTTGCGCCTGGCGCCGACAGCTGGTCGTATGACTGTGTTGCCAATTGTCGATAGACCAATGTATCGTCACATGGTCTATTTCCAATGCGGCATCCACCGCCAGCTTGATCGGCACGGAATGCTGACCGTCCTGAAGTTGTTCGGCGTGGCTCAATTGCAGTATGGCTGCGGCACCGGTCAACCTGCCGCCGCAGCCGGCACCGCTGAAATAGTCGCCGCCTTCGTTGTTGTCCCAATACTCGCTGCCGGCTGCTTGCAGCCGCAAGGCAAAACGAATGTCGCCGGGTATATCGGCATGCGCCTGCGGCGGAAATACGATTTCGGCTTGCCAATACTCCTGCCCATCATTCGCCTTACGGTTGAATAAGGCCGGTAAAAAGTGCCAGACGCCGTCTTCGCCGGCCCAAACCACTTCCACCTGCTTGTGATAATCCAGGTCTGCGACTCGCATAAAAAACAGCAAGGATTGCTGACAGGCGGCGGCCTTGCCGGTGACGTTATTGGCTACATACAACAATTGGATGTTATCCATAGCTCCCCCTGGAGGTTGGTTAGGCAGTGCCCAAAACAAGCGTCTGTCTAGGCGACATAATGGCGAAAATCAATGTCCGGAAAAATATCGTCCATGATCTCCAGCGCTGTCAGATAGCGTTCATCAATACGGTTTTTGCGGATCGCATCGTGCAGATAATTAAAACGGGCCAAATGATCGGTGATGCGTTTGCGCGCGTAATCGATAGTGGTGCCGGCCTTCATGATAAACGGCCAATCCGAAGACTGCGCCAGCAACAGTGATCGGGCGGCCTGATTTAAAGCGCGCCGCTGCAAATCACTCACGCCAAAGCCGCGTAAATCGCCCGCCAACTTTTCCATCTCGGCGGCGGCCTTGTGCAACAAGGGATAAATCCAGTCATTACTTTCGTTTAGCCAATAACTGGAATAACCGTGCTCGCCCCAACTGGAAGCGGCCGGCGTAGCCCGCACATGCTGCAAAGGCAATTGCAAATAATCGCCGCAACTGACGGTCTGGACGCCGTTTTCGCTACTCGCCGCCAAGCGTAATACTTGTTCAAGCCATAAAGGCCCTTCGAACCACCAATGTCCAAATAGTTCAGCATCGTAAGGCGCGACGATAATCGGCGCTTGCGGCATTTCCGCAGCCAGCGCGTCGATTTGCTGCTGGCGGCTCAAGATAAAATCCTCGGCATGCCGGCGCGCTTTTAGCCTGGCCAGTTCAGGCTGGTAAACCTGCTTGGTTTGCTTGGCGCCGGTGATGCGGAAATACTTGATGCCGGTGTTAATCCGGGTTTCGCCGTCCAAAATATAAGGCGCGATATATTCCAGAGGCAAATCGAAACCGATGTCGCGATAATACTCGCGATAATCACCATCGCCCGGATAGCCTTCCTCGGCGCTCCACACCTGTCGCGACGAGGCCGGATCGCGGCCGAACGCCGCCACGCCATTGCCGCTATCCAGCGGCGCATACACACCATAGCGCGGCGACTGGTCGGCGTCCATGATCGCGTGACTATCGACGAAAAAATAACTAATGCCTTCGGCTTTCAGCACCTGTTCCAGGCCCGGATAATAACCGCATTCCGGCAACCAAAATCCGCTTGGCGCAAAGCCGAATTGGCTCTTGAAACTGGCAATGCCAACGCCGATTTGATTGCGCACCGACACCGGACTTACATTCAACAGTGGCAAGAAACCATGGGTGGCGGCAGTGGTAATCAATTCCAGGCCGCCAGCGCTTTGATGACGTTGAAACGCCGTCAGCAAATCGCATTGATAGCGTTGCTGATAGCGATGCAGAGCATCCTGAAACCACTGCATATACATCTGCGCCAGCGGCTCGAACTGCGGTAGCCGGCGGGTACGCTCCAACTCCCGCTCCGCCAGCTCCATTCGGCCTTGCAGATAATGCAGATAACGGTTTTGCAGCAAGGGGTCGCGCAACATCGTCATCAGTGTCGGCGACAAGGATAAGGTCAGCCGGTACGGTACTTGGTCGAAATGCAAGCGTTCCAGCATCGCCAACAAGGGCAGATAGCATTCGGTGATCGCTTCGAACAGCCAGTTTTCTTCAAAAAAACTGTCGTGTTCGGGATGATGCACATAGGGCAAATGGGCATGCAAGACGATGCTGAGATAGCCTTTGTTCATCGCGGAGTTAATTTTGTTGGCCGGACGCGGTTACGGCAAGCGCCGAAGACGCTTGGGAAGGCGTTATTATAAACTGCGCCATCGTCGGCGACAGTCTTTCCGTCATCGGCGACACTTGCGGTGCGACTGCGGTAGCCTGCGAATAAGCGAAGGGGCTGAATTCCTGCTGAGCGTTTAGCCGGCCAATCGCCACCTGGTAAATCCCGGCGATGCAGTTGTCGCCGCTGGGCAGCGTAATCTGCTGTTGGCTGTGTTCGGCGGCGACCGGCACATCGAACCAGGTCTTGACTGGTTCGGCCGGCGACGAGACCGCTCCGGCCGGTGCTGGGTGGCTGTAGACGCGCAAGGTCAAAGGCTGGGCATCTGCTGCCGGATCTACCAGCGGCGTAGACGTCTGCGCCGCGTCATCAAGCTGCCAGTAAACATGCAAGTGTTCCGGATCGACCGGCAAGGCAACCAGCTTGGCGCTTTCAACTTTGGCTACGACGATTTCCTGCCGCGGGGCAAACTCCCGATTGATCTGCTGACTGATGCTTAACAGCTCTTGGGGCGAAAAGCCGGTACTCGTCAAGCGCGCTACGCCAGCTCTGAACCGGCGCGGGGCAAAGCCCCGGCTAATCTCCAGGCTAATAGCCCGCATTTCCTCCGCAGAGAGCGGCATGCGGGCTTGAGACTGTGAGGAGGAAAAGGCCATCGGCAATGTTAACGGGTCGGGTGACTAGGTTTTAGCCTGTGGGTAGCGGACATTCCGCGACGTATCGCCGCAGCGACCGGGCTTTATAGACTCTAACCGTTGTCGATTATTTACGCAAGGCGTAGGCCTGCAGCCCTTATATGCAGTAAAATCAGCGCCAATTCACAGTTTCTCGGTAAAGGGCATGCACAAACCATACAGTTTAAAGTCAGGGAGTCCCTATCCTCACGGCGCCAAGGTTAGCGAGGGCGGCGTCAACTTTTCCATCTCCAGCCGCCATGCGACGGATGTGGAATTGCTGTTATTTTCCGAGTCTGACAGCGTAAAACCCTTACAAGTCATACCCTTACAAAAAGATAAAAACCATACATTTTTCTCCTGGCATGTGTTTGTCGAAGAACTGCCGGTTGGCACCTGGTACGCCTGGCGCATCGACGGCCCGGACAATACCCGAGAGTCGGGCTTGCGTTTTGATCGCGAAAAATTATTACTGGACCCTTGGGCACGCGCTATCAGCGACAAGCTATGGAACCGCGCCGCCGCCTGCAAGCCCGGCGATAATAGCCAGCATGCCATGCGCGCGGTGGTGGTCGATGACCGCTACGACTGGGAAGGCGACACACCGCTGGCCATTCGCAGCGAAAAAGCCATTATTTACGAATTGCATGTCGGCGGCTTTACCCGCCACTCCTCAGCCAAGGTTAAACACCCCGGCACTTTTATCGGCCTGATCGAAAAAATCCCTTACCTGAAAAAGCTGGGCATCACCCATGTCGAGCTGCTGCCTATCATGGCCTTCGATGAGCAAGACGTGCCACCGCACACCGCCGATCTGGGCTTGAAAAACTATTGGGGCTACAGCACGCACAGCTTCTTTAGCCCGCATCCCGGTTATTGCGTCACACCGGAGCAAGGTACGCATATCCGCGAGTTCCGCGATTTGGTCAAAGCGTTGCACAAAGCGGGTATCGGCGTGATCATGGACGTGGTGTTCAATCACACCTCGGAAGCGGGCGCCGATGGGCCGGTCATAAATTTCAAAGGCATTACCGGCAACAGCTTTTATTTGACCGACAAGCACGATAAACGCATATTTCACGACTACACCGGCTGCGGTAATACCGTGAACGCCAATCACCCGCTGGTGACCAACTTCATCATCAGCTGCCTGGAATACTGGGTGCGGGAAATGCATGTCGACGGCTTTAGATTCGACCTTGCCAGTGCGTTGGCGCGCAGTGAAGACGGCAGCGTACTGCAAGACCCGCCGCTGGTCTGGGGTATCGAATTGTCCGAACAACTGGCTAGAACCAAGCTGATTGCGGAAGCCTGGGACGCGGCGGGCCTTTATCAAGTCGGCAACTTTCCCGGCTATCGCTGGGGAGAATGGAACGGCCGTTACCGCGACGTGATCCGCCGTTTTTTGCGCGGCGACACAGGCATCATCAGCGAAGTAGCCACGCGCATTTGCGGCAGTAGCGATCTCTATCAACATCAGCACCGCTTGCCGATCAGCGGCATTAACTTCGTTACCTGCCATGACGGTTTTACCCTGAAAGACCTGTTCAGCTACAACGAGAAACACAACACCGCGAACGGCGAAAACAATCGGGACGGTTGCAGCAATAATCTCAGCAGCAACTGTGGCGCGGAGGGCCCGACACCCAACCCGGCCATATGCAGACTGCGGCGGCAACAGGTGAAAAACGCCTTTGCGGTTTTGCTGCTTAGTCATGGCGTACCGATGTTGTTGGCCGGCGACGAATTTCTGCACACCCAGCAAGGCAATAACAACTGCTACTGTCAGGACAACGAATTAAGCTGGCTAAACTGGGATAAAGCCAAGGAAAACGCTGACGTGCTACATTTTGTGCAGCAGATGATCCGCTTGCGCAAACGCCATCCCGCCTTGATGCGCCGAAATTTTCTTACCGGCCGAAAAATGGAAGGCAAAGATATGGCCGACATTAGCTGGCATGGCCTGGAAGTAGATCAACCGCCGCGTTGGGACGACCCGAACACGCGGATTCTAGCCTTTACGCTGGCTGCATTGGGCAAAGATGAAGCTGACCTGCACGCGATAATGAACATGTCCGATAGCAAACACAACATGCAGCTACCGGAGGTTGAAGGCAAAAGCTGGTGTCTGGCTTTGGATACCGCACAAACATCGCCCAAAGATATTATCGAGCCTGCGGAACAAAAAGCGCTGAGCAAACCCTGGTATACCGTGGAGCCGCATTCGATTGTGGTGTTTGAAAACATCCAACAAGCCGGTATCGATGGTGGCGATAGCGTGGCGAAACGGTCCGCAAGTTTTTTCAGCAAATTGACCGGCATCAAGTTGATCGACCAGCCTGCGACGGAAATACCGACAAGTTAATGAAACAGCCTGTTGTCAGGGAACGCTATCGCGCACCCTGACCCACCGGACTTATCGTGTTATCACTGGCATGGATTACCGGAATCCAATATCGTAGGTCACGTTGACGCCTTAGCGGCTACGAGCCGCCAAACCCTCTCAATCGAACACGTCGCCCCAATCCGGTGGTGGCGGTGTCTCTTCGGCTGGGGCTGTTTCAGAATCCACAGATTTTGGCTGTTCGGAACCGGTATCGGCAAATTGTGCTTCGGTATCGGCAGCCAGCTCGTCGGCAAGCGGTTCTTCGGCCACTTTGGGTATGCCGTCCAGATAACTATCCAGCAAACGGCACAGATTTTCGTAAAATCCGCTTACCGTCTGCTGCTGCATTTGCTGCTCTATAAACCCATACAAAAACTGCTTTTCCGCCGC
>FSSH01001041.1_pt2 | contig 18659 bp, 20 predicted proteins | sample 1166101 | NCBI WGS metagenome assembly FSSH01 (sample SAMEA32972668, study PRJEB13176) | freshwater metagenome | biome: Drinking water system; feature: Biomass in drinking water that filtered by 0.45 um membrane; material: drinking water | place: USA | collected 2012-12-20 | depth 0 m | reverse complement strand
TCATTTTCTAATCTGATTTTTTGTGCCAGTCTTTTTTGAGTCTGGTTTTTTTTGGCATGTTTAACGGTGACAAGTAAATTGACATAACGCTACTTTACTACCGAGATCCCGAGCTTGTCAAGCACCCGACTTAAATTATTTTTTGTTTTGTTTTTATTTTTATTATCTTACTAATTTAAAAGGACAATACGAAACATGGGTAATTGTCAAAGCGCCCGAGTTAATCGCCCGAGTTTAATTCCATGAACTCGGGTGTAAAAATTTGGTTTTCTGCGGTTGAACTGGCTCGTTTAGGCGGAGCCAGGGCCATTGATTTTCCACGAAACGAAAAAAGCACAAGGGAAAAGGCCAAGCGGCTTGGATGGGATGCGCGCGAGGTTCCGTGCAAAGGTGGAAGGCGCGGCTATATGACTGAGTTCATGCCTCCGGATAATGTTCTAGGTTCTATTCACGCCTTCTTAAAAGAAAATCCCGGTTTCTTTTCTGAAGTTAAAACCGATACAGACACGATAAAAAGCACTAAGCATTACGAGAAAAGTGACAAAGCCACGGCGCTAAAGCTCAAAAGCCCTGAGCATGGATTCAAGCCCTGTGATTTCGATCCATTGTTAATGCATCACGTCATTGTGGCGGTCGAGAGAATGCTTAAGAAACACGGCAAAACAATTGATCCGGAGAAAAAAGCTGATCTGTTTTTTTTGATTCATGACTGCTGCAAAGCAGCTGGTGGGATGGATGATTCGATTGTCGAAAGATTCGTCAGTGTGGCAGGTTGAATTTATCCTAGAGTTAACCTGTTTAAGTGCCAAATAAGGCGCAAAATTTAATATTTTTGTCTTATTTTTTATTATTTAGTGCCAAATAATGTTTTGGTGCTAAATTTCCCTAAACCCTTAATTGAAGCGCTTCTTGTGCTTTTTTTCTTTTCTTTCTTCTAGTACCAAATAACTCACCCCCTCACATTTTTTCAGGGAAAAAGTATGCATATGGGCCCAGTAAAAGGGACATAGATAATATATCGGCATCTTTTATTACCTTTGTTGGTATGATTAAAGAAATCGGCGAACGAAGTGAAAAAGACTGTCCTCTTCCTACAGGTAAGTTTTGACTGAAAAATACACGACATTGTTCGCAATCTTTTCTAGCAGCAAACGAGAGTGTAGCACTAGATTCATCGTTAATATCTAATTGATGGCCTTTAGTTCTACGTTTCATAGTTTGGGGTTCATACTTATAAGAAAATTCGGATACAGTTAATTCTAATCCTTCTGGAACTTTCTGAACTATCAAAGTTGCCTTCATAACTACTGGATCATCATTGTATCCATCCCAATTGAATTTCTGTGAAGTTTCAAATATCGCTAGTTTCTTTTGCTTGAATTCTTATCTCGAGCTTGGTCAAGGGAATTATACTGAAGGTCCTGGTTAATTGGTTCAGACATGATATATTTGGCAATCTCGAAGAGTACGTCAGAATTTTCTTCCTTCTTGATAAGTTCTAGAGCACCATCAACATTTCCTTTCTTAGCACGGATGAGTGCATCTAATTTATCAATCTTTTCTTGGAATTCCGATAGAAGATTACGGAGCATCAGCATTGCTTTGTCCGATACTTTATAGGGATTATCAAGCATGGCATCATTCATAACATAAAAATAACGATATCTTTCTTTATCCGCTATCTTGCTAAAGGTGTTAACTGCATCATCAAACATTCCAATCTTTGCTTGCACTTTAACAATGTCAATCAACTTAGTATCGCGCGATTCATTTTTGGTAGCTGAAAGAACTTTTGTAAGGAGTGCGTTCAGTCTTTTTTTAGCACCACTAGCGTCACCTAATTTATGAAGTGCTTCTGCTACTGCTAATTGTGCGAATAAAAAGTCAGCACCATCATGTAAAGGAAGCATATCAATATTACTGATCATTTCAGAAATCAAATCATGCAGTTCGCTCTGCGATATGGATGATAATATTTTGCCGTAAATATATGTCTTCGGCAGAATCTTCTCTTTATATTCCAACTCTCGAACAAGTGAAACAACAAGCTTTTGGTCTCCTGCTTTAGCTGCTGCAGCAATAATATTAATCTTTGCATCAGCATTAGACCCCCAAACAAGAAGCCGATCTGCTAATTCCATTGCTCTTTTCCATCGGTAAACGGATGCTTCTTTTGTCAACACGCTTATTATTGCTTGATCTTTCATACTCGCAGAATTAATTGAACCTAAAGAACGATTTACCCTAGAGGTTTCATCTAAACGCCACCATAAAACTGCGACCTTGCCAAGTTGAATATCTCTCTGAAACATAAAAAATTCGGGTAAATCAATGGCATTGATTTTGGCGATACTAGCCCATTGAAGATCCTCTTGAGTCGGAACTATTCCGTTTCCCGAAAGTAATTGAAGCATGTGGTCAAAGCTATCCAGCATTAACCGAGCATCGTCGCGATAACCAGCGGATAAAAGCTTGTCAATTAAAAAATGGTGCGCATCCCAATTATCATTTCGCAGAGTAATTTTTTCTATAGTTGCTTTAGCCGCACGAAAGTATTTCTGAGCTTCCTTTGTATGGTTCGCCGCTGTTAATAAAGTAGCGGCTTTCGCATATACTTTTACTTGATCGAATGGGGCAATATTGTTAGTCTCAATATTTTTAATAGCCAATAAGACAAAGCAGTATGCGTCTCTTGTTCTAGCACAATTACTTAGATCAATATTTTTTTCTTTAGATGAATCAGAAAATATTTCAGGATAAAATACCGCACCAATAAGCCATAATAAAACTAAAAGGTAAAAGATTGCAGATATTTTTCCAGTTCTTACTCTTGCTTCATTTTCATCAGCTAGCCGTTTACTTTCGGCTGCCCTAGCCTTCTCCTTCTCCCTAGCCTTCTCCCTAGCCTCCTTCTCCCGTTCATATACTTTGCTCCAAAACTCCTGTTCTATTTCCCCATGACAAAATCCGCACCTGGATGCCCCATGTCGAAGTGTTTTATATAAACAATGTGGGCAGTCATAATCACCTGGGTTACGAATAGCGTCAATAGCGTCTATAATGGCTTCTGTTGATTCAGCATGCCTATCGTCAGCTTCACAACGCGGACAATTCCAAGATGAGTAGTTTATTCGGTGTTTTTCGCAAAAACTTTTCATTGCAGTACCTCGGCCGCTCAGCACTCGCAATCAGTGCGCACTTCGAGATGGTAACTCGAAACGTTTACTTGGTTCGATAGCCCGGAGAAGTTTCCATGACGCCCAACGCCGTTGCGGCATATTGTTATATTTCATGTAGTTAGTCTACTAATAAAGCACCCTGCAGCAAGCGGCGAGGTATTAAACGCACTCTTCAAGCTACTGATTTTCAACCAGCTTACGCCCTAAGGGGCGAGAAATGAAACACGGTAGAGATTAAAAATTTATAAACGTGAGGAACTTGCAATTTCTGGAAATTAGGCAGAATTACGGCTTTAAACAACCAGATAAATCAAGGCAGCTTCCCAATAAGTGATAAAGTTGAATCGTCATAAACTCGAAAGTCATCAGCAAATGAAAAGACTACGTAAACTTTATCATAAACCTGGTGTAGTTAGACAAGAATTTGACATATTGAGATTTTCTTGCGTACTGTTATTAACAGAACTCCAAGGCGGCTACGCCGCAAAAGCGCCGCCGCGGTCGCTCCCGCTCCCCCGCGGGCGCTTTGCGCTCATCTTCTCAGTTACTTCCACGTCAACTGCACATCTTTCAATATGCCATTGATGCAATCGTGTCGATAGTTGGGCGGTGTTAGTTTCAACGCCGCAAATCTTTTTCCCGATGGGGTCGCCATATTTGCCTCGCTCCTTCGAGTCAATTTTCATCAGTTTGATAGGATTGTCTTTGCGTTTTGCGGTAGTGCCGCCCATCAATTGAATGAATTGCCACCAGTGCCCCTGATCGGCTGCTTGTCTTGCTTGTTCCAGAATGCCTTCGGGCGCATCGCTGATTCTTCTAAGTTCCCGCCAGATGCTGACCGGCGCGCCGCCAATCTGTTGGAATTGCCGGATACTCCAGGTTGACGCCCAGGCCTCAACTCGTTCCGCTGCTTCCTGTATCGGGCTGCCGTCAAAGTCGTTTTCAAGACCGTGGCCGTCAATGTTCTTGGAAATGTATTTGGCGATGTAACCTACAGCTGAGCCTTTGTTTTTATCGATGGGAATTGCTTTGAAGCGGTGTTGTTGTGCGCCGGGTTCATCACCATCGGTTTGCATTGCATAATGCCGCATGATTTCCCTGACTCTTGCAGTCTGCTCGGGTGGCATGAATAACAATAGATGCCAGTGCGGCGTGCCATCGTGTTGCGGTTCGGCAATACGGAAGCCGTACACAGGAAGTTTGTCTCGTTTGAGCTTTGCGCGGATTCGTGACCAGACTTTATTGAGGTACTTCTGTGCTTGTTTTGGTGTGGTATTGTCATATTTAGAATTACGCTCACCGCTGCCGGAGTGCCGGGCATGCATCCGGGATGGGCAGGTGATGGTATAAAATTCACCGGTATGGCCCAATTCATTGGCAATGGTTTCAAATCCGCAAATGCGCACCATCAATTCGCTGCGCCGGATGCGGGGATTCGCTAGGCCAAGTTCTGCCAATTCGCTCAGCGTGAAGCGCTGGCCGAGTTCATTGGTTGCCAGCAATCCATCGAGTATGCGGCGGATACGTTTTTTCTGTTCTCTGCGTCGTGTCAGTGTTTCATCGCTGATATAGCGCCCCGCGCGTTGATGAACCAGCCCGATACGGATGGCGTCTTGTTCCAGCTTTTGCGCGTGAACTTTGCGTAGTCGTTGCAGCCACCAGATTTCATTGGTCAGGCGGGTATAGATACCGGTGGTTGTGATGTTCGAGTCTTCAAACAATGACAGGTCGATTTCATACTTCTGCGCCCGGTGAAGCATTCTTGAAGCAGCGTATTCCAGATTCCGGTAAATGCGGCTGATTTCCTTCATTTCCTTGACAATATTTCTTGCCAAGTCTCTCAGGTCGTCATCGCTGGCATTGAGCGATATGCTGTTTTTGGTGATCGGCCCGTATGCCTCCAGCAAATCAAGATTGGCGCTTTGCCTCCCGTCGAAGATATATGTTTCTTTGTAATCATGTGCGACTTTCTCAGCAAACCGTTTGGGCAGTTGCCGGAATATGGACGCGCGCCAGCGTTTATCGCTGCTATCCTGTTCATCGAGAAAACTTAGTATGCCTTCGGCGATCCGTTCGCCGGGACTGAGTAGTTCTTGGGGTTGATGTACTGACGTGTGCATACACACCTCAGTACTGGCTGGTTGAATAGTGCGTGCAAGATTCAATATAGGCGAGCAGATCGCTATGGCGATAGCGAACTGCCCGGCTGCCTACTTTGACGAAAGGCACCCGCGCCCCGGCCCAGCGGTCTCGTTCCAGGAATGCGATACTGACGCCTAAGATTTGAGCGGCTTGTTTAGTAGTGAGTAAAAGGTCATGCATGATTAACTCCATTTGTGGTTGAAATGGAATTAATACTGCTGCAACTTGCTGAGAAATAAAAAAGGGTCAAAGACTGACTGGTATTTAATGTTGCTAATCAGTTTGTAATTTACTCTGCAAGATATTATATATAAACACTTCTAGCGATTTTCGGCTTAGAGTGATGAGACAGATACTAAAAAGCTATTTTTTAGACTGAGGAATCATTTCCAATTTAATCGTATATTGGGTTTTTGGTGGGCGCCCCGTTTTTCTATAATCTTTTTGTGGATCACGCTCAGTAATCCAGTCAGTAATCGTACTTATGTCATATTGAGCGCCATTGCCAATTCGCTGCAATATTTTAGACCGCGCAATATGATTAGGGTGAATAGCGGGATCAAGTTCCCATAAAGTGCTGGCTATTGCTTGGCAGCGAATCCGATCTTCATTTTCATCTGCTGGCCGGTAGTTTTTTGCTTCTTTGGCATTTTTTGAATCGTAAGAAAATTGTTCAGGTATCCAGCATGGCGGAAGATTGTAATAAGACTTAATGCACAAATCGATTACTTCATTTCGCATGACATAAAGATTATCCAGATAATCTTTACTAAATTTGTGATGCATGAGCCATCGGTAAAATTGTTTGAAATGACTGAACTCAAAAATGAGTGTGAGGAGCAAGTTATCGATAAAGATTTGATAACCTTTCCAGCGAGCGGTAATTTTCTTGCTGCGTATTGCCCGCATCAAACGATCTATAGCAAGTCTTAGCTCTGGCGAGATTGCATTGGGATCGGTCTTGTCAGTTTCTTCGCCTGCCCAATTATGCGCCAGTTGCCAGATAGTTTTGAAATCAGGATTATTTTCTACAAGCATGACAAACCATCTCTCTGAGAAATAATCTCATTTGACGACTTATGGCTTGCACACTTGAGAAAATTGTATCTTGATAATGTAGATACTAATCTATACCGCCTAATCCATGATCTTTACGTGGGATGAATGAAACGAAATGCAAAGCCAATCTGAATTTTCAGGCTACACGCTAACCAGACCGGATACGGGCTTTGCTTATACAGAAACCATTTTTCTACGATAGGTTTGCTAGGGGGTGAAGTAGTGGTTATTGCACACACTGAAACTGCCGATTTACGGGAAGCTATGCAGAAAAAAACATCGAGGAAACGATACGGCAAGTAATCAGGGAAAAATTGTATTCATCCTGAAATGCATTTTTTCTGTAAGTAACAAATCTAAGCAGTGATTAAGCTTTTTCCGGAAGATTGATAGTTTATAAATCCAACCAGACTCGTAAGGCGTAGTTAATTTTATTGAGTTCTTTCTCTGCAACTTCTCCGATCTTTTTGTTTAGCCTGGTAACGCGAATAGTTGTTATTTTATCGATTTCAACTTCAGATATTTCCTTTAAACCAGTTGCGTTATCTGCCTTTAATCGCACTCTCACACTGGCAGTACTCAAAACGCTGGTTATCGGGCAAACAGTAATACTTTCCATGCCTTCAATGTAATCCGTATTCTGCACAATCACCACGGGGCGAGGTTTGCTGGTGTAGTCGCCCTTTCCATCAGCGCAAAGAGCAATATCGCCCCGTTGATACAGGGTCATAAATAATCGCCCATGCCGGTAGTATCGTCCTGCTTATCCGCATCATTGAGCGCTTTAATATCTCGCTTCACTTGTTCCTGATCAAGGGGGGCATGGTTCGGATAAATTACTGCGACTCTTTTTCTGTGACTTGTAACCTCAATAGGCTCGCCCAGTCTCAGAAGCTCAGAAAGTTTTGTTTTTACTTCAAAGATACCTACTGATCGCATGGAAGTCTCCCTAAATTCTAGTTGGCTAGAATTATTATATCTCAGTTAATCTTTGGAAAGTTGCTGGTTAATCCTCCGGACGGACATGGCAGGCAACATGACAAAACGGCCTTTTCCGGTTTCATGTTTTGTTTCTTTCCGGGTGTTGATGGATTGAGCAGAAGGCGGCTAAGCAGTGATTTCCTTCAATACATCGGGGCGGCGGTCAGCGATTTCAATCAGTGTCTTAGCTGCTCCACTCGGTTGACGCCGGCCTTGTTCCCAATCTTGCAAGGTTCTCACCGATACGCCGAGCAGTTTTGCAAAATCGGCTTGAGACAAACCTGATTTAATGCGAGCCGAGACAACCGGCGGAACTTCAACCTTATGTATCCGGCTTGCGCGGCCTGATTTCATTTGCGTGACGGATTCGAGCAGTTCCGCTCCCAAGTCACGTTTGGCATCGCGTTTTTTCAGTTCTTTCTCGGTCATGGGCATGTTATTTTTTCCTTGATCGCTTTAAGTAAATGAGCGGGTATATTCTCATGCTCGTTTTTGGCGTAGATCAGCAGTAGCCAGATGGTGCCGTCTTCCAGCATGTTGTAATAAATCACGCGTAAGCCGCCGCTTTTGCCTTTTCCTTTGCGTGACCAGCGCACTTTTCTGCAGCCGCCAGAACCCGGAATAATGTCGCCCGTGTCGTAATGTTCCGCAATCCAGACGGCAAATGCTGCGCGTTCGTCTTCAGTCCAATAGTCGCTGACATAGCGGCTAAAAACTTCAGTTTCGGCAATGGTATACATTATTCATATTACGGCAATGCCGTATTAAGTCAAGATGTTTTATGCGATTTCTTTTCTGATAGATCGGTAACGGTTGCGGAAGGTCTATACCCGGCGTATTTAAGGATATAGTCGGTTATCTTCTGCATCGGTTGCCGCAATCGCTCTACATCAGTGACGATGTATCCGGCTGTAACGTCATTACTCATTTTATGGTTAGCCAAACGTTTCACGGCATAGGCTGGAATATCGAGACTTTCCGCAATCGTGAGAAAAGTGCGGCGCAAATCATGAGTGGTGAAGGAAATGCCGGATTCCTTGATAACCTTGGCCATTTGCTTGCGCTGTTCGGAAACATAACCGGTTCCGCTGGCTCGATGGAATACATATTCATTGATTGCGTGTGCTTTTCTATTTTGTAGCAAATCAAAAAGAAAATTGGATAACGGCAGATTATGATCCGAGTGGTTTTTAGTATCCGTTACTCTCAGGGTTTTTGCTTGCAGGTCAACATTGGCCCAGGTCATGCTGGCGGCTTCTTCCCGTCTTAATCCGGTAAAAAGCACCAGCAGCAAATAATCCCGGATGGTTTCGCGATTCTGGCTAATCGGATCATGCTTTAAGTTCATGATCGCTTCAAACCAGGGCTTGAGTTCATGTGGCTTAATAACCGTTTGGCGGCGTTCCACGCGATACCATGCGCGGGTTTGGGTGAGACGGACGACCGGGTTTTCATGCAAAATGGATTTGCCGCTGCCATCTTCATATTGTGCAATGGCAAAATTAAACAGGGCACGTAAAAAGCGCATCGACAGATTGGCATAAGCTTCGCCTCTTTCCGCTCCAATTTTGCTATGGCGCTTGCTAACCATATCCTTATTGATATCGATCATTGGTTTATCCTGCCAGTCGGCAAAAATAATAGACATTACTCGCCGGTAATCATAGAGCGTTCGCTCTTTAAGATTTTTTCGCGTTTTAACAAAGTCATCAAAGGCTTGTTTCAGTGTTGTGCCTTGTAAGGCTTCCTGCTTTTTCTCGGCGACAGGATTCCGGCCGGTTGCGATGTGACCAAGTAATTTATGTGCTTCCTTTCTGGCTTGCTCAACAGTTAATTCAGGATAGCGACCTAGTGTCAGCCGTTTCACTTTGCCATCAATCCTTTTTTCCAGGATGAATGATTTGGCGCCGGATGAGGTGATGCGCACTGCAAAACCTTTTAGTTCGGTATCACGTATGAAAGCCTGGCCGGTTTCTGGTGTAGACAATCTGTCTACATAGGATTTCGTGATCTTCTGTGCGGGTGTGTGATGTGTGTTCATTGTTTCAATTTCCATTCATGTAGACGCCATGTAGACACTATGTAGACAGTGGGCGTAAAACTATGGGGTGGAGTTTAAAACAATGTGATATTAAAAATCAATACAAAACAATGACATTAATATATTTTCAAAAAATATAAAACAACGTAAAGCAGTACATTTTAGAATTTTTAATCAGAAGGTCCCAAGTTCGATTCTTGGTGTCGGCACCAATTTCTCTATTTAAAACCAGTTCATGCGAGATTACTCGCGTCTTCGGATTGTTTGCTGGCGCCTACGATGGTCATGATGTCGCCCGCTTGCAGATGTAGAAGTTTCGCAATATCTTCATAATCATCCGGTAATGCAGCATCATCCCACCCATTAGCGGAATGCCGGGCTAAATTTACTGCCAGGACCACATTACGCACTCTCTGTAAGCTTGAGTTATTATCATCCATAAGAGTGATTAATAATGCTGGTAGTTTCCATTTAATTGCAAGTTCCAGCTGGAGTTGATACAAAGAAAAGCCGAGCACTTTTTCTTGTGCGACTGTGCTGCGAAGTGCTTTGTTTTGTTTTTGTAGCTGCTTTATTTTTAGCATTTCCGCGGGGGAAAAGCACCACATGAGCATTTCGGCGATATCGTGCAGCAACGCAGCCAGACGGATTTCCGCGAAATGTAAATCATGCAGACGGACTGCCCAGTCAAAAGCGTAGGTAGAAGCAATATTTGCGCGGTGAGTGGTTTTTAGTAAATAGACCAGCGCATTCATATTGTTGCGCGCCAAAATGTCTTCAACCAGAGGCTTGGCAGGTATTTTGTTCAGCGTCGCTTCAAGGCCAAGCATCAAAATGATTTGCTCGACCTCCATCACATCATGTTCTTGCGTCCGGTGTTTATGCTGCTGCATATAACGTAGCAGCTTTACGGTCATTAGCGGATCGTTTTTCACGACATGAGCGAAACTGCGCGCGTTGAGATGTTGCTCGTCCTGTTGGAGAATGGCAAGGTTGCGAGCTGTCTGTTTTAGAACAGGAATTTCAGCTGTTGTAAGAAAATTAACCCAATCCGATAATTTTCTTTGATGTTGTTGTAGCATTTCGAACTCCTGAATGTGATACGTCAGGAATTTTCTACGACACCTATGGATAAATCTTGAGGAAACAATGCACTATCCTTCCTCAATGTCAATTGGAACAGCGAGCCTCTTGTGGCACTAGCGTATTGGCAGCGACATCGGGATTAGAAAAATAATCGTGCTAATTCAATGCCCGGATCTTCGGCACGCATAAAAGCTTCACCGACAAGGAAAGCATTGACGTGATGCGATCGCATGCGTGCAACGTCCGCTGGGGTATGAATGCCGCTTTCGGTAATCACAATCCGTCCGGATGGGATGTGGTCAAGTAACTCCAGCGTTGTATCGAGGGAAGTTTCAAAAGTCCGCAGATTACGGTTGTTGATGCCGATGAGCGGGGTGGTCAGCTGCAACGCCAGTTGCAGCTCAGCCGCATCGTGTACTTCAACTAAGACCGCCATGCCCAGCGAGTGGGACAATTTCTCAAGTGCAACCATTTGTTGCAGGGGACTATTGTCAGCATTATTCGATGCGGCACCGAACTCCATGATGAAAGCACTCACAATCAATAAAATACAATCGGCACCCATAGCACGCGCTTCGGCGATCTGATATTCATCCAGGATAAAATCCTTGCGCAAAACCGGCAATGGGCATGCGGCGCGCGCGGCTTGCAGGTAGTCGGGGCTCCCCATAAAAAATTGTCGATCCGTTAATACCGATAAACACGCTGCGCCATGTCGCGCGTACGTTTGGGCTATTTCTGTTGGAATAAACTCAAACGATGGTGCATTGTCTCCGATGGAGCGGCCCCGCAATACTCCCTTACTGGGACTGGCCTGTTTGATTTCGGCAATGACAGCTGGTTGTCCCGCTTCAATTTTGCTCGTTATCGCAGCTAGAAAATCGCGCGGCGGTGGGGCGGATTGGGCTTCCCGGTCTAATATCGCATAAGGTTTTAATGCCTTGGCAGCACTGATTTCTTGTTTTTTGACGGCGAGGATTTTTTTTAGAATGTCAGACATTGTGATTTTATACAGAATTTCTGTGGGTGAATTCCACCAAGTCGTGAAGTTTCTTTAACGCGGCGCCGCTTTCGATAGCGCGCAACGCGGCTTTGATTCCCTGTTCGAGCGTGTCCGCAATTCCGGCGGCATATATCGCCGCGCCGGCATTCATCAGCACGATATCGCGCGCCGGACCGGCGGTGTTTTCCAATACCGAAAGCAACATTGTTTTGGCATCGGCGCTATCGGTAACCTGAATCGCTTCGATTGCTGATGTTTTCAAATTGAAATCTTCCGGCCTGACGTTATACACGTTCACTTGACCATTCTTCAACTCACCGATGTTTGTTTCGCCTGTGATGGTGATTTCATCCAATCCATCGCTGCCATGCACGATCAGCACATGTTCGCTGCCCAACCGTTGCAGCACAAGCGCCAGGGTTTTGACCAGATCTGCATTGAACACACCTAGAACTTGCCTTTTGGCGCTGGCGGGATTGGTTAACGGGCCGAGGATGTTGAATAATGTTTTGATGCCCAGTTCACGCCGGACCGGTGCAGCATGTTTCATGGCTGCATGATAGTTGGGCGCAAACATGAAACCGACGCCGATTTCACCGACACTTTGCGCAACTTGTTGCGGTGTTTGGTTGAGATTGACGCCGAGCGCTTCCAGCACATCCGCGCTGCCTGATTTGCTCGAAACCGAGCGGCCGCCATGTTTGGCGACACGCGCGCCTGCGGCCGCGGCGACAAATGCCGCTGCCGTGGAAATATTGAATGTGTGCAAGGAGTCTCCACCCGTACCACAGGTATCCACCAAATGCGTGTGATCGGGAATGGCGACTTTACTGGCAAATTCACGCATTACTTGCGCCGCTGCGGTGATTTCTCCGACCGTTTCTTTTTTTACCCGGAGACCGGTGATGATCGCGGCAATAAGAACGGGCGAGATATCTCCTTGCATGATCTGGCGCATCAAGGAAACCATGTCATCGTGCATTATTTCCTGATGCGCAGTAATGCGCTGGAGTGCTTCTTGTGGCGTCATTCAATCACCTTTAGTCGAGCGGATTTATTGCCGGTGGAGAAAGTTCTCGAGCATTTGATGTCCATGCTCGCTTAAGATGGATTCGGGATGAAATTGAATGCCCTCGATAGCGAGTGTTTTGTGACGGATCCCCATGATTTCGCCGTCCTCGGTCCAAGCGGTGATTTCAAGGCAATCCGGCAGCGTTGCGCGTTCAACGACCAAGGAATGGTAACGGGTGGCGGTGAATGGATTGGGCAAGCCGCGGAAAACGCCAGTGTCGTGATGAAAAATTGGCGATGTTTTGCCATGCATCAGTTGTTTGGCATGAACCACCCGCCCGCCAAACGCCTGCCCGATGCTTTGATGTCCCAGACAGACGCCCAATACCGGAATGTTTTGACTGAACTGATTGATTACCGCCAACGATACTCCGGCTTCATTGGGTGTGCATGGCCCTGGAGAAATGACGATCCGCTCGGGATTCAATTGCGCGATTTTATCCAGCGTGATTTCATCGTTCCGGTATACCGCAACCTTTTCACCCAGCTCGGAAAAATATTGCACCAAGTTATAGGTAAAGGAATCGTAGTTGTCTATCATCAGCAGCATTGGTTTTAACTCTTTGTTTGTACTTACTATCGTTTAATTGTGACGGAAGAGATTATAGCAAAGGATGAATTCCTGCGCGCAGCACGTGAATTTTACCAGTTCAGCCGTGAGGCGAATAATAGAATCGCAATTATTTGAACAGTAATTGATATTGCCTTAATAATTCAGTAAAATTAGCGGCTTTTCAACCTTGTCTCACCACATGAAAGTCGTGGGAGGCTTTACCCAAAAGGAAATTATGCGACATTACGAGATCGTTTTTATTGTTCATCCTGATCAAAGTGAACAAGTCCCTGCAATGATCGAACGCTACCGCGGCATTGTAACCGCAAAAGATGGCAAGGTTCATCGCGTGGAAGATTGGGGGCGCCGTCAGCTTGCCTATCTGATTCAGAAAGTTCACAAAGCGCACTATGTGCTGATGAATATCGAATGCAATCAAGAAGCGCTGGATGACTTGGATCATGCATTCAAATTCAGCGACGCCGTGCTGCGGCATTTAACCATTAAGGTCGACGGCCCTATCACGGAACCATCGGCGATGATGCGTCAAGAGGAAAGATCGCGCGCCGCAGGTTTGAGTACTGCCGAAGCGGTGGCTGACGAACTGGAAACCGATGACGTGCCGGATGAATCCAGCACCCCTGCGTAAACGCATTGCAATTGGAATGTAATCGCACCATCATTTGTGGAAAAATTGTCAAACTGGGCGTTTTACGCTACACACCGGCTGGTGTGGCCGTGATTGAATTTACGATCAATCATGTGTCGAAGCAAAAGGAAGCAGGTGTAGTTCGGCAAATAATATTGGATATTCTGGCTGTTGCATTGGGCCAATTAGCTCTGACGATCGCCGGGTTTAAGCTTGACAGCATGGTCAAACTGAGCGGATTTCTCAACAGAAAGAGTTACATGAGCCAACAATTGGTTTTGCACGCGGAGCATATCGAACTTATTTAATCAGAAAACAGGAATTAACATGGCACGTTTTACCAGTAGACGCAAAGACAGCAAAGATAAAGAAAGAGAAAAGAAAGCCAACCGCCCGTTATTCAAACGCAAAAAATTCTGCCGTTTCACCGCGGAAGGCATCAAGCATGTGGACTATAAAGACATTGAAATCCTGAAGGATTTTGTCAGTGAAAATGGCAAGATCATCCCGGCGCGTATTACCGGCACGACTTCCTTCTACCAGCGTCAGCTGAGCACCGCGATAGAGCATGCGCGTTTTCTGGCGTTATTGCCTTACACCGATCGTCACTAAGGAGTAATTACGATGCAAATTATTTTGATGGAAAAAATTACGAATTTAGGGCAATTGGGTGATGTTGTGAACGTCAAAAGCGGTTTTGCACGGAATTATCTGATTCCGCAAGGCAAGGCAAGACGTGCAACCGAGCAATCCATTGCAGAGTTCCAATCGAAACGTGCGGAACTGGAGAAAAAACAAGCAGCTATTTTGGCAGCAGCGCAAGCGGTTGCTGTGAAACTCGAAGGATTGCTGGTGCAAATTACGCAAAAAGCCGGCAGCGATGGAAAATTGTTCGGCTCGGTAACCAATGCCAATATCGCCGAAGCGCTTGCCGCACTCGGCTTTACCGTGGAGCGCGCCATGATCCGCATGCCTAATGGCCAATTGAAACAGGTTGGCGATTATCCGTTGACCATTGCGCTGAATAGCGATGTGACCGCCAATATCACCGTATCGGTATTGGGTGAAGCAGCAATGTAATACCCTGTTTTCAGGTGGTTACATTTTTAAAAGGACTATTTCGGTAGTCCTTTTTCATTTGCCGGTCAGCAAGTGATAAAATCAATACTCCTTCAATGGTGTTTCCGGATCCTATGGCACAATCACCGATCAGTCTTCATCAAGAGCAGTTTCTCGATCCCTATAAAACACCGCCGCATTCGATAGAAAGCGAGCAATCGGTGCTGGGCGGACTCATGCTGGACAATAACGCCTGGGAAAAAGTCGCCGACATCATTACCGACAGCGATTTTTACCGCCACGATCATCGCCTGATTTATCACCACATTTGTAAGCTGATCGAGCATAACAAACCGGCCGACGTCATTACCGTGGCGGAATCCCTGGAAACATCGGCGGAGCTGCAAACTGTTGGTGGTCTCGCGTACATCGGCACCATCGTGCAAAACACACCATCGGCGGCGAATATCAAGCGCTACGCCGAAATCGTCCGGGAACGGTCCATCATGCGCTACCTGGCGCAAGTCGGGGTGCAGATCACCGATTCCGCGTACAACCCGGCGGGGCGTTCCGCGGCGGACTTACTCGACGAAGCGGAAGCCAAGGTGTTTGAAATTGCCGAAGAAGGTGCGCGCGGCAAGGAGGGTTTCGTCGGCATTCAGCCGCTGTTGAAGCAAGTAGTGGAGCGGATCGAGCTACTCTACAGCCAGGATAATCCCAGTAACGTCACCGGCATCGCCTCCGGTTTTCACGATCTCGACCAAAAGACTTCCGGGTTCCAGCCCGGCGATCTGATCATCGTCGCGGGACGTCCGTCGATGGGTAAGACCGCGTTTTCACTGAATATCGCTGAAAATGTCGCGCTGGAATTAAACAAGCCGGTGGCGGTATTCAGTATGGAAATGGGCGGCGCGCAGCTGGCCATGCGGATGCTGGGGTCGGTCGGCAAGCTCGATCAGCACAAAGTGCGCACCGGACGGCTGGACGACGACGATTGGCCGAAACTCACGCATGCGCTGGGAAAACTGAACGAAGCGCCGCTTTACATTGATGAGACCGCCGCGCTGAATGCCTTGGAACTACGCGCGCGCGCGCGGCGGCTATACCGTCAGTACGGCGAACTCGGTTTGATCGTGGTCGACTATTTGCAACTGATGTCTTCCGCCAGTCAAGGGGAAAATCGCGCCACGGAAATTTCGGAAATATCGCGTGCATTGAAGGGTCTGGCGAAGGAACTGAAAGTGCCGGTGATCGCGTTGTCGCAGCTGAACCGCAGCCTGGAGCAACGCCCCAACAAACGCCCGGTGATGTCTGATCTACGTGAATCGGGCGCAATCGAGCAAGACGCCGACGTGATTCTGTTCATTTACCGCGACGAAGTGTATAACCCCGATTCACCCGACAAAGGTATCGCCGAGATCATCATCGGCAAACAGCGTAACGGCCCGATCGGCAAAGTCGATTTGGCTTTCCTGGGCCAATACACATGTTTTGAAAGCCTCGCCAGGCCGGAATATTACTAGCTCGGGTTTATTGCGTGTTTCCAAACCATTCTTCACGATGGATCGATGTGAAGCATTTAATCAGCCGCACTCACATAAAATTAACCAATAATTCACTCCGGTTCTATTGTAAAACTAAGCCAGGTAAAGCTTTTGGCAGTTTTTCAGTTTCTCGGGTGAGCAAGTGCTGAGCGTTATTTCCGGTTTATTTCCTTGGTTTATAGATTAAAGATGATCAATAAAAAACTTTTTTCTTTTGTGTTTCTGAAGTCGGAAGCCAGTTCGTTACGGTCATTGCAGGAAAACATCAGTCAGCTCGATGTGAAAGTAGTGCTGGTATGTCTGGTCGTCGCTTTGTCCCTCACGTGCACATACTATCTGGACAATGCGCACTTTCCGGTTGCCTTTTTGCGCGATTTGAATCTGACCGGGTTGGCGCAGCTAGCCAATCATCTCCTTTTCCAGCATGCCAATGCGCAATTGCACCAGTTGCTTTACTGGGCAGCGGTCATCATTTTCTTTTACTTCGTTTTCCCGGCGGGCATCATTCTGTTTGTTTTCAAGGAAAGCCTGACGGAGTACGGATTGCAGTTGAAGAACGCCAGTCAAGGCTATCCGCTGTATCTCGGTATGCTGGCGATCATGATGCCGCTGGTATTTTACTTTTCCGGCAGTGAGAGCTTCCTCGAACGCTATCCGTTTTATAACGTGGCTCGAAATGAAAGCCTGTTCCCCAATTTCTTTCTCTGGGAAATCGTGTATTTCCTGCAATTTCTCGCATTGGAATTCTTCTTCCGTGGTTTTATGCTGCACGGCACCAAGCAGCGTTTCGGGTTTTACGCCATTTTCGTCATGGTGATCCCGTATTGCATGATTCATTTCGGCAAACCGATGCCGGAAACGATCGCCGCGATCATCGCGGGTGTTGTCTTAGGATTCCTGAGCTTAAAGAGCAAAAGTATCTGGCTGGGTGTTATGATTCACTGCAGTGTCGCGCTGACTATGGATCTGTGCGCGTTGTATCGAAAAGGCCTATTTTAGATAGTGAGATGATGAGTGAAATATAAGAACGTGCGACCAACTCGGCAAAACCGTTTGCTGCGACTGTTGTCATGGCTGTTTATCCTGATCATTCTTACCGGTTGCTTTTCGCCGATGGCGCTGAACCGGGCCGTGCTGGCGTATGACGATGCTGTTACCGATGCGGTGTCGCAGCAGTTGCTGATTAATATCGTGCGCGCACATCACCGTCAGCCGATTCATTTCACCGGTGTATCCAACATCGCCGCAACTTTCAATTTCCAAGCAAGTGCGGGCGCCACGCCATCGCCGGGCGGGCTGGCCGGTGCCGTGATATCGCCGGTTTTCGGTGGCGGCATGGCGGAAAGCCCGACCATCAGCATCGTGCCGATTGAAGGGGAAGAATTCACCAAGCGGCTGCTGACACCGTTTCCGCAAAACAAGCTGACATTGTTGTTGCGCCAGCGCTTCGACGTCGATCTGCTGCTGCGCATGATGGCGCAGGAAGTTCGCATGCTGCAAACGAATCAGTACAATGGCGTGTATCGCAATAGCCCGGCGGATAAAGCCGGTTATGAAATGTTCCGCCGCGTGGTGCTGCACTTGTCGTCGATTCAAGATCATAACCAGTTGTACGCCGAGCCTTTGGCGCTGATCAATACCTGGCATATCCCGGCCAGCGCCATCACGGCGGATGGTTTTCAGTCGCTGCAAAAGGAATTCAGCGTGCGCTACAATCCGCAAGACAATACCTACACGCTGAAGAAATACATCGCCGGACCGATTCTGATCACCAACTACGACCCCAATATCTTGTCCGATGAAGAACGCGAAACCTTGCGCCAGCATGTGGGGGACGGTAATAGCAGCGACATCGCGTTTGATATCCGCACCGGACATTATGGCGGGGATTGGGCGATGAGCGGCGTGTTCCGGCTCAGAAGCTTCCACTCGATACTCGGTTTTCTCGGCAAAGCGCTCGGCGAAGAGCGCGGCTATCACGTCGAGAAAGATCCCAGAACGCCACCGATCCTCAATAACGAAAATCCCGATCTGACCATGGAATTCACCGTTTCCGATTGGCGCCCACGGGATGTCGATCTTTCCATCCGCTGGGATGGCCGCTACTACGCGGTGAATACCACGGGACCTTACGCGCGCTGGAACCGCGACGCCTTTCAGTTATTATTCCTGCTGTTTCAAATGACCGTCACCGACATCCCGCGCGTCGGTGTGCCGAGTATCACCATCGCCAAATAGCTTGGCTAGGGAAGCGCTGATTAATTGACTGCACGAGCGAATTGCTTCGTTGCG
>FSSH01001278.1_pt3 | contig 18670 bp, 19 predicted proteins | sample 1166101 | NCBI WGS metagenome assembly FSSH01 (sample SAMEA32972668, study PRJEB13176) | freshwater metagenome | biome: Drinking water system; feature: Biomass in drinking water that filtered by 0.45 um membrane; material: drinking water | place: USA | collected 2012-12-20 | depth 0 m | reverse complement strand
AAGAACCGGCCGCCTGGTTTCAGCCATCGGCGGACGCGCACAAAGAGATCAGGCCAGTTACGCATGTGTTCAAACATTTCCACCGACACCACCCGATCGAAGAGCCCTGGGTCGACCTCGAACGTGTTCATGTCGCAGGTCAGTACCCGGATCCGGTTCTGTAGGCCGCGCGCTCTGGCTTGGGCCTCAATGTAGGCCCGCTGCGAGCGGGAATTGGAGACCGCCGTGATACGGCTGTCGGGGTACTGCTCAGCCATCCATAAGGTGAGAGATCCCCAGCCGCATCCGAGCTCCAAGATCGTCTGCCCGTTCATCAGGCCCGCATGGAGGCAGGATTCACGCAGGCCGGCGGCTTCTGCCTGGTCTAGGGTCTTTGCATCGGCGGGCCAGAAGGCGCTGCTGTATTTCAGATGCGGCCCGAGGACCCGGCTAAAAAACTCAACCGGAACCTCATAGTGCTGATCATTGGCTTTCTCCGGCACTACCGCGATGGGCGCACGGCGCATCTCGTCGATAAACCGCTTTTCTTGCAGCGCTGCTGTTCGCGCGTCGCCGGACCTGATCTCCCGGAGGCGCTGTGTGACCAACTGTCGGATCCCCCATCTGAGCACCACGTCCGGGAACAGTCCCCGTTCGGCCAGGTTCAATGCAAGATGAGCGAGATGTTGCACGGGCTTTGCCTCCAACCAAAGAGCACGTAGGGATACCGCCCCCTAGCCATCGTCATGAAAAACGCTTCACCTGCTCCGCCAAGGTGTTTGCGACCAGCTCAAGATCGAACGGCCAGGCGTAACGCAGCTCCACGTCAGGATACTGCGGCCGCAACTGATAAAGGATTTCCGGAATTTCAACTTCCGAATGCGACCCACCTGGCGTGAACATCGTTGTCGTCACGGTAATATGAGACGCTCCCTGCTTGATCAACGCCTCGACCGATTCCTCCAACGTCGGCGCACAAAACTCGTTGTAGGCCACGGCAAAGAGCGCGCCGTTGAGTTGAGCCCGAAGGTGTGCCGCTACCGTTTCAAGACCCGCTTGGTAGGGATCCGTTTCGGCCGTTCTCGGCCACCGGCGGATCTTGGCATCCAACTCAAGCTCTTCCACCGATGGCGGAAGTTTTGCGGCACGCCGCTGAGTCTCCAACCGTTTCAGTTTCGTGACCATATCCTGAGGGCATCCCTTCGGAATGCCGCCGTGACCGACCAGAATCACTCCTCGTGTGCTTCTCGCCATCCCTCACTCCTCTTGTTGTGACTCGCGTCTGTGTCTCCTCACGTTGAACGCACTGTTGCCTCGAGGTATTCTTGTAAATTGGTCTTTCCATAGCGACTTCCCGGGTACACCTTTCGAATGAATCCGGCGACGAGAGCCATCAGCTTCTTGACCGCGGGGGTTTTCACAGGATCGGTAGCCGGCAACAAACGGACGGTGATTGCTTTCTCGTGCAACTTGAGCTGGACAAAGAACGTGCACGCAGCACCCTTCTCGATCGCCACGGACTCCAGCAGGGCGTCTTTTCCGCTCCGGGACAAATAGAATTCCTGAACTTTAAGAATCTCGTTTTCGGTCCGGTGAACCATCGGCGTGAACACCTGATAAAGGCCCTGCAGATCTCCGGCTTCTTCTACGACAACATGTGGCATTGCATTCCCCCCTTACGCATGATTCCGCAACATGAGCTCTTTCGGATGCGGGTTCAGATAGACCTGATCGCGAATGTATCCGACGTCGAGGATCTGGACGTAATGCTTGACCAGCGTGAGAGGGACGATCAGAGGCGTAAGCCCCCGATGATAGTCGGCAATCACGCCCAACAGCTCGGCCTTTTCTTCAGTGGTCAACCGACTCTTGAAGTAGCCCACAATATGCTGCAGCACATTGACGTGCTTCCGCACCGTCGCCTTCATCGTCAGGGCTTTCATGAAGTGCTCACCGTACTTCGACGTCAATTCTTTAAGGCGGTAGCGCTCCACTTGTCCGACCAGACGGCCCATCGTTTCGTAATGCTCCTGGCTATGGGCTAACAACAGATATTTATGGATCGTGTGGAAGCGTATGAGAGCTTGTCTCGTGACTCCGTTCTGCACCAGATCCTGAAACCGGCGATAGCAGAATACCCGCTCGATGAAGTTCTCCCGCAGCGATGGATCAGAGAGCCGCCCTTCCTCCTCGACGGGAATCAGCGGAAACTGCTCTATGAAGGCCTTCGCGAAGATTCCGACGCCGCTGTGGCTCGGCATGCCTTGTACGGTGTACACGCGCACCCGTTCGACCCCGCAACTGGGCGAGCCTCTCTTGAAGACATACCCTGAGAGGTCCAATGTCCGGAGTGAGTCGAGCCGACCATCGACCATTGCCTCCATCGCCTCGGTGTGATCGTGCTTGCTCGTGATTGTCATCAGCCGGGGACGATGCGGATTACCCACCAAGCGCATGGCTTCGCGCGGAGTGCCCAATCCCGCTTCCACCTCAGGGCAGACCGGTACCCATTCGACGTAGGGGCCCAATACATCGGTCAAGAAATGGTCCCGTTTGTGTCCTCCGTCGAAGCGCACCTCATCTCCGAGAAGACACCGACTGATTCCAAGGCGAAGCGGGGAGGTCGTCATCTCATTACCTCCTGCTTTCCGAGGTTGAGATATTCCTGTCGGGCATGTTGATGGTCCACAACCGGGAGAGGATAATCGTCCCCGATTCGGCATCGAGCGCGTTCCTGCTCATCTGCGGTCATGAGATGCGGCTCATGAATATGCTTCGCAGATACATGGGCCAGTTCCGGAACATACCGGCGGATGTAGGCGCCGTCCGGGTCAAACTTCTTGCTTTGAAGCGCAGGATTGAAAATCCGATAGCCCCGCATGGCATCCGTGCCGGTGGAGGCACACCACTGCCAATTACCGTTGTTTGCCGCCACGTCAGCATCGATGAGATGCTGCATGAAATATCGTTCGCCGCTCTGCCAGTCGATCCGAAGATCTTTAATGAGAAAGGATGCCACGACCATTCGGACACGGTTGTGCATCCATCCCGTTTGATTGAGTTGCCTGATCCCCGCATCCACGATCGGATAGCCGGTCTGCCCGTGACACCAGGCTTGAAACAGGCTGTCTCGGACCGGACCCGACTCACGCGACGGTGCGACGGCCACATTGCGGAAGGGGCCCTCCGCAACGTGTGGAAACGAAGCCAATACTTGATGAAAGAACTCACGCCAGATTAACTCATCAACCCAGGTCAGAACATCGGGCCGGGACACTCGCCCGCCTTTGGCCAGCGCGTTCAACGCCGTGTGAATCCCCTTGCGAGGCGACAGTGTTCCAAAACGGAAGTGTGGTGAAAGTTGTGAACACCCATCGTTCGCCGGCAGGTTTCTGTTTGTCGCGTAGGAATGTAGGGGACCTTGCACAAACCAGCGCAACCGCTTCAGGGCGTTCCGCTCGCCCGGCTCAAACCGCAATGCGACCGGATCGTATCCCAGTTCGGGGGCTGTAGGGAGATGGCTTGAGACGGGCCGCGGGGCAGCCACCTTTTCTGCAAGTGCGGTAGGGACCGGCAGAACTGCTGGGGTTGTTGCATGCCATTTCGTCCACCAGCGGGCGCGATACGCGCTGTACCGCTGTAACGGCTCGCCGGTCGCGCCACGCACCTCATCCGCTTCGAATACGACATGATCTTTGAACGTGCGGACGACCACGCCGGCCTGCCCCAACCGTTGCGCGATTATGCGGTCTCGCTCAATCGCTCTCGGCTCATAGTCACGATTCCAGTAGACCGCATCAACCTTCCATTCGCGAGCGGCGCGGAGGACCTCCTCCACCGGTTCGCCGCGTCGCCACTGAAGCGTGAGACCTCGGTCCGACAAAGACGACGCCAGGTCCTGGAGACATCCGAGCATAAAATTCACACAGGCGGAGCCGAACACATGGGAGTGCAACAAAGGCTCGTCGAACACAAAGAGCGGGATTACCTCGCTCCAGCCTTTGCAGGCCGCCGACAAGGCCGGATGGTCTGCAATGCGCAAATCCCTCCTGTACCAGACTATTCCTCGCATAGATGGACTCTCCCAGAACTAACCAAGTCGATCCCGGTACAAATCCCCGAAGCAACGGTTATGTTCTCTTACTCAGGTTTTCCATGGGATCCTTCCGGTCGTTTCAGCTTGTCACCCGCCACCCGCTCGATTGAAAGCTCACGAAGACCGTTCTCGCCCTTGATACCAACCTTCACGACAGTTCCCGCTTCCCCTCGTATCATGCTGACCACCTGGTCATAACTCTTTCCTTTCACGGGAGCTCCATCAACACTGACGACCTCATCCCCATGTCGAAGTCCTGCCTGGTGAGCAGGTCCACCAGGATGGACCATGCCGACATAGAGGATGGCCGGCTCTCCGATCCGCTCAGCACTTAGCTGAAGAGATATGCCGATAATGCCATGAGCGAGTTTTGTCGCATCTCGATGCCCATAGGGAGCCTGGGCCGTGTGTTGGTCGGCCATGGCACAAGAGGTAACAAGCAGACCCATCATCAATACTGCCGCAAATTGAAAGCCTGAGATTTTCATCAGTACACCTCCTGGTGACGACATAGAGACTACCAATCCAAGTACACACAGGGCCGCCACCACAAGAGATCCCGCGATCAGTCCGGTTGCTATATAGATTGCGGAGCTGTCCATGCACCGTCATATCCCTGTGGCTCATGCCGTCCTTAGAGCAGCCGCTGCTGTCGTTCCGGTCACGATGGCTTGTAAGGCCGGCTCCAGCGTTGGATACTGAAACGGATAGCCTTGCGCCATGGCTTTCGCTGGAATCACCCGCTGGCCGGTCGTCATCAATGTGCCCAACTCACCAACGAGTATCTTCAAGGCAAATCCTGGAACCGGAAGCCACGACGGTCGGTGCAGCACCCGTCCAAGAACTTCACAAAACGTCTTCATCGTCACCGGCTCGGGGGCCACAGCATTGAGGGGACCAGAAACATGATTGTTTGCGAGTGCCCATTGGATCAGACCGATATGATCACACCGATGAATCCAGGAGACCCATTGAGTGCCCGGCATGATCGGACCGCCTGCAAACAATCGAAAGGGCAGCAGCATCTTGGGCAAGGCCCCGCCATCTTGTTCGAGCACCATTCCGGTTCGTAGCAGCACGATTCGCGTGCCGAACTCCGCAGCGCGTAGCGCCTCCGCTTCCCATTCGAGGCACAGGTCGGCAAGGAATCCCTGACCGCGCGCTGTGCCCTCATCCAGCACCCGATCATTGCTGGCACCGTAATAGCCGATACCGGATGCGCTGATGAGCACCCGCGGTATTGCAGACCGGCGGGACATTGCTTCCACGATGATACGCGTCGTGTGGACTCGACTATCGATGAGGAGTTGTTTCCGAACAGGCGTCCAACGGGCATCGGCGATCGGAGCCCCAGCGAGGTTAATGACCGCATCTGCTCCTTCAAGTGCCTGTTCCCAGGGTCCTGTATTTCGACCAGTCCACTCGACGGACAACAGGTTGTTACCTAAGCGCCGCTCTGCGCTCCCCGAATTTCTTGTGAGGATTGTCACTCTATGGCTCTGCTGGGAGAGCGCCGTGCACAATGCACGACCGATGAATCCTGTTCCTCCAGCTATTACGATGTTCATGGACATGTCTCCTGAAAGAGCCATCGACAGGCCGACTAATGCACCTGGCAAGCCGATAGCGTCTTACCTTCGGGTCGGTTTTTCGCTGACCCGTCGCCTAACAACAGCGGGAACAGTCTGAAAGAGTTGAGCCATCACAACAGAAGTGAGAAATCCCATTGCGACCAAAATGGTGAAGGTCATATCCATAGCCGTCCTCCTTCTCAAAATTGGCAGAAGCCATGTGCCCGGACATCGATTCCACTGTTCACCGAGGAGCCAGGTTTCTCACCTGGGAGAGACCTGGCTGCCTCAGCGGGCGACGCCGTGCGGAGTGCGGCGTCACCTCTGCAGGAGAAACAAACCGGCCTCCGAACTCCTGTCGCTGCCATCGTATTGCCTCGCACTATCACTGCAACCAGTCACTTCTTCGGGAGTACTTCTTCAAGACCACGGACACAGCGAAATCCTGTGCCATGCGTTTGCAAAGCGAACCCGCCGCGGCCACGGGCCGATGCGGTGATATCGGACGCCGGACTATGCCAGGACCCACCACGAATCGATCGCACCACACCCTTCTTGTCGGGACCTTGTGGATTCCGATTGGGCGCATGTTGATAGTACTCCGCGTCATACCAATCGGAGACCCACTCCCTGACGTTTCCCGCCATGTCCTTCACTCCGTAGGGTGAATCTCCACTGGGAAGAGATCCGACCGCGTGTAAGGTGTGCTCATCCTCCCACTCTCGATCGAAATTTGCCCGTTTGGGCGTGGGAGGGTCATTTCCCCAGGGAAAGAGGCGGCCGTCTGTCCCGCGAGCAGCCTTTTCCCATTCTGCTTCCGTCGGCAGCCGTTTCTTGGCCCAGCTACAATAGGACTTGGCGTCATACCAGGTCGTCTGCACTACGGGTAACTGCTCAATGCCCTTAACTGATTGGAGGGGCCCGGTGCCATACGGATTGGGTGGTGTGCGATGGCCGGTGGATTTCACAAAGGCCATATACCGTTCATTCGTCACTTCGACTTGATCGATCGTGAACTCATCGAGGTATACAGATCGCTGCGGCCTCTCATCATCCCGGCCTTTTCCTTCTGGACTGCCCATCAGAAATTCTCCGGCCGGAATCGTGACCATCGGCACCGGGTCCGGCCCTATCGTTCCCGGCAACGCTTCCACGGTGAGCGACTGGAGGAGCGCAATGGCCGTGAAAATCACCACCGTCAATCTGTTGAATTGAGTTGATCCGCGCCGCAGACCAGTGATCATTTCTTCCGCTCCTTGCTACCCTCGATTGCTAGGGTGGTATGGAGTCTGACTTGTTTGCATAGCTCCTCCACCTGCCGATCATCCCCCCGATCCGCTGCTTCTTGCGCCTGGGTCACGAGGGTTCTGGCTTCGTGCAGATGCTGCTCGATTTCCGCCTGAAGGGCAGGCGAGGCCACTGTTCCCCCCAACGCGGCTCGATGGTAGATTTCCCATGCCTGGTCTACGTCATGATTGGCCGCATGAACCAATTGGGCCTTATCCTGATGCGCGTGTCCGGGTGAATCGATGGGACCAGCGTAGAGGGATGAAGCCCCGAGTAGGGCGATGAGGACAATCCCTAGATATAGAATCCTGTTGTGTATCATCGGTGCGCCTCCGTCACGATCAAACCATGAGAAATAGCCCGTGAAGTCTCCCTTCACGGTCGCTTCATCGATTGCTCAATCAAATGTTCTAGCTCCACGAGCTCCGGATTCTTGGGGTCAATGGCCAGTCCCTGAGCAAGGGCCTGTTGGGCCTCTGCGAATCGTTCTCGCCCCATTTCGATGTAGGCAAAAATGGCGGCCTCTTTAATTCGCTGATCGATTTCTGGTGGGGCAGTTTTCGCGCAGCGGAATCCCAGCCCCACGCCGTAGCTGTTATTGAGAGGGTGATTCCAGAATCGGTGCGTCGACCTGACCGAGCCTTCTGGTGCGACCCAGGATCCGCCTCGAATCACTCGTTTCTCTCCGAGTGTCAGCAGATCCACATAGGTCCCGGTGCCTCCTATCCAGACGGGCTTATCCGGTCCAGTAGGATTGACCATTGGTTCCAGCTGGCTGTAGTAGCGGGGGTCGTACCAGTCCAAGACCCACTCAAAAGCATTACCGGCCATATTATGGAGGCCGTAGTAGCTGACTCCATCGGGATATGAATCGACCGGCCTGGTGCCATCGTGATTTTTCCCATAGTTGGCCTTTGCCGGATCAAAGTCGTTGCCCCAGGGATAGAGATTGCCATCAGGCCCTCGGGCGGCCTTCTCCCACTCCGCTTCCGTCGGCAGCCGCTTGCCGCGATACTCGCAATAGGCACGGGCGTCGTACCAGTTGACGCCGACCACCGGTTGTGTCCGGCCATTTAGACGGGGATCATCCCAATATGCGGGCCCTCCGTGTCCCGTCGTTCTCATAAAATCTCCATAGTCCCTGTTGGAAACTTCATACTTATCGATCAGGTAGGAATCGAGAAACACCATATGGGCCGGGCTTTCGTCGTTCAATGTGGGAGCGGGCGTTCTGTTTCGCCTGTGATACCTCGCAGGGATATTAGCCTGTTGAGTAGCTCCTTCCTTGTCGAGTCCCATGATCGAAGGCCCCTGGCCGATGTACACCATATCTTTCGGGATCAGGGATTCCTCCGCACGGACTGTCGGGTTCACTGTTGTGAATGCGGTTGCCAACGCCGCGATCACAATAATTCTTGTCGTATGCATTTCAGACCTCCATCACACTTTGGTGTGCCCCTTGAAAGCTGTCGCGGCCTCTCTCGCGAGGCCAGGTTCAGCCACTCTGTGTCGTGGCTGTCTGCTTATTAGGTGCTTGTGGCATATTCAATTCTCTCATTTCCCGCAAGGCTGCTCGGGCGATGCCCTGCAACATTCCACTAAACACAAACTCGTGGGGCACGTAGAGGGAATACCAATAAAGTTGTCCTGTCAGTCCCACCGGATCAAAGATCGCCGTCTGCCGTATCTGCGTTGAAGCTCCGGCCTCCGTCACCTCAAACTCCAGCCACGCCCGCCCGGGCAAATTCATCTCGGACTTGAGCCGCAGGTGGCGGTTCGGCTCAATCGCTTCAACGCGAAATGAGTCGACCGTGTCCCCGACGCGGAGGGTCGTGGAAGAAGGCCGTCCCCGTCCCATGCCGACACCCCCTTGAAGTAGGTCGATGAAGCCTCGCACCCGCCACAGCCAGTTGCAGGCGTACCAACCGTGGTCACCGCCGATTCTCTCAATACATCTGAAGACGGCTTCAGGCGGCGCTTCGACCGTTAACGCCCGTGAATCGACGATGCGCGTGCCGAACCGCACGCCTCCCCACGACTTCTGCGTGCCGGAAGAAGAGAGCGAGTCGGACCAGCGTGTAGCGGCGAAATGCGTCTCTTCATGGGCCAGAGCCCGGCGAATTGCCTCGTCGATTCCCATTGGACGTACAGAGAAAGTTGTCAGTGCAGCATTGTCCCGTACTACCGTGACATGGACGATGCTCTCAATAATCGCTCGGCCGATGCGAGCATAGAGCGGCGTGATCAATCCCAGCCACAGAGCAGACAGCCAGGGGGTGAGGACCGGCACCGGGATGATGAGAGGCTTAAGTCCACGTTGCCGCCCGTACGCTCGCATCATCTCCGCGTAGGATACTTCGTCGGCACCACCGACCTCGTAAATGCGGTAACTGGATGTGGGAATCCGAAGCGCTTCCATCAGGTAATCCAAGAGGTCGTCGATGGCGATGGGCTGGGCTTTGCCCTTGACCCATCGGGGGGTGAGCATGATCGGTAGCCGTTCCACCAGCGCACGAATCAACTCAAACGAGGCGCTGCCGGAGCCGATGACGGCGGATGCACGAAACTCACAAACCGGGAGTCCTGACTCTCTTAAGATGTCGCCGACCTCGTGTCGACTGCGCAGATGCGTTGAGAGTTCTTCCTCATCGCTGCCCAGGCCTCCCACATAGATGAGGCCCTTCACACCCGCTGCCTTCGCTGCTTCACTAAAGTTCCGCGCCGCCTGCCGGTCCGTCTCCTCAAACGAGCCAGTCGAACTCATGGAGTGGACCATGTAGTAGGCCACGTCGACTCCGCGTAACGCGTTGTCGAGACTCGGTCTGTCAAGAACATCACCCGAGACTATTTCAGTTGTGGAACTGACCTTCTGTCTCAGAATGTCAGGATGCCTGGCCAGGCATCGGAGCCGGTAGCCTTGTTCTTCCAGCGAAGGTAGCAGTCGACCACCGATATAACCGCTCGCACCAGTGAGCAGAATAAGAGAGGTGCCCGGGATAGCTGCTGGATTCACCGGCGATGTACCTGCCCCTGTGGTGTCAGACGTATTCACGAGAGACCTCCCCCACAACCTGGCCCATAGGAAGGGGGCGAAGGCCCCCCTCCGTCAGTTCTGCTCCTATTTCTTCTTGATGCTCTTCTTAATCAGTTCACGGGTCGAAACGTACTCCTTGTTGTCCGGATCCGAGGCCAACGCCTTCTCAATGGCGGCCAATGCCTCAGTGTGTTTTTCAGCACCCATCGCAACTAGCGCCTGAATGAATGCGTCGCGGCCTGATTGCGCGGCCTCGTCGGACACCGTCTGTGCCGACTTCGCGCAACGGAATCCGAGCCCGACGCCATAGGAGTTATTGTCAGGCTGATTCCAGAATCGGTGGCTTGTGTGCAGTGAGCTTTCCGGCGCGAGCCAGGAACCGCCGCGCAGGACCCGCACCGGCCCTTGATTCGCAAAGTTGTAGCCCTTCTCGGCTCCCCGGGGGTTCAAGGCCGGGCTCTCCTTGTAGTATTTCAGGTCATACCAATCCTCAACCCATTCGAAGACGTTACCGGCCATGTTGTAGACACCGAATCCGCTAACCCCGTCGGGATAGGAATCCACAGGCGTTGTGCGGCCAACATTCTGAGCATAATTGGCCTTTTTCGGGTCAAGCGTGTGTCCCCATGGATAGTGGTTGTCCCCCTGCGGGCCTTTGGCCGCTCGCTCCCACTCTGCTTCAGTCGGAAGACGCTTGCCCTCCCATTTGCAGAATGCGTTTGCATCAGTCCAGCTCACACCGACAACCGGATGGCTCGACTTGTTCAGCCGCGGGTCATCCCAATAGGCCGGTGCGGGGTGACTGTTAGCCTTCATAAACTCCTTGTACCGTGCATTGGAGGCTTCGAACTTGTCGATCAGATAGGCGTCCAGCACGACCTGGTGCTTTGCTTCATCTGAATGTTCGCTACTCCCCATGGTGAATTCTCCCTTCGGGATGAGCACCATGTCCTTCTCGCCGCTTGGCATGTCCGCCGCCGTGGCAACGGTGACGGCTCCAACCATCAATGCCACCCCTACTCCGACCTGAAACACTGTTTGACTCCGCATAAGATACCCCCTTGGTTTAGAACACCAGGACCGCCCTGGCTTGATGACTACTGCAGTGGATCGATTCCGAAAAGACGAGGTCCACGATCGCATTGTCGCAATAAAATAGATGATCCAAAGTGCACATCTCCCGGTTGAGTCTTCACACAATCAAATCGGTTTCCGAAATTCCACATGATGGATCAGCGTAGTTGAAACTTATCAGTCACCCACCGATGACAACACGTCTATCGATGCTCCATCGAAGAAATGCTCCGCAAGGAGTTTCCTGCATGCTGGACTGTCATCGGCTGTTGACGAATGCCGCGATTCCGCAAGATGACAGGATCGAGGATGTCACCACACTGCACGCATCGTGTCGTGACACATTCCAGCTCGCCCGCGCTGTTCAGGAGATCCGCAGACACCTCCTTGACAATAAAACCGCCGCATCTCAGGCAGGATGAGTGAAGCCCTGCCGAAGAGAGAGCTGATTGACTCTTCATCTGACCGACTTTCTCTTTTTGCTCCGCTCTTGCCATGATGACCTCCATTGGATTGCGGTTCAATGTTTGTCGTAAGTATGTCTAATGTATAAGCCAAAATGTCTAATGTGTCAAGTGTTATTTAATGATATTTTGACAAACATTGAACATTATAATAAGATTGAAGCATTGAATATGAATAATCATAGAATTCATAGAGTTGCAAAACTTACGGGCCTCTCGCGAGATGTTATTCGCGTGTGGGAACGACGATTTGAAATCCTAAAACCGACTCGAGGAGCCAATCGTTATCGCAATTATTCTGATGAAGATGTCGCGTTGCTGAGGTTCCTGAAGGAGCAGCTCGATACGGGAGCCTCGATCGGAGAGCTGTCGAAACTAGGACGTGAGGAGTTGTTGAGGCGAGCACAAGCCAGTGCGCCGCAAGTGTCGTTCGTCGACAATGCTTTCAGCAAGCTCCTGCAGGAACTCCTGTCTAGCTTGAGCCCCTTCAATCGTGTGATGTTTGAAAAGCGTTTGAACGGCGCCGTGGCGGTAGTTCCCTTTGAAGAAGCGCTGCATGGGATCTTGCTCCCGCTTCAGGAGAAGGTGGGGGAGCTCTGGCACGATGGTCATCTGGATGTGGCCATCGAGCATTACGTCACGAGGCAAATCCAACAGAAGGTTTTCTCGGCCATGAATCAGCTTCCCGTGGCTGAGTTTGGCGCCAAAGTGGTCGTGGCCTGCCCGCCAGGCGAGGAACACGACATCGCCGCGTTTGCAGTGGCATATCGATGTCGTGTTCGCGGCTGCCGGGTTCACTATTTGGGAGCCAATGTGCCTCTCGCCTCACTGACCAGGCTCTGTGAGCAGGTGGAGCCGGATCTGACCATCATGTCATTTCCTGTCGCACTTCCCGAGGCCAATGCGACTGAGCTGGTTCAAGCCCTTGCCGATGAAGTGCGTCCCGCTTCCGATCTAGCCGTCGGCGGAAATGGCGCGCTCGCCATGCGTGACCTTTTCATGAAGTACGATATTACGGTTCTGGAGAATTTCGCTGACTTGGATCATAGGCTGGATCGCTTGATAAGACACACCGTCTCTCGCGGGTGACCAGGGGAGACCGATTAGATGGCATCATACCCGCTCACAGTATTCTTCGATGGAGCCTGCCCTATTTGCGATCGAGAAATCGCCCTGATGAGGCGCTTGGACAGACGTGGGAGGTTAAAATTTTCAGACTTCTCACGGCCGGACTTTGCCCCAACATCAATAAACATATCTCCCGCTGAACTTGGGAGAATCATTCATGCCCGTTGGGGTGACGGGACCGTCATCACCGGCGTCGATGTGTTCCGAGCTATGTGGGAAGCAGTCGGCCTGGGATTCTTGGCTAGGCTTAGCCGTCTTTCTTTAGTCGAGCCATTGGTTGTGAAGGCGTATGCCTGGTTTGCACGTAACCGATTGAGGCTCACCGGTCGCCCGACCGCCTGCGCCGGAGACACATGCAGCTCAGCTCCTTCAGGCCGGCACAGTTCGTGAGTTACTTGCCACCATTCCCGCAGCAGGTGCCGCGTGATCGAGCGGAGCGCGCTGGAACATGAGGGTGTTTACTCGGAGCTATCGTGCTCCGATGAAACCAGCCCACCTGGGGTGATCTTTTAGTTCAGTATTGGATCGGCTATGGCAGCCGAGTACTTGATGAGACCCGCTACTTGCCGTATCACTGCATGCAGTCCCGAATGATCCGCTGCCTCCTCGAACGCCGGAAATATCGGCTACTAGCTTGGACGGCCCTAGGAGTGGGTGGCTAGGAACACATGGTTTCACATAATCTCCGGAGGGAGCCCTGCTACTTGTCTTGATGAAACGGTCCCTTAGATCGCAATTCCTTGAGGCCGTACGCGATGATCAGTTAGACCACAGAGGTCAAAGACACCTCCGATGAACTCTCTGTTCTCCGAGGAAAATCACCTAAAGGGACGTGAAGGCCTCGGACATAGATGAAGGGGACAGCTGAGAATGAATGATGGGAGGGGCGGCCGTGCTTGACATGTAAGTATTTAGTGGGTCAAGGTTAGAACTGTCTCTCATTTCCCCCCCATGTCATTCTTCACCCGGCGTTCGGAGAACTCGGCGCTGATGAGAATTCCAACAAGGAAGATAATAATATTGAACAAAGTGAAGTGCGTATCTGCCATGGCCTATATCACTCGATGAGAACGATCCACCGCGTCAGCTTTCAACGGGATGGAATTACCTGCGATGCCGAAGAGGGGCAATGGTTGTATGACGTGTGTGAGGCCGCTGGAGCGTCAGTCCCATTTGCCTGTAAAGCTGGTGCCTGTGGCACCTGTGCGACTCAGATTGTGCAAGGCGAGGAGAGCTTAGGACCGCAGAGAGCTCGAGAGATTCGGACACTAGAAAGTAATGGTTTGGATCCTAAGCAGTATCGACTCTTGTGTCTGGCGGACGTCCACGGAACACTCACGCTGGGGGCGAGCGCGGGAACGCAACGCGGGGCCGCCTTACTTGGTGCGTGCAAGGCACGTGTCGAAGAGTATCGGCCACTCACCTTGACGGTCTGTGAGCAGAGATTTGCGATCGAGTCGGGGGAAATTAAATTTTCTCCCGGCCAATATATGATCTTTCATGTACCGGGACTCGATAAAGTCATTCGGCGATCCTACTCGATTTCTTCACAACCTTCCGACAGGACACATTTTGAGATTTGTGTACGCGCGGTGTCCGGTGGGTTCTGTTCTAATTTCATTCATCGGCTCCGCCCAGGGGATTGTATCCAGGTCGAAGGCCCCTACGGTGACTTTCGATTGGACGACGGATCAGAGCGAGACATTCTGATGATTGCGACGGGAACCGGTATTGCGCCGATCAAATCGATGCTGCTGTCTCTTCTTGGACAGACCGGCAGACGCCGGATCCGATTGTTCTTCGGATTGCGGAATGTCTCTGACCTCTTTTATACCAAATTGCTCAGCGATCTGAGAGAGAGCCACCCCTGGTTCGAACCGACCATCATCCTCTCACAACCAGACCCGATGGGCTGGCACGGATTGCGAGGTCGCGTCACGGACCTGATTCATGAACAGGTGTCCGCCGACCAGGTCTCGAACACGGACGCATACCTGTGTGGAGGCCGTCCCATGATTGAGGAGGCCAAACGATTGCTCATCAACAAAGGCATGCAGGTTGACCATATCCGCCACGAAACCTTTTTCTAACTGTATCATCCCAGATCGGATCGCGTTTTACCGGACACTACTGAGACGAAGGAGTATTCGCCCTCAGATTGTTTTCCTCGTACCAGCCTATTGGGTCGAGCTTCAGCTCGTTGATGATGTTTGGTAGTGATGTGCGTAGAGAGTGGCGCGGCTCCCAGCCAAGAAGTGTGCGTGCGCGGGAGATGTCGAACGCATAATGATCGTCAGAGAGATCGATCATCCACGGCTTGAGGAAGGGATCTGCGCCGGGCAACAGGTTCTGGAGCCAGCAGCCAAGTTTTGCCAATGTCTTGGGGATTTGATGTGTTTTCCATTCCTGGCCGTAAAGCTGACGGCTGATGGTACGTTGCAGCTCGTCGTAACTGAGCGTTTCCGATTCGCCGATGAGTAACGGCGTGACCTGCGGAAGCCCCTTGCGTCGTTCGACTGCGAGTGCCAACGCCGTGACCATATCCTCCATATGTAAGTAGGCGACTCCATGCGTGACGTCGCCGGGCAATATTCGGCCGACGAATCGCTTTTCGTAAATGCGCCTGATTTGCTGTGCGAGGGGAATTGAATGGCAGCGATCGTCGTACACGGCGCCGATGCGCATGAACACCACCGGTACGTCGCCCCTTTCACGCAAGATCAGTTGCTCCGCCGCGACCTTCGACTTGGGATAGATCCATTTCGGTTTGAGCGGCCAATCTTCGTTGATACGCGCTCCCGGTTCGCAGGGTGCGTGGACGAGCATGGTACTCGCAAATATGAATTGCTCGACCTCAAAGTCACGCAGTCCGCACAGCAATCGTTCGGTGCCACGCACGTTTACATGCTCGTACAGGGGACTGACCTCACTTGCGAAACTATAGTACGCGGCGAGATGAAGAATTGAGGCGATCCGCCTGTGGCCGAGCCGACGAACTTCGTCCAACGCTTGGTGGAGGTTTTCATCCGAGGTCAGATCGCACGCGATAATGCGTGCCGTCTTGGGAAACAACTGAGGTGGCCCTTTGGAGTCAAGGCATAGCTCCGTGTAGCGTTCTCCGACGTGAGCAAGGAATGCGCTGCCGATCAGCCCACTGCTGCCGGTAATAATCACTGTTTCCAACCCCGTTCCGATTGTCGGCATTTTATACTAAGAGGCTTTCATCCCAGGTTGTTGTGGGGGCCAGCTGTAGTCTGAAACTGGAAGATAAAGTGACGGGCACATTGCATCGCCGGCCATTCCCGATGCATCCCACAGTTGGCGATCGCCAGCTGTGGGATGCGCCTGAATCTACCAACGCAACCGTTCGATCCATAGAGAATCGGTAGAGCAGGGCCCTCTGGCGGCCAAGGCGTCCGATGCAGCCTAGTCCGGCTGACGTCGAGCACCGGCAAGATTACATGACATCGAAGCGGTCGAGCATCATCACCTTGTTCCATGCAGTCACAAAGTCACGAATTAACTTCCGTTGTCCATCTTCAGCCGCATAGACTTCTGCGATAGCACGAAGTTCAGAGTGCGACCCAAAAATGAGGTCGACAGGTGTTGCCGTCCATTTGATCGCATTGGTCTTACGATCCACACCATCGTAAACTCCTTCAGACTGCGATGACTTTTGCCACTTTGTAGACATGTCGAGCAAGTTGACGAAGAAGTCATTGCTCAATGTCCCAGGTTTGTGAGTGAAAACACCATGTTTGGATTGTCCTGCATTGGCGTTTAACGCTCGCATGCCGCCCACGAGAACCGTCATTTCCGGGACTGTCAATGTCAGCATATTGGCCCGATCGACGAGCATTTCTGCGGGTGACATAGAGTTGCCCTCGCCATAATAGTTGCGAAACCCATCTGCTTTTGGCTCAAGTACGGCGAACGAACTAACATCCGTTCGCAGTTGCGATGCGTCCATGCGTCCTGGCGTAAAGTGGACCTGCACGCTGTGCCCGGCTGCCTTCGCCGCCTGTTCCACAGCTGCAGTTCCACCTAAGACAACCAGATCCGCCAGTGACACGGCTTTCCCGTCGCTGTGCGCCTTATTGAAGTCCTTTTGAATGCGCTCTAAGCGGGCGAGGACCTTGGCCAGTTCCTCCGGATTGTTGATCGGCCAGTCCTTTTGAGGCGCGAGGCGAACACGCGCTCCATTAGCTCCGCCACGCTTATCCGTACCGCGGAAAGACGCAGCGGACGCCCAGGCTGTGCGAACGAGTTCCGGAACTGTCAATCCAGACGCAAGGATGGTCTTTTTCAGACTCGCAATGTCGCTGGTGCCGATCAGCTTGTGATTGACCTTAGGAATGGGATCTTGCCAGATCAGGTCCTCCTGAGGGACTTCCTTGCCGAGATAACGTGCGCGAGGCCCCATATCACGATGAATGAGCTTGAACCATGCCTTCGCGAACGCGAGTTCAAACTCCTTCGGGTTTTCAAGGAAGCGTTTCGCAATCTGTTGATAATTGGGATCCAACTTTAGTGAGAGGTCTGTCGTTAACATGATGGGAGCATGTCTGACAGTTTTGTCATGCGCATCGGGCACCAGGGTCGCTGCTTGGCCATCTTTGGGAATCCATTGTGTGGCGCCGGCCGGGCTCTTGGTCATCACCCATTCGAAGGTGAAGAGGTTCGTAAAGTATTGGTTGGTCCATGCAGCGGGGTTGACGGACCAAGCGCCTTCCAACCCACTGGTGATAGTATCTGCACCCTTGCCGGACCCACAGGTGTTTGTCCAGCCAAATCCCTGCTCCTCTATAGCTGCAGCAGCGGGCTCAGCTCCGACACATTTGGATGGATTTCCATTACCATGGGCTTTGCCGAAGGTGTGGCCGCCCGCGATCAGAGCGACAGTCTCTTCATCGTTCATCCCCATACGACCAAACGTTTCTCGAATATCCTTCGCCGCCGCTAGTGGGTCAGGATTACCGTTTGGTCCCTGTGGGTTCACATAGATGAGGCCCATCTGAACAGCTGCCAGTGGCTTGTCTAGATCCCTGTCGCCCTTGTATCGCTCATCCGTGAGCCATTTCTTCTCAGGCCCCCAATAGACTAAGTCGCTTTCCCACGTGTCCACACGCCCGCCGCCAAAACCGAAGGTCTTGAAGCCCATCGATTCCATCGCAACATTCCCCGTCAGGACCATCAAGTCGGCCCATGAAAGTTTACTCCCATATTTCTTCTTGATAGGCCACAGCAACCGGCGCGCCTTATCAAGGTTTGCGTTATCAGGCCAGCTGTTCAGAGGCTCGAAGCGCTGTTGACCGCCGCCAGCTCCGCCTCTACCGTCAGCCACGCGGTAGGTGCCGGCACTGTGCCAGGCCATCCGGATGAAGAATGGGCCATAGTGACCGTAGTCTGCCGGCCACCAGTCCTGTGAGGCTGTCATCAATTCCTTGAGGTCGTTCTTCACAGCCTTCAGGTCGAGCTTGTTAAACTCTTTAGCGTATGTAAACTGTTTGCCCATTGGGTTGGACTCAGCTGCATGCTGGCGAAGGGGCATGAGATCAAGTCTTTCGGGCCACCAGAACTGGTTCGACATCGTTTGCCTATCGGCAATAGGCTTCTGTCCGCGATACTCTTCGGCGTACCCGAATTGTGAGAGGGCTAAAGCAAATAGGACGAAACTTGTTATCTTTACCGTTAACATAACGCCCCCCATCTAAGTCTTGTGTGGCAGTTCATGTCTATGCAGGTCAGGGTGATGTCCCGCCTCGCTCGTTCAAACCATCCTTCGCGACAGGCATTCATTCTTTACCTGATTTGAGATATTTGAGATAGATGTGTGACGGCAGTTTCGGCATGTTTCGTGGCCACGTCAGCGTGGCCCGCCTTGCCATGCTCAATCGCTGCTTTCAGATTGGTCATCGCTTCTGCCAAATGGGGGGCCTCCCCCCCTCTAACTGCATGCTGCAGCGACGCTTCGGCATGGGTCACAAGCTTCTCGGCATGACCTTGTTGGCCGTGTTCCACTGCTTCCGTCGCGTGC
>FSSH01000611.1_pt1 | contig 18713 bp, 14 predicted proteins | sample 1166101 | NCBI WGS metagenome assembly FSSH01 (sample SAMEA32972668, study PRJEB13176) | freshwater metagenome | biome: Drinking water system; feature: Biomass in drinking water that filtered by 0.45 um membrane; material: drinking water | place: USA | collected 2012-12-20 | depth 0 m | reverse complement strand
TTTGCTTCAACCAGGCCGAGGATAGTGGTTGGGGCTCTGCAGAGGGCTTGGTTTGTGTTTTGGGTTCAATTTCAACCTGAACGTCGCTGGGCGGTTTGGTGTCAGGCTTGGACTTTTCCTGATCGGCTTGAATTTCGGGTTGGTTTTTTTTAACCGGCTCCGGCAACACCTCATACCAAAACCAGCCGCGCTGCTTGTCTTCGAAATACGACGCAGTCGGTATGTCGACAGACGCATCCCTACAAACCGCCGATGTCGGCAGTAGCAGTACGAGCAAAAAGGGATGCAGAGCGTGTTTTGGGTTCATAGCTCAATTGTCTACGACACCCAAGCCCAGGTCGTCATCGAAATCGCGATAATTTTGGCGATTTCGACAAAGCGGTCCAAAAAAATGCCCTTGTGTGGCCTGTATTGACTAAACCGCCGAAATTATCCTCCTTTCGCAACCCTGCCTCGTACCCGAATCTCTAAAATCCGACTCGGAGTTCTGAAATGTGCCGCAAAAACCTAACAACGCCTGGAAGGCTGAACGCCATGCGCAATCGGACTTTGTGGGTAAGGCCCTGGCTATGACTACACACGGGAAAACCTATTCAGGGTTGTTGTCCAGAAGCCTGTATAGGTAAACACCACCCAAAATGTCAGGCCAGCGCGAACCGGCAAGTCCTGATCCCCATGGGTTATCGAGATGCGAGTTGGTGTTAGGTCGTACCCTAGATTTTTGACGGTGCCGGAGACATTGAATGTTCATCATCAAACTCACTAGGTTTTTTGCCGCGAAAAACCTGTGGTTAAGGATAGGTTTTTTACATGCATTTGTTAAACGACTCGAAGGATCATTCTGCACATACCGATGAGCACGTGATTGAGTGGCTGGAAGCCCACGTTGAGTGCCTACATGGCCAAGCCCGCATGTTGGTCGATGATTATTGGCGACGCGTCAACCTGGAACGCAAAAAGTATCCGGCTTCTCAACGCGGCAGAATGGGCGTTCGAATCCGCCGTCGGGAAAGCACTTATTCGTTCACGATCGAGTGGTTTCTGATCGCCTCGCTGTCATTCGACGGCCAAACCAAACCGGTGACCCAGCACATCAAAAAGGGCAAAAGCTTCCGCTATCCCTTGCAGCACATTCTGAAAAAAGAACCGGATTGGGAAGCCTCTCTGGTGGAGGAATTTGAAAACGAATTCGTTGACCTACGCAAACAAATCGATTTATTGGGCAAGTTCCGCGATGTCTTTCACCACTGCCAGCGGGGTTTGCGTGACGAGCTGGATTGATCGGCAATCCGTTACTTATGCGACATTGGCACCAAAGTTATCCACAGGGGCGTAGTCCCTTATTAAGATTAAAAAAAGATTATAAATAGATTAGCACCCGTTTTTTTGAGTCGTAGAAAATCGCTGTAGGCCATGCCAGACATGGCTTGCAGCGATTCCAAAAAATTGACTGAGCGTTAGTCGAATGCCGTGTGTTTTGTCAGCCGAATGCCGTGCTTTGCGTTAGCCGAATGCCGTGGGGTGTCAGTCGAATGCCGTTACCTTGTTAGCCGAATGCCGTGCCTCTGTCAGTCGAATGCCGTGTACCCGTCAGCCGAATGCCGTGTCGGGGTGGCATCGACCGGGCTAAAAGTGCGTCAGTCGAATGCCGTGCCATTTTGGTTAATGTTGCCTGAGTTCGAGATGCCGTTTTTGCGTTGGTGTGGGTTGTTTTTTGACCTTGACGACATCCTCATCGATTTCAAAGCGCTCAATAGCGCCGATAGTGACCAAGGCCTGCAAGGCTTTGCGCATCCGCAGTTTGAAGTCGCGGGGATTTTGGGTGCTACTGCCACTGAGTTGGTAAAGCGTTTGCAGTTTCAACGGATACGGTGCGGCATGCGAAGACAGGAAACCATGCAGCCATAACGCTAGCGGTTGTTTACGCAATTGCTGCCGTTGTTCGAATTCGATATGGGTGTAACCGTCTTCGAACAGTCGTAACATCGACTCGGTCAGTTCCACCACATAGCGCTGAGTGACTTCGTCGCGGTGGTAGCGCAGAAAGCCTTTTTCACCAAACGTCTGCCGACCGTGGTAGGTGATTTCGACGAAGGCGCCGCCTAAACGCGCCATGGATTCCTTCAACCATTCGTGCTGACTTTTGCCGGTCGATCGGCCTAACGCCATCAGCAGCGCGTGCGCACTGAAGGTTACGCTAAAGCCCGGCAATTGCATTCTGGACAGATGCACGATCTGCATCCAGACGTCCAGATCGGACTGATTGAGCTGAACCCCGAGATAACGGACTTCGATGCCCTCGACTGCGGCCAGTAAGGTGCGCTTTTTGTATGCTATCCGCTCATTACCCTGCACACCAGCAAATAACGCACTGCGCAAACAGGCATTCGGCGTGCCGCGCATACCGGCTGGCCAACTGGGAAGTGTCGCTAACGACTCCACGCATCGGGGTTGGGCTTTCTTGCGCTCAGTCAATGACTGGAAGCGTTCGGTCAGATTGGTCAGTGACGTGACGGTATTTTGAGTCATACCCACCTCACTTTTTCAAACTGCGGGGATCGCAGTGCGTGGATGGCGAAGTCACCGGCGGTGGGTTTTGCTGGAGCATCTGGCGCTCTACGTCGGTCAGGTCCAGTTGATGATGACAGTATTTGCGCCAAGCCCGTTCCAGGGTCATGGGATCGGGTGCTTCGGCGCTTTCATTTCTGACGAATACATCAAGTGAGGAATCCGTTATGGTTGACCATACCGGATCCTCGCGTCTGACCACATGTTCGATTGATGAGGTACACCATACCGAACCGCCCAAATGACTGGGCTGTCTAGCGTGGTCGAGGCGCCAGGCTAACTCGGCCGGTGGAACCAGCGATTCAATGACGGTTTCGCTGACCAGGTCAGACGGTGCGGGTATGGTACTACAGCCTATACAGAACAGGATGGGCACCAGAGATGTAACGGGGGTGTTTCGAATACTCATGTCGTCTCCAGTCGATTTTTGAAGACTCAACACAGTAAGCATTATTTTTTCGGGCTCGTCTGCGAAATCGCGATAATTATTGAGATTTCGAAGACGACTTCAAAAAAATGATTGGCATGATAGCCGGTCATGAAAACTCATCAATCTTCATTTCGGATTCCTTGGCTGCAGCGTTGGTTTGGCGCGAGTCAACCCGTACCTGAGCCTTGCCCGGCCATCCAGGAAGACGAGATTCCCCGTTACCCGCCCTTCATGAAGGGGCTGCCGGCCGCGCCGGTGGCACGCATTCTCGGTACCCAAACCGAGCTGATTCAGACCATCGAACAGACATTGGCGTTACCGGATACGCTGTTTCAGAGCATCATATTGCCGGTGATCGCGCGTTACGCCGCCTTCAGTCATCTGCTGCCGGCATCGGAGTCCCATCATCATCGTGGGGCTGGCGGCTTGTTTCGGCATGGGTTAGAGGTCGCGCACTGGGCGACCCTGGCCTCCAAGGACTGCCTGTTTGCCACCGATGCCACACCTAAAGTCCGAAAATCCCTGGAACTGCGCTGGCGACTGGCTGTGTGTTTTGCCGGGTTGCTGCATGACATCGGCAAACCGGTATCCGACATGGCCGTGATCGACCAACAGGGCGAACACACGTGGAATCCTTGCGATGAAAACCTGACGGATTGGGCTAACCAGCATCACATCGAGCGTTATTTTTTGCGCTGGCGTGAGAATCGGCATAAACGTCATGAACAGTTTTCGGCCCTGGTCATCGAGCGGGTTTTGACCCGCGAATCGCGAGCCTTCATTCTGGAGCCCGGCCCTGAGATCATGCAAGCTTTGTTGGAAACCATCCATGGCCTGGATCGGGGTTCCAAATGCTATGCGCTGGTCATGGCCGCCGATTGCATGAGTGTGGAACGGGATTTGAAGGCTCACTACCACGGCTTGGAGTCGGCCATGGGCATGCCGGTTGAACGCTACCTGTGCGATGCCATGCGCCGATTGATTAAATCCGGTCAATGGCTGGCCAACGAAAAAGGTGCCCGGATTTGGCGTTTCGAAGACGGTCTGTATATCGTCTGGCGCACCGCCGTTAAAGAAATCCTGAACCTACTGGATAAGGATCACATCCCCGGCATCCCGCGCGATGAAGATACCCTGGCGGATATTTTGATTGAACGCGGGCTCGCGATTCCAAAATCTCTACCCAACGGCGGACGGTTTCGTTATTGGCGCATGCAAACCGAGACCCTGAATGGCAGCTTGTTCATGTTGCGCTTGGCCTCGATCGAGCTGGTATATAGCGGGGAACCGCCGGTCGCTGTGGTCGGTGCCGAAGTGAGGGATGAGACCGAGTCGCCTGCTGCTGATCAAACCCCGTCACCAACCCAGTCTGTGAGCAAACCTAACGCCAGCGCCAACGTCGGCAAGCGTCGAAAAGTGACGGACCATGACAACCCGGTCAAAATGACCGTCTCCGAGCCCAATAGTGAACTCGACGCTGAATCGATCCTACCCGCCGATTTAGCCGCTATGTTGGCGATGGATGCGCAGGCAGACAATGGCAGTGGGTTAAGCGATCATGCGGGTCTCGAGGTGGGGGAAATGGTCGATCCTCATCAAAACGACACCACGCTAAAATCGCCAAGCAGCGTCTCGGCAGGCGCGATTGAAGTCGAGACAGGATCCCTTGCACCTCACAATACTCAGCTGGATCAAAGCGACGTTGCCCGACACTGGCTGGAATCGCAAGGTCAAGCAGGACACTGGCTGATTCAACTAGCCTCGATTATCACGGCTGATCATTGGCGCTGGGGCACGGATATTTTGGATGTGCAGCAACAGTGCTTGCTAAGTTTCCCCAGAACGCCAGATGCGCTAAAGCTGGAAGCTAATCAGTTTATTCGCGTACTGGAGGAAAAAGGCTGGTTGGTGACCGATGTGCTTTCGCCTATGCGTAAGGTCAGAGAGATCCAGCACATCCGGGGGGTACTACTCGCCAGTGAACCGAGCGGCATGTTCAAACAGCTTTTGGCCAACTCGACCACGCCCGATGCCCATCGGCCTCAAACGCTCGAATCAGAATCCTCGGCGCAGACACTGGAACAGAAGGCCGAACGCACGTCGAAAAATACCCTAAAGCCATCAGCGCTATCGGTCAGCACGCCAGGAATCAATCCGGAAACGCCTCTCGATGCCAAACCCTTGCTGGACAATGCCACACCAAAGTCTGCTTCAGTTGTACCCCACAACCCAGAACAAGTGACTGCCAAATCTTCCAAAGCGAAATCGGAAACGGGCACCAACAATAAGCAGCACTACCGGCAAGCCATCAAAATTTGGATGGACGAATTGCAACAAGCCTCCACGCGAACGGTAACGACTGAGGATGACCCAGCATGGCTTGAAGTGGACGAGCAGTCGATAGCGACTTTTCTGAATAACACACCCGGCTTGACCCGCACCCAGTTAATGCGTGAACTCGCCAGTCATGGCGATTTCCGAAGCGTCGGTGCCAGTTTACAACTGCGTCGCATACCATGAAATCCGATTACGACTACCAGTTTCCCTGGCGGCCCATCTTCGAGGTGTACGCCATCTCGGGTTGGTTGGGCGGTGCCGTATTGGCGCATTGGACCAGCCGTTGGTCGGGCTTGCCGCGTGAACCCTTCGATTGGTTGATGACGGCGTGCGTGGTCATGGCGTGTTGGCGGATGCCAGCGGCATTGAGTCTCTGGTATCGCAAACGTCGGTTGCGTCAGTTTCGGTTCCAATACCTGGATGCCGAAAAGCTGGTAACCATGATGAAGCATCATCCCGAGGCCTTGTGGTTCGGTTGGGGATTCGATTGGGTGCAAAAGCATGCGCAATTGGCCTATGAGATTTTGAAGCGAGATGTCTCGACACTGATTCCCAGCGATCATCAACGAATGGGCTCGGCCTGGATACACGGATTGGAAGTATCTGAGAGTTGCATTCGTCAGCCCTTGCAGCATACCGCCGGTCATACGCTGCTGGTCGGTACCACCGGTGCCGGCAAAACCCGCGCCTTTGACGTGTTGGTGACACAAGCTGTGCTGCGGGGCGAAGCGGTAATCATCATCGATCCCAAAGGCGATAAGGACTTGATGGCCTGCGCCAAGCGCGCCTGCACCTTGGCCAAGCGCCCAGATCGTTTCGTGTATTTCCACCCGGCGTTTCCGGAAGACAGCGTGCGACTCGACCCCTTGCACAATTTCAACCGGCCTTCGGAAATCGCCAGCCGCATCAGCGCCATTTCACCCAGCGAAAGCAGTAACGACCCGTTCAAGGCCTTTGGCCAAAAATCGTTAGACAACGTGATTCAGGGCTTGATGGTGATCGAGGAACGACCAACGCTGGTCAAACTGCGCCGTTACCTGGAAGGCGGTCCTTCGACGCTGGTGATTCAAGCATTGGAACGCTATTTCGACAACAACCTGGGTCATTGGCGACAAGAGGCGCGGCCTTACCTGAAGAATGCCAAGGACATCGATTCCAAAGCGGTCGGTCTGGTGCGATTTTACCGGGAGGTCGTGCAATACCAGCTGCCGAATTTGGATTTGGAAGGATTGTTATCGTTGTTCGAACACGACCGGGCGCATTTCAGCAAGATGGTCGCTTCCTTGATTCCGATCATGAACATGCTGACATCGGGTTCCTTGGGGCCTTTGCTGTCTCCCAATCCGCATGACGTGGATGACTTAAGACCGATCACCAATACCGGCCACATCATCGAAAAAGCCCAAGTCGCTTACATTGGCCTGGACTCGTTATCGGACGGCATGGTGGGCAGCGCGATTGGCTCGATTCTGTTGGCCGATTTGGCCGCCGTCGCCGGCGACCGTTACAACTACGGCGTCTCGGACCGACCGGTGAATGTGTTCGTCGATGAAGCCGCCGAAGTCATCAATGATCCCTTCATTCAGGTTTTGAACAAGGGCCGAGGCGCCAAGATTCGCCTGTTCATCGCCACGCAAACCTTTGCCGATTTTGCCGCCCGCACCGGTTCCCAGGACAAAGCCCGCCAAGTGCTGGGCAACGTCAACAACCTGATCGCGCTCAGGATCATGGACAGCGAGACCCAGCAGTACATCACCGACAATCTGCCAAAGACGCGACTGAAGTACATCATGCGCACCCAAGGCGTTGCGACCAGTGCGACCAATCCCACCGTGTTTTCCGGCAATGTCGGTGAACGCCTAATGGAAGAAGAAGGTGATTTGTTTGCACCGCAGTTGTTGGGGCAACTGCCAGACTTGCATTACATCGCCAAGTTATCCGGCGGCCGCATCGTCAAAGGTCGCTTGCCGATACTGCGATTAGCACAAGATTGCCAAGTCGCCGGCTCATGACGCGCAATTTGTTGTTCAGTCTGATGCTTTGGTTACTGGAAGTGATCCTGGTGGCTAGTTTCGTTTCCGACCGCTGGACGCGTGAACTGCAGCGCGCCGAAGATCAAATGATGATCGGCTATTTTGGCGCCGCTAAAGAAGCTCAGATCAGCCGCACCGCGCAACGCTGGTTTGATCGCTTGTTCGTCACCACCGGTATCCGAGACAGCGTGTTCCGCTACTTCATCCCCACCGAGCGCGAGCGCCAGATGTCCAAAGGCTTCGAGGATGTGGGGCGTAACGATTTGTTTCCCTTTATCGAAAGCCGACTCAACGTGCTGTGGGACACGATCTTTCAAATGATCAAACGCCTGACTACGGCTTGCATTTGGTTTCCTTACCTGGCGGCCGCCTTGCTACCGTTTGTCGTCGACGGACTGGTGCGGCGCAAAATCAGCCAGACCAACTTTGATTACCCCAGCCCCATGGCGCATCGCTACAGTCTTTATTTGATTCTTGGGGCGCTGTATCTATTGCTGGTCAGTTTGACCTTGCCGTTTCCGATTCCACCGCAAGCTGTCCCGGTGGGTGTCTTTGCCGTCGCCTACGCCGTCAACGTGTTGTTGGCCAATACGCAGAAGCGGGTTTGATCGAGGGTAAAACGCAACAACGAATGCAAATAAAACTGATACTTCGAAGGCCAGCAGCGGGTGTTGTTGCCTTGTTTCTCCCAGTCGGTCAGACCAACTTACAGTCCGAAAGTCGATATCATCGAAATCTTTTGGAAACACTCAAAATATCATTGGCGTCGTTTCTTCCAAATAGGAATTGCGCGATAAAGTCACTAACATTGATGGATTCGGTCAGTAATCAATTTAAAATCTGTTTTACGTGATTACTCACCGCCAAAGACTGAGTGGTGGCTCCATAACGAGAGCACTCAGAATATCGCTACGCGAAATAAAGCCAATCAAGTGACCGCTATCATTGGTAATGGGAACACCATCTACACCATGATTAAGCATAACCGCCGCGATTCGTCTCACATCCGTTACCGTGGCTGCAGCAACGACGGGTGAAGTCATGACATCAGCCACCCGTCGACCGAGCGACTCGACGATAATACCCGCATCAATAATCAGAGCGGTCAAAAGCTCTCGTTCGCTGACGATTCCGACCATTTGCGTCTCATCGTTGAGTACTGGAGCCTGGTGAATGTTATGTTTGCGCAAAACATGCCAGGCCCGAGCGGCATCATCGCTGGCTAAAACGCTGATTACCCGTGTTTGCATGATTTGATAGGCGTGGTAGAGAGGGCCGCGCTCCAAGTCATGCGAAAGCATGTGACGGTAAGCCTGAATGGCCGATTCTCGGGGGCGACGACTTATCTCGACGGCGGCACCACCCAGCTCATCGCCTTCCTGCTCGATAGCGCGAACTTTGCGGGTCTCGTTAGTGGCGTGCACTCGATTCATTTCCTCGAGCGTGCCACTGAAAACCTGCCCCGTCACTCCATGAATTGTAAACATGCTACCCCCTGAAACTGCAAATTATGGTGCTAGCAGCACTTGCTATCAGCATAAGCGTGAGGCTCTCCCATCGTTAATGTAATATCAAACTCCCAACGCGGTGTGTGCATCGGGTTAAGTGTGACCGAAACGCCGACGATATTTGGCGGCGCACAAGCCCTGTCGAATGCGATCAATGGTGTCACGCTGCCCGATGAACGACTTATTGGTCGATAACTTTCCTGAGTATCTATATAACCCGGCCTATTTATCGCTGGTATTGTGTTCGGGTTGAGTCTGTCGAAGCCTATTACGGCATGGGCTTCCACAGACGAACCGGATTTATGAGCCGGGTTAATGAGTTGCTTCACAGCTAAGGATAAGGCCATACCCAATTATCCGCAGCCGGCAGATCCGTGCCGTGCTCATAGGCATAATTACGGCACTCTATCTGCATGTCGCGCATTCTTTCCTTCACATGCGCCCCGGCCACTTTTAAAGATACTATCCGGTCTATTGCATCGATCACCAGACTGAAACGGTCAATTTCGTTTTGAATTGCCAATTCCAGCGGGGTGTTGATGCTGCCTTTTTCTTTATAACCGCGCACATGCAGGTTTTTGTGGTTGTGGCGGCGGTAGGCCAAGCGGTGAATCAGCCAGGGGTAGCCGTGGAAATTGAACAGCACCGGCTTATCCAGGGTGAAAAGGCTGTCGAAGTCTTTGTCGGACAAGCCGTGCGGATGCTCGGAGGCCGGCGCCAGCTTATACAGATCAACCACGTTGACAAAACGTACTTTCAATTCCGGGAAGTGTTCGCGGAGGATCACGGTGGCGGCCAAAGCTTCCTTGGTGGGAATGTCGCCAGCGCTGACCATCACCAAATCCGGTTCTGCGCCATTGTCGTTGCTGGCCCAGTCCCAGATACCGATGCCTTTGGTGCAATGCTTGATGGCCGCGTCCATATCCAGGTACTGCAAATGCTTTTGTTTGTCACAGACAATGACGTTGATGTAATTGGTGCTTTCCAGGCAGTGATTGGCAACCGACAGCAGACAGTTGACATCGGGCGGCAAGTAAATCCGCGTCACCGATGGACTTTTGTTGACGACGATGTCCAGAAAACCGGGGTCCTGATGGGTAAAGCCGTTGTGATCCTGACGCCAAACGGTGGAGGTGATCAGCAGGTTGAGTGAAGAAATAGGCGCGCGCCAGGGGATTTCGTTGCACATGGCCAGCCATTTGGCATGCTGGTTGAACATGGAATCAATGACATGCACGAAGGCTTCATAGGTGGAAAAGAAACCGTGTCGCCCGCTGAGCAGGTAACCTTCCAGCCAGCCTTCCAGGGTGTGTTCGGACAACATTTCCATGACCCGACCATCAACCGCCAGCTCGCCGCCGCCGGCATCTTCCGGTAAATAATCCGCCAGCCAGGTTTTTTTACTGACTTGATAGACATCATCCAGTTTGTTGGAGCTGTTTTCGTCGGGGCCAAACACCCGAAAATTCTGCATGTTGTCGCGCATGATGTCGCGCAAAAACTTGCCCAGGGGTCGGGTGTTTTCGGCGCTGGTGGTGCCGGGTTTGGCGACGCTTATCCCGTAATCACGAAAATCCGGCATCCGCAGCGCTTTACGCAAGCGACCGCCGTTGGCGTGCAGATTGGCACTCATACGCCGATGGCCTTTGGGTGCCAATGCTTTTAATTCAGGCCGTAAATGGCCCGCTTCATTAAACAATTCTTCGGCTTTATAACTCTGCAACCATGCTTCCAGTTGCGCTAGATGGGCCGGATTTTCCCGCACACCACTCAAAGGCACTTGATGCGCGCGCCAGAAGCCTTCGATTTTATGCCCATCCACCTCTTTCGGGCCGGTCCAGCCTTTCGGTGAGCGCAACACGATCATCGGCCAGCGCGGGCGTACCGCCTGACCTGTGCGTCGCGCTTCCTCTTGAATCCGCTTGATCTCCAGCACACAAGCCTCCATGGCCGCCGCCATTTTGCCGTGCATGTCGATCGGATCGCTGCCTTCCACGAAATACGGCTGCCAACCATAGCCTTTAAATAGATTGTCCAGCTCGTCATGGCTGATGCGCGACAGCAATGTGGGGTTGTTAATTTTGTAGCCGTTCAGATGCAGAATCGGCAGCACCGCGCCATCCCTTATCGGATTGAGGAATTTATTGGAATGCCAGGAGGTGGCCAAGGGGCCTGTTTCCGATTCGCCATCACCAACAACTACTGCCACTAGCAAATCCGGGTTGTCGTAAGCTGCACCAAAAGCATGAGAAACGCTGTAGCCCAATTCGCCGCCTTCGTGAATCGAGCCGGGGGTTTCCGGGGTGCAATGGCTGCCAATGCCACCCGGAAAGGAAAATTCTTTAAAGAAGTTCAGCAAACCTTCGCTGTCTTCGCTTTTGTTGGGATAAATCTCGCTGTACGTACCTTCCAGGTACACAGGCGCCAGTATGCCTGGTGCGCCATGGCCTGGGCCGGCCAGAAAAATCGCATCCAGGTCGTATTTGTTGATCAAGCGATTGACGTGGATGTATGTGAAACTCAAGCCAGGACTGGCTCCCCAATGCCCTAGCAAGCGCGGTTTGATGTGCTCAGGTTTTAACGGTTCTTTCAGTAACGGGTTATCCCGCAGATAAATCATGCTGACGGCCAGATAATTGCATGCGCGCCAATAGGCGTTGAGCAAGACAAGTTCTTGATCTGTTGTATTCATGGAAGTCTCCTGTTTAAAAAATCATCAAAATAACCGGTTATTTGCGTTGTTCAAAATGGCCGTCACCGCAGGGTGATTCAGCTTTCTACGTAAGGTTATGGCATAAAAACGTTCATGAACACTATCGATTCGACCGATTATTTCCACGCCGTACTGTTTTTGCACTTCGGACTCCAACGAACAGGGCGCGACAAACAAACCAACGCCACCGGCGCCAAAGGTTTTTATCAAGGCGCTGTCCTCTATTTCGGCTCGCACGATTGGAGTGATGGCTTCGCTTTCGAACCATTGATCCAGAGCGCGCCGAAGCGCGGTATTGTTGGTGGGCAACAAAAATGGCGCACCGGATAGCGAGCGCGGGAAGTTCGCTTTATAGGTGCGCGCATGCTGTTCTGTGCCGAATACGGTAATCCCGCTCTCGCCCAACAGATGGTTAAACGCTTTGCTGCTGCTGGCTGACATTAACGGTGTGTCGGACAGAATCAGGTCAACGCTCAGTAGGGCGGTCTCGTTTAACAAGCGTTCGGCTTTGTCCGCAAAACAGATGATTTGCACGGGTTCCGGTATGCTGAATGCAGGCGCCAGCAACCGATAAACGGCCAGCTTTGGCAAAGCGTCGGTGACGCCTACCGTCAGTCTCATGCCGCCGCCGGCGATGCGCCCATTCAAGGTGTTTGCCAGTTCCCGTCCGATGCTAAAAATCTCCTCGGCATAGTGATAGACAATGCGTCCCGTGTCGGTTAGCACCAGTTTACGTCCGTTTCGGTGAAACAGCTTTTCACCAATCGTTTGTTCAAACACAGCCAGCTGGCCGCTAATCGTAGGCTGAGCTAAATGCAACTTCTCGCAAGCTCGGGTAATGCTTTCCTCGCGTACCACATTCCAGAAGTAAAACAGATGTTGATAGTTTATACGCTTCATGTTCGTTTCAGTATTGTAAATTCCTATAAATATATTCCAATAATTCTATTTAACAATGGATTTTTATTTTCGTACTATATGCCAATCCACTTTGCCGCATGCATCTTGGTAGGTTTTAGACGTGCTACCCACTATTAACAAAGCGGGAATGACTTGGAGGGAATCATTTGAACAAGGGGATTTTGGCAAAAGTAGGGGGAACGAAATTGATAATACGCGTCCCGATTTTTCCGTCAACTTCAAATGAATGTTCATTTTTTGACTTGAGAGGACTTAGGTGAAAGCTCATATAAGCAAAACCCCATCACCCTTCAGGGTTTACGCCGAAACATTCAGTAAAACCTGGAAAGAAGATTTGCTCGCCTCCCTGGTGGTATTTCTAGTTGCATTGCCTTTATCAATGGGTGTAGCCATTGCATCTGGAATTCCGATGGAAATGGCTGCTCCAATTGGACTCCTGACCGCCATTATCGGCGGGATTGTCTGCGGTCCGCTGTCGGGTTGTCCTCTCCAGGTGAGAGGACCTGCTGCGGGCTTGGCGGTCATGGTGGCGCTTTTTATTGGCGAATATGGTTTCGAAACGCTGGGACTTATCATTCTGATAGCGGGTTCGGTACAAATATTGGCGGGTTTTTTGGGTACGGGGCAACTGTTCCGCGCAGTGTCTCCGGCCTTGATTCAAGGCATGCTGGCGGGGATTGGCGTGACCATCTTTGCCTCTCAATTCCACATCATGCTGGATTATGCACCACCCGGAACAGGCAAGGATTTTGCCAGTATGATCAACCTGCTGTCGTTACCGCAATCCGTGTTATCGGCGGTCGGCAATACCCCCAATCAGTCCGCCGCTTTGATCGGTTTGTCGACTATTGCATCCTGGTTGTTGTGGGTTCGGTTTGCGACCAAGAAACTCAGCCTGATTCCCGCGCCATTAGTTAGCGTATTGGTGGCGACAGTTGCGGCGTCGTTGCTGGAGTTGCCTGTCAAGCTCATCCCGACGCCAGAGCATTTGTCAGATGCCATAAATTGGCCCAGCTCGATATGGCTGGATCGCTTAACTAACAGATCTATCTGGCTAGGCGGTATCTCTCTGGCTTTCGTTGCCAGCGCCGAGTCATTATTGACGGCCACCGCGGTCGACTCCATGCAACGCCGCACACCACGCACACAATATAATCGCGAGCTGATGGCCGAAGGTTTTGGCAATGTCGTTTGCGGCATTTTGGGTGTGCTGCCGGTCACAGGCGTTATCGTCCGCAGTACCGCCAACGTCAATGCGGGTGCAAGAACCCGGCTGTCCGGCTTTCTGCACGGTGTCTGGCTGTTGCTGTTCGTCATGTTAATGCCAGGTGTTTTAGCGCATATCCCGGTTGCGGCCTTGGCGGCCATCCTGGTGTTCACCGGGATAAAGCTCACCAAATTTCAATTCGCCAAAATTCTCTGGCGCCAGGATAAAGGCGAAGCGGCGATTTATCTGGCCACTTTGGGTTCGGTGGTGGTTGTGGATCTGTTCACGGGCATCGCCGTGGGCATTGTGTTGGCATTGGCGAAGCTGTTGTATTCATTCTCTCACCTCGACATCGAGGTTATCGAAAACACTGAAAACGGTCAGACTTTTATTCATCTCAAGGGCGCGGCAAGTTTTATGCGCCTGCCCCGCTTGGCCAATGTGCTTGAGAAACTCCCCGTCAACGCGCGTGTGCACATCTTGATCCGCGATCTAAATTTTATCGATCATGCCTGCCTTGATTTATTGGTCAATTGGGAAGAGCAGCACCAGGCGGCGGGCGGCGAATTGGTTTTTGACTGGGATGCGCTGCATAGCGTGTTTCAACGGCATGCATGGGGCGGCAAAGGTAAACCGCAAACGATTTAATCAACCTTGTATATTTAACTTAGGGGACTTGCAATGAATTTAAAAACATTATCCGTGGTAACGATTGTGTTAATTTCGCTGAACGCCTGCGCCACCAGAGAAATATCTCCACGCCCACACAATTGGGCTCAAGCAGTGCAGACCGCAGAAACGCGCGAGAACCACGAAGCACTGGCCCAGCATTACGATGAAGTCGCCCAGCAGATGCTGGCGGATGCCGAAGAAGAAAAAGCCATGCTTGAACAGTATCAGGCCAAACCGTATAACTACGGTAAACGCATGCTCGAGTTGAAAGCGCACGCTACCGCGATGATTCGCGATTTTGAGCTGGCCGCCGAGGAGAGCAAGCAAATGGCCGATTATCATCGGCAGTTGGCGGCCGAGATCGAGTAATGCAGCTCTTGGCCTCTTCCGAAACAAATTATGCCGGGCAGCGTGTCGCGTTGCTCACCCAGCATGGCAAACAGGCGCCATTGGGCGAGATTTTGAGCCAATGGCTAGGTTGTCAACTCGAGCATGTCAGTGAATACGATACCGACCAACTCGGCACCTTCACTCGCGATGTCGCCCGTTCGGGAAGCCAGCTTGATGCCGCGCGGGCCAAAGCGCGAATCGGCATGGCGCTTTCCGGCTTGCCGATTGGTCTGGCCAGCGAAGGAGCTTTTGGACCCGATCCGTTCGCATTCATGTTGCCGCACAACCTGGAACTGCTGATTTGGATCGATGATCGCCTGGGCATAGAAGTGGTCGCCACCGCATCGGGTAAGACCAATTTTGCTCATAAAACCGTCAAACACTGGCAGGAAGTCGAGTGCTTTGCCGAGGCGGCGGGTTTTCCCGAGCACTATCTGATCGTTCGTCCCAGCGATGAGCAGCATCCGGAGTTTCGTAAAGGCCTGTCGAATTGGGACAGTCTGCGGGATGCGCTGAATTGGGCGCTGGCATCGTCACCTGATCGCCAGGCTTTTATCGAAACCGATATGCGCGCATTCGCCAACCCTACCCGTGTGCAAAACATTTGCCTTGCGGCTGAGGCATTGATGCAAAAACTGCAATCACATTGTCCGGCCTGCGGTGCGCCTGGGTTTGCCAAATCCGGCGTCATTCGCGGCTTGCTCTGCGAAGATTGCGGCCAGCCAACCCAAGCAGCGAAAGCCGATATACATCGTTGCGTGCGATGCGACTATCAAACGCAGGTCAATCGCGAACAAGGTTTTGCAACTCCCGGTAATTGCGATTACTGCAATCCTTAAGCGTCAAGTGTTTCATGGTGTGGTTCGATAATCGGGCGGGGCAATAAACAGCCGGCTCTTTTTGAAAAACTTGTCGACCGGCGCATTCCGCTGGTCAGCAGGAAAATTTTTATAAAACAACAGATTTTGGTAACGCTGATGCTGAGCAAACTGACCGGTGGAATACTTTACGATCCTGCACAACAGCTTGATGGTGAGATACGCGATATTTTTATTCGGGATGGTTTCATCGTGCAAGATCCCGGCGCTGACGTCCGGTTCGACGAAATCCATGATGTATCGGGTAAAGTCGTCATGGCCGGCGCCGTGGACATTCATAGCCATATCGCCGGCGGCAACGTCAACACCGCCCGCCTGTTATTGCCGGAGCAACATCGCAACCACATGGCTCGGCGCTTAAATCAGCCTTTTTCCACCGCTAAATGGTCGACCACCGACATCGGCTACCGTTATGCACGAATGGGTTACACCACCGTGGTCGAACCGGCCATGTTGCCGATTAATGCGCTGGACGTGCATCTGCAAATGGCCGACATTCCGATCATCGACACCGCCGCGCTGGCCATACTGGGTAACGATGACTTGCTGTTGAGATTGATGCGCAACAAGGCCAGTCAGTCCCAAATCACCGATTATGTGGCCTGGACTCTACACGCCACCCGCGCACTGGGTTTAAAGGTCATCAATGCCGGCGGCGCCAATGCCTTCAAAAACAATGTTCGGCATTTCGATCTGGACGATATTGTGCCGGATTATGGCGTCAGCTCCAGGCAGATACTGCAAACCCTGCAACGCGCCACCTGTGATTTAGGGGTGCCGCACCCGGTGCATGTTCACTGCAATAATTTGGGTGTGCCGGGCAATGTCGAAACCGTATTGGCGACCATGGAGGCGGCGCAAGGTTTGCCCATGCATTTGGCGCACGTGCAGTTTTATGCCTATGGCAAGGAAGGTACGCGCGGCTTTTCATCGGCGGCGGCGCAGTTGATGGACGGATTTCGCCGTTATCCCAACATCAGCATGGATGTCGGTCAAGTGTTATTCGGTCAGACCGTCACCATTTCCGGCGATGTGATTGCCCAGTACAGCCGACGCGCCGATGCCAGCCCCAATAAATGGGTGATGTGGGATGCCGAGTGCGAAGGCTCCGGCGGCGTGGTGCCTTATCGTTATCGGCAGACCAGTTTCGTCAATGGCCTGCAATGGGCCATCGGCCTGGAAATGTTTTTGTTGGCGGAAGACCCCGGTCGGGTGTTTTTTACCACCGATCATCCCAACGGGGCGCCGTTCACCTGTTATCCACAGTTGTTCCGCTTACTGATGGACTACCAATATCGTCTGGAATGCTTGCAAAGCATTCACCCGGATGTGGTCGCCACGACCTTGCTGAAAGACCTTAAAAAAGAATTCTCCTTGTATGAAATCGCGCTGATGACCCGCAGCGCGGCCGCCAGCTTGCTGGGCTTGCTTGATCGCGGCCATCTGATGCCGGGCGCCATTGCGGATATTGCCGTCTACACGCCCAATGACAATAAGGAAACCATGTTCGAACGAGCCGCGTTGGTGTTTAAAAACGGCCAGTTGGTCGTCAGGGATGGCGCCATCGTCCAGCGGCTATCAGGCAAAGCTCAAACCATACTTCCTTACTATGACGACAGCATCCGGCGGACTGTTCAACGCCATTTCGACCGTTTTTACAGCTTGTCGCTGGCTAACTATATGGTGAATGACGTTGATTTTATGCAACCGGATCAACAACGGTTTATCAGCCATGATTGCCTGAGCTGACTTCTCGATGACCGCATTTAAACAAAACGCTTTTGGACTCAGGATTTCATCATGACAACCCACCATTTAACTCACTTAAAGCAATTGGAAGCCGAAGGCATTCACATCATCCGCGAAGTCGCTGCGGAATTTGAAAAACCGGTGATGCTTTATTCCATCGGCAAGGATTCGGCGGTGATGCTGCATCTGTCCTTGAAAGCGTTTTATCCCGGCAAACCGCCTTTTCCGCTGCTGCATGTCGATACCACCTGGAAGTTCCGCGAGATGATCGAATTTCGCAATCGATATACCCGCGAATTGGGACTGGACTTGCTGGTGCACACCAATCAAGAAGGTGTCAAGTTGGGGGTCAACCCTTTTAGCTATGGTAGCCAAAAACACACTGACATCATGAAAACCCAGGCACTGAAACAAGCGCTGGATTTGTATCGTTTTGATGCGGCATTTGGCGGGGCGCGGCGCGACGAGGAAAAATCCCGCGCCAAAGAGCGGGTGTATTCGTTCCGCGACAAGAACCACCGCTGGGACCCGAAAAACCAGCGCCCGGAATTATGGAATATCTACAACGGCAAAGTCGACAAAGATGAATCCATTCGTGTGTTTCCCTTATCGAACTGGACCGAACTGGACATCTGGCAATACATTCATCTGGAAAACATCCCTATCGTGCCACTGTATTTCGCCAAGGAACGCCCGGTGGTTGAGCGCGATGGCATGTTGATCATGGTCGATGACGAGCGGATGCCGATTGGGCCTGATGATAAAGTCGAAATGAAAATGGTGCGTTTTCGTACCCTGGGCTGTTACCCCTTAACCGGCGCGGTCGAATCCACCGCGACCACCTTGCCGGAAATCATCCAGGAAATGCTGTTGACCACCACCTCGGAACGCCAGGGCCGTTTGATCGACCACGACCAAGCCGGCTCGATGGAGCTGAAAAAACGCGAAGGCTATTTCTAATCAACCATCAGAGACCGCTATGTCCCACCAATCCGACCTCATCAGCACCGACATCAACGCCTATCTGGCCCAGCACGAACGCAAGGAATTGCTGCGCTTTTTAACCTGCGGCAACGTCGACGACGGCAAAAGTACCTTGATCGGCCGCTTGTTGCACGACTCGAAGATGATTTACGAAGACCAGTTGGCGGCGGTACAGGCCGACAGCGTCAAGTCCGGCACCACCGGCGCCGGCAAGATCGACTTGGCCTTGCTGGTCGACGGCTTGCAAGCCGAGCGCGAACAAGGCATTACCATCGACGTGGCTTACCGCTATTTCTCAACCTCGACCCGCAAATTCATCATCG
>FSSH01000182.1_pt4 | contig 18752 bp, 18 predicted proteins | sample 1166101 | NCBI WGS metagenome assembly FSSH01 (sample SAMEA32972668, study PRJEB13176) | freshwater metagenome | biome: Drinking water system; feature: Biomass in drinking water that filtered by 0.45 um membrane; material: drinking water | place: USA | collected 2012-12-20 | depth 0 m | reverse complement strand
ATTCCGCAGCGGCGGCCGCGGCCGGAAGCCCCGCGGCGGCCTCACTCGCAGGCCTCGACGCGATCCTCACCCTTCAAGGGCAGTCTGAGACGCCGAAGGAGCGCCGCCGCCGATCGGCCCAGCGCGGACACGAGCTCCTCGACGGCCTCGACAGGTTGAAAGCCTCCCTCCTGTCGGGAAAGGTCTCGACCCGAGATCTGCAGGCCATCGCCGGCCGCCTCTCGGATCGTGCCGGCCTGAGCGGCGATCCTCGGCTCGACGGCCTCGTCGCCGATATCGAGCTTCGCGCCGCGGTGGAACTGGCGAAGCTGCAGGTGGGGCAGGGGGGCGGACGAGCGTAGGCTCTTGCGGCTGGCCTGACCTTTCCGCTGACTGAGGCGCGGTCGTCATAGAGGCTTTGACCCTCCTACGTCCGGCCCAGGCCGTTCGTTGGCCGATGCAGGCGTTGACGCCCGGCCCCTGATCTTCGACAAGGCCCGCGATGCGAACCGGCGGCCGACCGTCGCGCCTGCGTTCCGGCCCCGATGCTCTTCAACTCGTTTCCCTTTCTCCTCGCCTTCCTGCCGGCCGCGCTGATCCTGCACGGGCTCGCCGCCCGTTTCCGGCCGGACTGGCGGCTTCCCGTCCTCCTCGCCCTATCCTTCGTGTTCTACGGCTGGTGGGACGTGCGCTTCGTGCCCCTGCTCGCCGGATCGATCGGGCTGAACTGGTTCGTGGCGTTGCTCTTCCTGAGGAGCGGCGCGGGCTGGCTGATCCCCCTCGCCATCGGCCTCAACCTCGCCGTCCTGGCCCTGTTCAAGTACCTGAATTTCTTTGCCGATCTCGCCAACCTCGTGCCCGGGCTCACCCTGCCGCACGCCGATCTCGTTCTGCCGCTCGGGATCTCGTTCTTTACCTTCCACCATGTCATGTACCTGGTGGATCTGCGTGCCGGCCGGGCACCGCCCTACGACCTCCTGCGCTACGCCCTCTACATCGCGTTCTTCCCGCAGGTGCTGGCCGGCCCGCTCGTGCGCTGGCGCGAGATCATGCACCAGTTCGACGAGGCGCCTTATGCCCGCCCCGATGCGGCCGAGCGCTTCGGGCGCGGCATCCTCCTCCTCTGCGTCGGCCTGTCGAAGAAGGTGTTTCTCGGCGATCCCCTCGGGGCTCTCGTCAACCCGGTGTTCCAGGCCGCCGCCGCGGGGCAGGTCGTCACCATGGCGGAGGCCTGGCAGGCGGCTTTCGGCTTCACTTTCCAGATCTACTTCGACTTCTCGGGCTACACCGACATGGCGCTCGGCATCGCCCTGATGCTCGGAATCGTGCTGCCCCAGAACTTCGACGTGCCGTATCGCGCGGCCTCGCTGCAGGATTTCTGGCGGCGCTGGCACATGACGCTGTCGCGGTTCCTCCGGGACTACCTCTACATCCCGCTCGGCGGCAACCGGCATGGCCTCGCCCTGCAGTTCGGCGCCCTCTTCGCCACCATGACTCTCGGCGGCCTCTGGCACGGGGCGGGCCTGACCTTCGTCGCATGGGGCGCCGCCCATGGCGCCGGGCTCGGAGCCGGCCTTCTCTGGCGCCGGGCCGGGCTGCCGATGCCGGCGATCCTCGGCTGGGCGCTCACCTTCGTGTTCGTCGTCCTGACCTGGGTGCTGTTCCGCGCCACCAGCTTCGAGGCCGCGATCGCGATCTACAAGGGCCTGTTCGGCCTCGCCCCCACCGGGGGAGGATTGCGCTGGCGGACCCTTGCGCTCGCGGCCGCCGCCGCGATGCTGGGGCCGAGCGCCTGGGTCGCGGTCCAGCGGGTCCAGCCCTCCCGCCTCGCAGCGATCCTGTGCGGCCTCCTGTTCGTCGTCCTCCTCCTCAAGATCGGGGACGATGCGAACTACGACTTCATCTACTTCCAGTTCTGACCGATGGGGCAGGGCTGGCGCGCATTCTCGATCTCATTCGGCGCCGCCGCGGCGGCGATCCTCGCCGGCTACGTTGCCCTCGCCTACCTCGTCGATCCCTACGATACCGGGCGCTCGCCCATTGGCTGGAAAACGGGCGTGCGGCCGCAGGGGCCGCGTACGGCGGTGGCGAGCCGGGGGCGCGACCCGGCCTTCGACGGCGCGATCATCGGCAACTCGCACATTCAGCTCGTCTCGCCCGAGCGCCTCGCCGAGAAGGCCCGCATCCCGTTCGTGCAGCTCTCGGTGCCCGCGACGAGCCCGGCCGAGCACTTCGCGATCCTTGGCTGGTACCTGCGTCATCACGCCGATCCCAAGGCGATCGTCATCGCCCCGGACGAGTACTGGTGCACCGACGATCCCGCCCTGCCGAACCCGAAATCCTTTCCGTTCTGGCTCCTGGCGGACTCGACGCCGGCCTACCTGCGCGGGCTGATGCGGTTCTCGGCCGCGCAGGAGGTGGTCAACCGCCTCGGCCGGGCCTCACGCCGCAACCCCTCCCGCGCGCGGCCGGATGGCTGGTCGGATTACGAGCCCACCTATCTCGGCCTTGCGGCGAACGATCCGCGGGGCGCGGCGCAGCAGGCAGCCCAGCGAGACACGCCCGCGCCGGACGGACCCGATCCGGGCCGTGGCGGCCCCCGGTTTCCCGCCGCCGACCGGTTCGCCGACATCGCCGCGCGCCTGCCCGCGACCACCGCCCTCGTCGTGGTGTTTCCGCCGATCTCGCCTGCTACCCTGCCGCGGCCCGGCACCGTGCGGGAGGCAGCCGAGACTGCCTGCAAGGACGCTGTCGCGGCGGCGGCCCGTCGGCATCCCCGCACCGCCGTCCTCGATTGGCGGACCCGCCGGCCGGACCTCGCCGATCCCAGCCTTTTCTTCGACCAGGGGCATTACCGCCGGCCCGTCGCCGACTCGCTCGCCGATGGGATTGCCGCTGCGCTGGAGACCCTTCGGTGATCCTGGCCTGCTGGACGATGAAATCCGGGCGTACACTTTCGTACGGATCTCGACAATTGTAGAGCCAGCACCCGGCGACCATCAGTCGTTGCGTGTTTACCGCAGCTTGACGCGTTCCGCGCGACCCTTGGTCCCGAACAGCCAGGGTGCGTTGTGGTCAAGGCGAGGCTCGACTATAGGCTCGCCAAACATCGCCGCAGACCGGCCGCGACCGTAGGGCGAAGGGTGTCAGGATGGCCAAGGTCACGATCGAGGACGGATACGTACCCACTGACAGCGAGCCGTTCATGAACGAGCGGCAGCGCGAGTACTTCCGCCGCAAGCTCCTCGGCTGGAAAAGCGACATCATGCGCGAGGCGCAGGACACGCTGGTCGCGCTTCAGAGCGAGAACGAGAACCATCCCGACATCGCCGACCGTGCCTCGTCCGAGACCGATCGGGCGATCGAACTCCGGGCCCGCGACCGCCAGCGCAAGCTCACCGGCAAGATCGACGCCGCCCTCGCGCGGATCGAGGACGGCACCTACGGCTATTGCGAAGAGACCGGCGAGCCGATCTCGCTCAAACGCCTCGACGCAAGGCCGATCGCCACACTGTCCCTCGAGGCGCAGGAGCGACACGAGCGCCGCGAGCGGGTCTATCGCGACGATTGAGCCTACCCGCCTCTCGCAAGGGCGAAGTCAAGCAATTTCCTCAACGGGTCCAGCGCGATCATTGATCTTTCGCGCAGGTCTCGCGCGATCACTTGCCAAGACAACCCTCGAGCGCGAGCTTGGCCAAAGGAACCTTGCCGGTCCGCCAAGTCTTCCTGATGGAAACTCTCCATCAAGGAAACAAGCATGGACAACGAAGTTCTGATTCTCGTCCTGGCGCTGGCGACGCTCGGCATCGTCATCGGCGTGGCCCTCTGGAGCCGTGCCAGGGTCGCCGCCGCCAAGAACGATCCGCAGCGCTCCGCCTTCACCGAGCATCACGGCGGCGCGCCCCGGCCGAACCGGCCCGGCACCGAGCACTAAGCGGCTCGCGAAGATCGGCACCGGACGGCAAGTGAGTCCGGTGCCTCCCATCGCCGATGGTCCACCGGAACTCGGCCGTAACGAACGTTCCCGCGTCGTCCTTCGCCCTAGAACGGCAGAAGAACGTCGACGAGCTGCTGGCCGTAGCGCGGCTGTTGCACATCGGTGATCTGGCCGCGCCCGCCATAGGCGATGCGGGCCTGGGCGATCTTGGTCGATTCGATGGTGTTGTCCGACTCGATGTCCTCGGGACGGACGACACCCGCCACGATGAGTTCCCGGACCTCGAAGTTGATCCGGATTTCCTGCTTGCCCTCGACCACGAGGTTTCCGTTCGGAAGGATCTGGGTGACGATGGCGGCGACGCTCGTGGTCACCGTCTCGTTGCGCTGAACCGAGCCGGTGCCTTCGCTCGACGTGTCCGAGGTCCCCTTGATCAGCGACGCCGGATCGACGCCAGCGGCCAGGATCGCCTTGTTGGTCTCCAACCCGAAAGCATTCGGGAGCCCGAGATTCTCCGCATTGGTGCGCGAGCGCTTGGTTTCGTTGTTGAGATTGGCCCTGTCCGTGACGTTGACCTTGACGGTCACGAGATCGCCGATTCGGGCGGCGCGCTGATCCTTGAAGAAGGCACGCGAGCCGGTGCGCCAGAGCGAATTCGGCGCGTAGGAGACCGGCTGGATGTCGGGCATCGGCAGCCGCACCGGCTTGTATCCGGGCTGGGCGGTCGGGTCCTCGATCGCCGAGAGGGCAGGCGTCGCACCGATCTGCGAGAGGCGATCGACGGTATTGCAAGCACCGAGACCGAGGCAGACGACCAGGGTCGCGGCGAGACGGTGCGGGAGGGAAGCGTTCATCGGGATACCGAATGCTGTCGTGATGAGGCGGCTCAGCGGGCGAGCGCGGCGGATTCGAGGGTCGCCTGGCGCGCCGGTGCCGCCGGGCCGACGGAAACCCGTCCGGGGCCGATCACGGTACCGGTGATCACCTTCTTGGAGATCGGATTGGTCACGCTGACGATCGCGCCGACACGGCCGCTCTCATTGGCGATGCCACGCAGAGACAGATTGAGGCCGGGAGAATCGAAGACCATGGTCACGGCCTCCCCGCGGCTCACGAGATCCGGCGGCGCGACGTCGCCCGAACGCAGGACCGATCCGGCGCTCAAGGTGCGCTGCGCGACCTGCCCGACGAGAGAAGCGCTGTTCGACTGGGCGTCCGCCGGGCTCGCCTCGCGCAGGCGCCGCTCGGTCGTCAGGTCGGCGGCCACGAGGGCCTCGCCGCGGTTGAGGGCACGGCCGAGGACCACGACCTCGCGGATCTCGACGACTTGTCCGGTCACGCGCAGCGAAGCCTGACGATCGCCCAGCGTGACGAGGGCGGCGACCCGCTTCGATCTCGCGTCGTAGGTGACATCGACGGCATTCGCCGGCCCATCGAGGTCGACCGGAGCGAGTAGCGTCGGGGACTCGCCGTCGAGCCGCAGGGCGAGGTTGCGCCCGTCGAGACCGTAGCTCGCCTCGAGCGTGCGCTTGACCGCGGCCTCGATCTCGGCCGCACCGACCCGGCGTGCGGCGCGCATGATCGCCACCTGGGAACGTCCGCCCGTTTCGACGTCGCCGAGGCCGAGGCGCGCAACGGCCTCGACGATGCGACGGGCCTGGATCGTGCCGGACGCGCCGAGGGCGGGCGAGCGAAACAGAGCCTGGCGCGCCACGTCGGCAGCGGCCCCTTCGATGAGATCGCCGAGGGTGAGCACATCGCCACGGGCGGTGACGTCGCCGCGGAGCCGAAGCCGCGTCGGCTCGGCGAGCACCGGCAGGGTCAGGATGCCGAGGACGGCGAGGGCCAGCAGGGTGCGGATGATGGCACCGGCGCTCAGCGGAGCGACGCGGGGCCGAGCGACGTGGTGGACCGGCTTGAGCACGTACATGGGAGAGGCCCTCAGGCGATCGATCAGCTGCGGAACATCTGCGAGGTGGTGGAGAGCATCTGGTCGGCGGCGGTGACGACCTTCGAGTTCATCTCGTAGGCGCGCTGCGCCGCGATCAGCGACGAGATCTCGGTGACGGCGTTGACGTTCGCCTCTTCGAGGTAGCTCTGCTGCAGATTGCCAAAGCCCTCGGAGCCAGGATTGGCCGTGATGGCCGGGCCGGAGGCCGCACTCTCGATGAAGAGGTTGTCGCCGATCGACTCGAGGCCGACCTTGTTGACGAAGCGCGAGAGCTGGAACTGGCCGAGCGCCTGCGGCGCGGTCTGACCCGGCACGGTTGCCTGAACGGCGCCCTGAGCGCTGATCGTCACGCTGGTGGCATTGTTCGGCACCGTGATGCCGGGATCGACGAGGTAGCCGTCGCGGGTGACGAGCTGGCCCTGCGCCGAAAGGTCGAACGAGCCATCGCGGCTGTAGGCGGTGCGTCCGTCCGGCATGGTGACCCGGAAGTAACCCTCGCCGCGGATGGCGACGTCGTATTCCTTCTCGGTGCTCGACAGGGTGCCCTGCGACATCACACGGGCGGTCGAGGTGGTCTTCACGCCCGAGCCGATCGCGAGACCGGCGGGGAGCTGGGTGTTCTGGTCCGAGGTCGAGGAGCCGGCGCGGCGCAGGTTCTGGTAGAGCAGGTCCTGGAAATGCGGCTGCTGGCGCTTGTAGCCGGTGGTGCGCAGGTTCGCGATGTTGTTGGAGATGACCTGGACGTTGAGTTCCTGGGCCGCCATGCCGGTGGCGGCAGCGTAGAGGGCGCGCATGCTGGCGGTTCCTTATGCGACGTCGGCGAGGCGGCGGATCGCCGTGCCGCGCAGGTCGTCGAGGCGCGAGATGATGCTCGAGACCATCGTGTAGGTGCGGTTCACGTCCATCAGCCTGGTCATCTCGACGACCGACTTGACGTTCGACCGTTCGAGAGCGCCGGATTCGACGCGGCCCGCGAGGCCTGCGGGCTGCGGCGCGGCATCCGAGGCGTAGAGGTTGGCACCCTCGTTCCGGAGGGCCTGCGGGTTCGCGAAGGTGACGAGGCGGACGCGGCCGCGAACGCCGAGATTGGTGGAGACCGTCCCGTCCGGACCGATCGAGAGGCCGGTCTCCTGCGGGCCGATCTGGATCGGGCCGCCATCCCCCTGCACCGGGTAGCCGTCGCTCGTGACGATCGTGCCCTGCGCGTTAATCTCGAAGGCGCCGTTGCGAGTGAATCTGTCGCCGCCCGGGGTCTGAACCACGAGGAAGGACTCGCCGCGCACCGCGACGTGAAGCGGGTTGCCGGTCTGCTCGATCGGGCCCTGGCCGAGGTCGAGGGCGGTACCCTGGTCGATGACGTAGGACAGGCGCCGGTCCGGCCGCTGGAACGAATCCGCGCTCGCCACCGGCATCAGATATTCCTGGAAGCGGCTGTTGCGGCTCTTGAAGCCGGTGGTGGAGACGTTCGCCATGTTGTTGGCGATCACCTCGAGTTCGCGCTGAAGCGCGACCTGCGAGGAGACTCCGACGAAAAGGGCGTTTTGCATCGCTCGGCCAAGCCTCTGCGCATCCGTGACGAGGGTATGGTCAGCATGGCCCGTGCCAGACGACGAAACTCGATAATAGTAAACCGAACCAATAGCTTGCGTCTGTTCGTCGATGCGCGCGGCCGCCTCTCTTCGATGCCGGCGGCAACTCCGACCCGGCAGCTTTTGCCGCCTTAACGGCACGTTAACCGTCTTTGGCGGATATCTCGGGTCAGGGCTCGATCCGGGCGATCCTGCCCGCACCGGGCCGCACGACATCGTCCATGCCGCTCGTCATCGCCGGGGACGCATTCAGATGGCCAAGAAGCCCAAGAAGGCCCCCGAGGCCGAAGGCGAGGAAGGTGAAGCCCCCGCGGGCTCGAAGAAGAAGCTCATCATGATCGCGGTGGCGGGGCTGCTGCTGGCCGGCGGCGGTGGCGGCTACTTCCTGATGAAGAAGAAGCCTGCGGGCGACGGTCACGGAGACCCGGCCGCGATGGTGAAGATGCCGGTGGTCTTCCTCGACGTGCGAGAGATGCTGGTCAACCTCAGCGCCGAGCCCGGCCAGGACAAATCCAAATACGCCAAGCTCAAGATCGCCCTCGAACTCAAGGACGCGAAGGTCGAGAGCGAGGTCAAGCCGCTGATGCCGCGCATCGAAGACACCTTCCAGGTCTACCTGCGAGAGCTGCGCGCCAGCGATCTCGCCGGCTCGATCGGGATCTATCGCCTGCGCGAGGAGCTGCTTCGCCGCGTCAACGTGGCGATCCATCCTGCCCGCGCCGAGGCGGTCCTGTTCAAGGAAGTCATCGTCCAGTGAGCCTAAGCGCCGGTCGCCTTGCTCGTCCCCAAAGATCGCCGGACCGCTCTTTTCCATCCCGCTGACCTGACGCCCGCAGAGACCTTCGAGACATCATGGCCGGACCCGGAGACGAGATCGAGGAGGACGACTGGGCGGCCGCTCTGATCGAGCAGGGCGACAATGCCGGCGGCGATTCTCTCGCCGACGAATGGGGCGCGGCCCTCGCCGAGCAGGGCACCACCAATACCTCCGGAGACGTCGCCGCCGAATGGGCGACGATGATCGAGGACGGGGAGACCGACAACCTCCCCGAGCTCGCCGGCAACGATCGCATCCTGAACCAGGACGAGATCGACGGCGTACTCGGCTTCTCCCTGCGCGAGCTTTCCGCTTCGGGTGCGGGCGGCGTGCGCGCCATCGTCGATTCGGGCGTCGTCCAGTACGAACGCCTCCCGATGCTCGAAATCGTCTTCGACCGGATGATCCGGTTGTTGTCGACGAGCCTGCGCAACTTCTTCCAGGACAACGTCGAGGTCACTCTCGACAACATCACCTCGGTGCGCTTCGGCGACTACCTGAACTCGATCCCGCTCCCGACGCTCCTCGGGGTGTTCCGCGCCGACGCGTGGGAGAATTCCGGCCTTGTGACGGTGGAATCGAACCTCGCCTACTCGACGATGGACCTGCTTCTCGGCGGCAAGCGCGGCGGATCCTCGACGCGCCTCGACGGCCGCCCCTTCACGACGATCGAGATGCAGCTGGTGCGCCGTCTCGTCGAGATCATCCTCAGCGACCTCGAACTCTCGTTCCAGCCGCTCTCGCCTGTGCGGTTCGGCATCGACCGGATCGAGACCAACCCGCGCTTCGCCACCATCACCCGGCCAGCCAACGCCGCGATCCTGATCAGCCTCAAGCTCGACATGGACGGGCGCGGCGGCGGCCTCCAGATCCTGTTCCCCTACGCGACGATCGAGCCGATCCGTGAACTGCTCATGCAGAGCTTCATGGGCGAGAAGCTCGGCCGCGACCATGTCTGGGAAAGCCACCTCGCCACCGAGATCTGGCAGGCGGACGCCAAGATGGACGCGGTGCTTCACGAGATGATGCTGCCCTTGAAGAAGGTGCTGTCGCTGAAGGTCGGCGACACCATCATGTTCGACACGAAGCCCACCGACCTCATCACCGTGCGCTGCGGCGACTGGGCCCTTACACAAGGGCGAATCGGGCGGATCGACGACAACATCGCCGTGCAGGTGACGCGCCCCTTGCGGCGCTCGCGCACGACCCTTCAGGCCTTCGAGGCCTCCATGAACAACCGCAACGACGGGTAAGCGCTGCCATGGGTCTCCTCGCATGAGCCTCCTCGTCACCCTCGTCGCGGACGTCCTCGTCGCGGTCCTGCTCGTCGCCACCATCGTCTCATCGGTGCGCCTGAGCCGGCGCATCGCGAAGCTGAAGGCCGACGAGACCGCCCTGCGCCAAACCATCGGCGACCTCGTCACGGCGAGCGCCACCGCCGAGCGGGCGATCATCGGCCTGCGCGCGACCCTCGACGAATGCGATCGGACGCTGGCCGAGCGACTCGGCACCGCCGAGCGCTACACCGCCGACCTGTCCTCGCATGTGGAAGCGGGCCGGGCCGTGATCTCGCAGATCTCGGCCATCGTCTCGAACGCCCATCCGGGCCGCCCGGTCGAGGCCGCGCCTGCGCCCGCGAGGGTCGAGCATGAGCCGGCGACGAATACCCGAGCGCGGGCCCCCAAGACGATGACTCCGGTCCTTCCTCCGGCGCCCACCAACCAGCCACCGTCGAGCCCGAACGGTGAGCGCATCGGCGTCGCCGCCGCGGCTGCCCTCGCCATGTCCGAGCGCGCCCTCGGCCGCCTGCGCAGCCGCGCCGCATGAAACGGCCGCTCAGCCTCGCCGCCCTTCGCCAGCCGCGGCCCTACAGGCTGCGGCTGGTGGATGCCGTGACGCTTGCGGCCATCGGCCTCCTCGTGCTCAAGCTCTCCGCCATCGCCCTGGAGGATATCGGACCAGGTCCGGCTCCGCCCGGAACGCCGCTCCCGGATTTCGCGCGGGTGCTCGCGAAGGCCCGCACCGGCTACGAGCCCCTCGATCCCACGACCACAGGCTCGGTCACGCCGAAAGAGGCCCCGGCCACTCCGGAGGCGAAAGCTGAACCTACTCCCAAGTCGCCCGCGCCACCCGAGACGATCCCGGCGAGCGAGCGGGCACTCCTCGAACGGCTGAGCGCCCGGCGCGATGCGCTCAAGCAGCGCAGCGACGACCTCGACCTGCGCGAGCAACTGCTCGGTACCGCCGAGCGCAAGCTCGAGGACGGCGTGAACGACCTCCGGCGCGGAGAGGACAAAGGCGAGGGCGGGGTCGCCCAGCGGGCCGAAGCCGAGCGCGCGGCATTGAAGAACATCGTGACGATGTACGAGACCATGAAGCCCAAAGATGCCGCGCGCGTCTTCGATCGCCTCAACCTCGACGTCCTGGTCCCCATCGTGGTCGCCATGAACCCACGCAAGATGGCCGAGGTCCTGGCCCTGATGCAGTCGGAGCCTGCCGAGAAACTCACTGTCGCGCTCGCGTCTCGGGCCCGCGGCGAACGGCCGCCCGCAATCCAGGCACCCGTGGCCGGGCTGCCCTCGACGGAACTCCAGGCGATCGAGCCCTCCGGCCGGCCGGCAACCCCACGTTGACGGCCGAGGCCCGCGCGTGTCCGCATTGCAACACCTGCACCGCCAATGCTGCTCGATACCGGCTAAGCAATTCGCCTTTGCCCAAGGGTCTTGCGGCTTAGTTTAGAACGGCGCTTAGGTATCGCCACCATGACATGAGGTCATGAGCGGACGGGGGCGTCGGCGTGTCGGTCTATCACCTGCGGATCCGCTCGCCAGAGGCGACGATCTGGTCAGATGGCGATGGTTTGGAGACCACCGATCTCGCCGTGGCCGTGACGATCGCCGACCGGCTTGCTTTGGCTTGCCGGCGCTGCTCCGAGGTCTGCAAGGACGCGACTGCCAATTGGTGCGTCGACATCATCAGCGAGTGCGGCGACATCTTCTACACGGCGCGCGTCGCCTGGACTTCGTCTCTCTCACTCAACCGCGTCCTACAGTAAGCTATCGCCGGTTGCGGGACCGGAGCGCGGTTGCAGAGTCGTGCCCGTCCGGCTACGCGGCTCTCTCGTCGTCATAGAACGCCGGGATTTCATGACTGCCCCGTCACGCATCGTCGCACGCGTCGCAACCTCCCTCGTTCTGGGCGTCCTCCTCGCCGCGCCCGGTGCCGCGCAGGAGGCGATTGATCCGCCTGCGGCAGAAGCTCCGAAGCCACGGCCGCGCAAGCCGCCGCCCAAACCCGCGGCCACGCCCAAACCCGTTCCCGAGACGGCGGCGCCGGCGCGTGCGCCCTGGCCCGAGGGCGCCAACGCACTGAGCGAAAGCTACTCCGACTGGACCATGACCTGCAGCCGGCAAGCACAGGGCGACGGTTCCGGCCAGGATGCCGCGGCAGCGAAGCCCTCGTGCCTCCTGACCCAGGCGCAGGGCAACGCCCGCACCGGCAAGCGCGAATTCACGATCGAGCTCCGAACCCCCGTCGACGGGCGGGCCGAAGGGTTGATCCTGATGCCGTTCGGCTTCCTGATCGAGCAAGGCGTCAGCTTCAAGCTCGACGATACCGTCCTCGGCAAGGGTGCGCCCTATGTCAGCTGTACGCTCGAGGGTTGCCTCGTGCCGATCAGCTTGCCGACCCTCGCCACGGACGCCATGAAGACGGCCAAGGCCTTGAGCGTCATCGGCATGCGGCAGGATGCGAAGGAGCCGACCACGATCACCGTACCCCTCGGCGGGTTCGCCCCGGCCTTCGCCAGGGCTATAGCCTTCGGCGGGTGAGCGGGCCGGTTCGGGTGAAATACCAGCCAGGAGGACAGGCCATCACAAAGCTTCCGATCCCGACCATCGCCCTTCTCCTGGCTCTCTCAGGGGCCGCCTTCGCCCAGCCGGCCGGCGAGCTGCCGCCCGAGGCGAGGGCCGAGCGGCAGAAGAACAACGCCGCCAAGCTCGCCGGCCTCGCAGGCTTCGTCGACCTGTCGTGTCCCGAGATGAAGCCGGACCGCGAGCGTCTGAAGGCGGTTGTGACCCGACTCGGGATCGACCCTGCCGACCTCGACGAGGGCGACCTCCTCATGCGGACCAAGACCTATATCGAGATCTACCAGAAGGATGTCCCGACCAATTGCGCCCGCGCCGCGGAGAATTTCGGCGAGGCCGGCAAGACGCTACCGGGGCTGATCGGCCGGCGCTGATCCCCTCCATGCGACCCCATTAAGCGCCCGTTAGCCTCGATCGGGGAGAGTGCCTCCTCAGTGTGGCGTAAGGCGGCGATTCTCCAAGATTGGAGGAGCGCCGCCGTCGGGTTTGGCGTTCAGCGATGGGTCTCGGTGCCGGAATCGCGACAGGATGGGGGGGGCTTCGCGCCATCATCCTCCTGGCGGTTCTCGCCGCCCTGTTTCCCGGCGGCCAGTTCTTTGGCGGCGAGGCTCAAGCCGCCAAGCTCCTCACCGTCAAGGGCATGCAGGGCGGCGGCTACGGCCGAATCGTGCTGACCTTCGACGGGCAGGTGGCGGTGAAGGCGACCATCTCGGGTTCGGTGATGGTGGTGCGTTACGGCGAAGCGAGCCCGTCCGGTCCCGAGCGGCTCGCCCTCGAGATGCCGGACTACGTGTCCGCCGTGCGCCGCGATCCCGACGGAACGGGCATGCGCATCGCCCTGCAGCGCCCCTATCGTCTCAATACCCAGACAGCAGGCGAGCAGGTCTTCATCGATCTTCTCGCAGAGACTTGGACTGGTCTCCCGCCGCCGCTGCCCCCCGAGACGGTGGCCGAGTTGTTCCGGCGCACCAAGGCCGCGGAGGCGGCCCTTCGCGCCGCCGCGCCGCCGCCGGAGCCCCGGCGGCTCGTCCTGGAGATCTCCCATCTGCCGACGGTCACGCGCCTGAGCCTGCGCCTGCCGCCGGAAGCGGTGCCGCGGTTCGAAGAGGGAAGCGAGGAGACCCGCCTCGTCGTGTCCGGAGCCTGGCGCATCGACGACCTCGGCACCCGCGGCCGCATCAAACCCGCCATCGAGAGCCTCACCGTCGAGGCCGATCCCACCGGCGCCAGCCTGCGCGTCGTTCCCGCCGCCGGATGGCTCGTGCGGACGATCCGTGACGAGGAAGGTGCGACGCTCGACCTCGTAAGGCCTCCGCCTCCGGCCAAACCGGGGGCGGAAGCCAAGACGGCCCCGGCCGCGAAGGACCAGATGGCACGGCCGCAGGAGGCCTCGGCGCCTCGGCAAAGGGAGGAAATGAAGCCTTCCGAGCCGGCGCCGGCTCGCGAGACGCCGGCCGTCACCATCGTCCGTCCCGAGGGACCGGGCATCCCCTTCCCGTTCAAGGTCCAGCCGCCGGCTGCGTTATTCGAGCGGGCCGGCATCGCAACGCTCGTCTTCGAGACGGCCGAGCCCGTGAGCCTGCCGCAGTCGGCCACGGGCTTTGCCCCCCTGGGCCCGCCTTCTCGCACCGGCGGCATCGCGGTCCTCCGCTTCACGGTCCCGCAGGGCCGCCTGTTCGACCTGATCCCTACCGGAAGTCCTGAGGCGCCCACCGGCTGGGAACTCGTGGCCGGAGAGAACCTCGCCGCCAGCGAGAGCCTGATGGTGACGCGCAGGCCCGAGGCAAGCGGCCGGCTCAGTCTCGCGATCAACCTGCCGCGCCCGGGAAGCGCCACCTGGCTCGACGTCGACGGAGAGCGCATCGCCGTGGTCACCGGCCGCGGCCCGCAGCCGGCCAGCATCCCCAAGCGCCAGGTCTTCGTCGATCTCGAGTTGCTGCAGAGCCGCCAGGGCATCGCCGTCCTTGCCCAGGCCGACGACCTTCTGGTGCGCCCCGACATCGACGGCGTCTCGATCAATCGCGAGGCCGGCATCGCCCTCTCGGGCGTGGCACGATCCGCCGAGCCTGCCGTCGTGGCGATCAGCGACCTGGCCGTCGATCGTGCACCCTGGGAGGCGGCGCAGCGGGGCTCCGTGCGCGAGTTGCTCGCCGACCAGCTCCAGGCCGCTGCGGCCGCCCTTCGGCCTGCCCGAGGGCCGCTGCGCCTCGTCCTCGCCAGAAGCATGCTCGCGAACCGGCTCGAACCCGAGGCCCTCGGCGTGCTTGCCGCGGCGAGCGCCGAGGATCCGGTCCTCGCCAGTCAGCGTGACGTCGCGGTGCTCACGGGCATCGGCCTCGCACGGATGGGGCGGAACGCGGAGGCGAGGCGCAGCCTGACCTCCGAAGCCTTGCGGCGTGACCCGGAGGCACGGCTCTGGGCCGGCTACGTCGACACCAGGTCGGAGCGTTGGCCGGAGGCGGACGCCGCCTTCCGTGCCGCTGCCGCAGTGCTCGACCGCTATCCCGACGACCTTCAGGCCCTGCTCCGGACCAGCGCTGCCGAGGCCGCCATCGAGACCGGCGACTGGGAGACGGCCTCGCGCCAGATCACCACCGCCACCGCCCGCGCCAACGAGCGTCCGATCCAGGACAGGCTCGCCCTCCTGCGGGCCCGCGTCGACGAGGTCACCGGCCGGACTGCTGCAGCCTTCACCGCCTACGAACGCCTCGCCGACGCCCTCGACCGTCCGATCGCCGCCGAGGCGACCCTCCGCGCGGCGATCCTCGGTCAGGTGCTGGGCAAGCTCACCATCGCCGAGGCCACCGAGCGGCTGGAGACGCTCCTCCTCACCTGGCACGGCGGCGAGACACAGTTCCGCACCATCGCGGCCCTGAGTCAGCTCTACGCCCAGGCCAGGCAATGGCGTCAGGCCCTCCTGGCCGCGCGACGGGCCAACGGCATCGCACCGGATTCCCTGGTGACCCGAACGCTGCACGACGCGGCCCAGTCGCTGTTCGACGACCTGTTCCTCGGTGACAAGGCGGCCAGCCTCTCCGGTGTCGAGGCCGTGGCGCTGTATTTCGACTTCAAGGAGTTCGCGCCCATCGGCCGGCGCGGCGACGAGATCGTGCGCCGCCTCGCGGACCGCTTGGTCCAGCTCGATCTCCTCGATTCCGCCGGTGAGCTGCTGCAGCATCAGATCGACCATCGCTTGGCGGGACCGGCCCGGGCCGGCGTTGCGGCGCGCCTCGCGGCGATCCGGATCATGGACGAGAAGCCTCTCCTCGCCCTCCAGGTGATCGACGCCACCTACGTGCCGGAACTTCCCGATGAGCTGCGCCGAGCCCGCGCGATGCTGCGCGCGCGATCCCTGTCCGACCTGTCGCGCACGGATCTCGCCCTCGAGACCATCGAGGGCGAGATCGGAGCCGACGCCCTGCGCCTGCGCGCCGACATTCTCTGGAGCGGCCGGCGCTGGCGCGATGCCGGGGAGGCGCACGAGGCCATGGTCGGCGAGGCTTGGCGCTCGCGTGCGCCCCTTGACGACGCGGCCCGCGCCGACGTGATCCGCGCCGCTATCGCTTACGGCCTCGCTGGCGAGACCCTCGCTGTCGAGCGCCTGCGCGCCAAGTTCGCCGGTCCCATGGCCGAGAGCGTCGATGCCCGCACCTTCGCGCTGCTGGTGCAGCCCAATGCCGTGCGCAGCGCAGGCTTCCGTGAGGTCGCCCAGAAGGCGACCAACGCCGAGACGCTCCAGGCCTTCCTCAAGGAGTACCGCAAGCGCTACCCCGACAGCGCGGTGCCGGCGCGCGGCACGCGCGAAGGCGAGCCCGGAGCGAGCGCCGCGGCGCAGGGGGAAACGCCCGCTCAGCCACCGGGCTGAGATGCCGGCTAGGTGCCGTAGCTCTGCACCAGCGAGCCAGCCACCAGGGTCCAGCCGTCGACCAGCACGAAGAAGATCAGCTTGAACGGCAACGCGACGGTGGCGGGCGGCACCATCATCATGCCCACCGCCATCAGGATCGAGGCGACGACAAGGTCGATCACGAGGAACGGGATGAACAGCAGGAACCCGATCTCGAAGGCGCGGCGCAGCTCCGAGATCATGAAGGCCGGCGTCAGCACTTCGAGCCCGAGCGCCTCGGGGCCGGACGGGGTCGGGATCTTGCCAAGGTCGAGGAAGAGCTTGAGGTCCTTCTCGCGGACGTTCTTGAGCATGAACGTCTTGAACGGAGCCGAGGCCCGCTCGAAGGCGACGCCTTGCGTGATCTGACCCGCGAGCAGAGGCTCGATCCCGTTGCGGTAGGCCTCCTTGCCCACCGGCGCCATGACGAAGGCGGTGAGGAACAGGGCGAGGCTGACGATCACGGTATTGGGCGGAGCGGTCTGCGTGCCGAGGGCCGACCGGAGGATCGACAGGACGACGACGATCCGGGTGAATGAGGTTGCCATCACGAGCACGGAGGGCGCGAGCGCCAGGACCGTGATGAGCGCAACGAGCTGCAAAGCCCGCTCCGTGACGCCCCCGGCGCCGAGATCCACAGAGACGCTCTGCGCACCTGCCGGAACCGTGGCGAGCCCAAGAACCAGAATCGCGCCGAGAACGTGCCCTGCCCAGCGGCGAGGCAAGGGGCCGGTCTCGCGCTCGAACGAAGGCGGGGTAGGGAAACGATCGCGGGTCATCGCTCCGGCAACCTGCGTCGGCCCCGCCCTCGGCGCAAGCGCCGAGGGCCTCCCTGACCGTCTAACTCCGAAGGCGTGCTTTTCCCGGCACTCCGTTCGCCTAATGACGGCAGGGTCCACGTCCAGGAATGTTCAATTCTTGCGGTCGAGCGGGCGCTCCAGCGGCCGGCCGAGCAACCTTGCGAACTCGGCCTCGATCTCCTCGACCGAGAATGGATTGCTGGTTGCCGGGCTCGCAGGTTTGGCGGGTTCCGGCTGCGGGGGCGCAGGCGGCTCCGGCTTGGCCTGTGCGGCAGGGGTAGCGGGCTCCTCGAAAAGGCCATCCCCCTCCGTCGCCGGCTCCTTAGCCACCGGCTCTTCCGTCACGGGCTCGGCGACGCTCGCCATCGCCGCCGCGATCGGATCCGTCGTGGCTTCGGCATCCGACCTGGTTTCGGGTTGCGACGTCAGCTCGGGATTCGATGTGGGCTCGGGATCCTGGTGATCCGTCGCCTCCACGATTGGGGCAGGCTCCGGCTCGGCCGGGATCGCGGCAGATGGGGCCGGTTCCGTCACGACCTCCGTGGTGGAGGTTTCGGCAAAGCTCGCGGAGAAGGGCACTGGTGCGGTCGTCGCTTCCGAGGCAGGGCGCCGCAACGCTTCCTCGAGCTGGCGTGCCATATCCGAGAGGAGCGCGGCGTCGACCTTGGCGGCCGGCTGGGGCTCCGGCGCTGCCGCCACACTCGATGGGGCGGCGGGAGGCGTCAGGGCTGCGGCGAAGGCTGCTTCGAAATCGGGCTGCTCGACGGCCACGGGCCGTGTGGATGCGGGAGCCGGCGCCGTCGGGGCAGGCGGCGTCGAGATCGAGGGCGCGATGACCGGAGGAAGGGAAACCGATGGAGAGGTTTCCGGTGCTTCCGGGATCACCGGGATCGGCGTCTCCTGCGCGCGGCCGCGCTCCGAAGCCACGTCGGGTTTCGGGTTCACCAGGGGAGGCGGCGTCCGGCGGAGGATGCGCGCCGGAATGGACGCGTTTTCCTTGCGTGGGGACGGCGGCTCAGCGGAGGGTTGCGGCGAAGATGCCGCGTCGCGGTCCGGACGGAGAACGGGGGGGGAGAGGAAGAACGGCGCAGGCGGTTTCGGCTCCACTGATGGCGGCTCGACGGATTCCGGCTCGGCCAGGCTCGGCTCGCTAACGGGCCGACGCTCGGCCTTCAGGTCCGGCACGATCGACGTGCGCAGAGCCGGTGCCGGCTCTCTCGGCGGGAAGATCGGCTCGGGCGGAGGCGCAAGTGCCGGTTCGGCAAACGTAGGCGCCGGTTCGTCCTCCTCGTCCCGTCCGGTCCCGTCATTCGCGAGTCTCAGGTGATTGCCGCGGCTGATGTTGCGCTCGATCACCACGTCGTTCGGGCCGCCGACGAGCAACAAATGCTCGACGTTGTCCCGCCGAAGCAGGATCAACTGGCGCTGGCGGTCGAGTTCGTAGACGTCGACGATGCCGAGCCGAGGCTGGCGCCCGCGCGAGCCGGTCTTCGCGGCATCCGACAGGCCGCCCCTGGTAAAGCGGCGGACCAACAGGACGATGGCCGCGAGCACGGCGAAGATCACCACAAAGATGATGGCGAACTGTGTGAGGAACGACCCGTCCGAACCGAAGAACGCTGACAACACCAGTCACTTTCGCTGGGAGGGCTTGGCAGCCCGACGCAACACCGCCAATCCAGTATCACGATCGCTCGGGGGCCGGGCAATAACGTTAAGACTTCGTTAACAGGGAAGTGCGGCGATCCGGTATCCAAGTTGAATCTCGGTCGCTTAACCGCCCGTTAACCATGAGGGCGGCAGATTTTGCCCATCGCGTCGAACCCGGACCAGGGTGCGCGGAAGGCTCATCGCCGTGTCCGTCACAGACCTCCCCATCCTCGGCATGCTTCGGACCCGGATGCAGTGGCATCAGACCCGGCAG
>FSSH01002088.1_pt1 | contig 18754 bp, 14 predicted proteins | sample 1166101 | NCBI WGS metagenome assembly FSSH01 (sample SAMEA32972668, study PRJEB13176) | freshwater metagenome | biome: Drinking water system; feature: Biomass in drinking water that filtered by 0.45 um membrane; material: drinking water | place: USA | collected 2012-12-20 | depth 0 m | reverse complement strand
CTGGAAACATCGCCTTTAACTGTCACGGTTTGAATACCAGTCTGGTCAAGCAGTGCGGCCGGTCTGATCTCTACGGGAGGAAAGCCGGGATTGCCCAGGTAATGGATGTCTGCGCCCAATTGCCGCAAGGCATCGACCAAGTCCGCAATCGGCCGTTCATGCATACGCGGTACGCCGGATAAACGATAATGCCCATGCACCAAAGATAATACCGCCACCAAAGGGCGGAAAGCAGTGCCGGCATTGCCGAGAAAAAGGTCGGCATCTTTGACCGGGAATACGCCTTCTCCTCCAGCGATCGTGTAATCATTATTGCCCGTGTGCGTGATGGGTACACCTAAGCGGGTAAGTGCATCCAGCATACGGGCGGTGTCGTCGGAAGCCAATAAGTCATGAATTTCCGTGGCGCCTTCCGCCAATGCGGCAAGCAAAAGAATGCGATTCGAGATACTCTTTGATCCGGGTAATTGCACGGTGCCTTGAGCATTCTTGGCAAATGGGAGGTCAAGCCATTCCATGGTCGTATACGGTAGTAAAAAGTGTTAGATGATATCCCATAAAGATAGCCGGAACGTAATTTTATTGATTCTCGGGGAGTGCCAGTTCTATGGAAATTGTTTGGATAGATTTATTGCATTTGGAAAAATCTTTATTAAACTATCGCGTTTGAGGTAATCTATCTTTTTTACAAAAAAGACACTTTATATAAAAGAGGTTGATGAATGGAAGATGCAGAAATTGTTTTAATGTTTTCTTTGCTAATGATCCCCGTGGCTATCTGGTTGCAGTTGTGGGTAAAGAATCGTAGAGAGAGACGCAGAAATGAAATGGGTGAGGAAGAGTTTGAAAATACCGCACGAGCATTCGGATCGATTATTCTTGAGGGTACGGCGATTGTAGGCGGACTCATCATGATTATCATGGGTTCCAGCGGTGTGCTCAAATACGTCCTTAACTTTTATAGCGCATAAAAACCGTATTTGAAGTATTAATTGTCCGGGTCATTAGCGCATGCTGATGCCCGGAAATTTTTTGTTACTTGCTTTCCGATGTGCTGGCGGGCTGATATTAAACCAGCGCTGCACACCCTATACATCATGAGGTTGTACTGTCGGCCGCAGGGGTTTTCGCTTGCTTCGTTTTAGATTTTGTTCCGGCTGCTTTCTTGGGCGCTTTCTGCTCAAACTCGAAACCTATTTTTCCATCCGTATTTCTGACCAAATAGGCTGAGAAAGGCTTACCTTTCTTGGAAATGAATTTGGTCAGCAGATCAGTTCTTCCGGTTTCCAGCAGTTTGGTGATTTGTTCCTGTTCTATCGGGCGTTCAAGGATGATTTTGCCGGTTTTAAAATCGCAGGTACGGTTAGCGCCGGTAGATTTCTCGCAAACATACTGTAAGCCGTGTTCATACACCGCATGACTGCATTTCGGACACTTGCCCAAGGATGTTTGGCCGCTGAAATCGACTTCTTCGTGATTGTCATTATTGTTGCCAAAATCAAATTTCATCTCAAACGTGTCGGTGAGTTTGATCATGGCATTGAACAGCTGCCCCATTTTGCTCCGGAAGCCTTGTAGTGGACCGACTTCCCGCTGGGTAATGAGCGTTTCCATCTCTTCCACTTCAAACTGACGGCCCGCCAGAATTTTCCATAGCGCGAAGTCGCATTTCTGGCATTGAAACTTTTTATAGGTTTCATGCATGGTTCCGCTACATTTAGGGCATGGGGATTGGAGGGTTGCAAAGTCCCCCGCAATGGTTTCGCCGCGATGCGTTTTGGCTTGCTCCACGATATGCCGTGTCATTTCGGCAATTTTTTCCATGAATGCGGTGCGTTTAAGATTGCCCTGTTCAATTTGGCGCAGCTGGGATTCCCAGTTGCCGGTTAACTCAGGTGATATCAATTCAGGGATCTTGAGGCCGCGCAATAGCGTGATCAAGGAAAAAGCTTTGGCTGTCGGGTGCAGTTCCCGGCCCATCCGTTGGATATAATTTTCAAATACCAATCCCTCGATAATCGCTGCCCGTGTTGCCGGAGTTCCTAATCCCTTGGCATTCATCGCCGCACGCAATTCTTCATCTTCGACCAGTTTGCCCGCACCTTCCATCGCCGAAAGCAGTGTCGCTTCATTGAATCGTGCCGGTGGCCGGGTCTGGTTGGCGATCATTTCGATCGCTTGGGTGGTAATGGATTCACCGGGCGTAATGGCCACGAGTGTTGTATCTTCTTCCTGATCATCCGGTTTGACAGACTTGCCGTAAACCGCTTGCCAGCCCGGATTGACCATGACCTTGCCTTCCGTTTTGAAGGGTTCATTTTCAACCCGGGTGATGCGGGTAGTGACTAGGAATTCAGCGGCAGGAAAGAAAATGGCCAAGAAACGCTTGGTGACCAAATCGTACAGCTTGGCTTCGATTTCGTTTAATTTGGTCGGATTTAACGAGGTCGGAATGATGGCAAAGTGATCCGAGATCTTGGCGTTATTGAAAATGCGTTTGTTCGGAACAACCCAGCTGGATGCCAGGACTTGCCGGGCAAATTTGCCATAATCCGTATTTTCCAGACTGAGCAAAGTGTCTTTGACGGTGGCGATATAATCTTCCGGCAGGGCACGTGAGTCCGTACGCGGATAAGTCAGTACTTTGTGTTTCTCATACAAGGCCTGCGCCAGACCGAGGGTTGTTTTGGCGGAAAAGCCGAAGCGGCTGTTGGCATCGCGTTGCAAACTGGTCAGATCGTAGAGCAATGGGCAGATTTCTTTGCTGGGTTTGCTTTCTTCGCTAACGTGCCCCGGTTTTCCTTGGCATTTGTCGCGAATGGCCTCAGCTTGTTTTTGTTCCCATAACCGTTCAGGCTTTGCTTCCTGGGTGGCTTTGTCCTTGTTGAATTTGTCATCAAACCACCGGCCGGTGTAAATGCCATTACTGGCTTCAAACGTGCCGTGAATCTCCCAATAATTCTGCGGGCGGAATTTTTTAATTTTTTCTTCGCGCTCGACCAGAATCGCCAATGTCGGTGTTTGTACCCGTCCCACAGTGGTTTTGTGGAACCCACCTTCCTGCGAGTTAAACGCAGTCATGGCGCGCGTACCGTTAATACCGACCAGCCAATCCGATTCCGACCGGCTGACCGCTGCTTCAGCCAGTGATTGCACAGCCGAGTTATCCAGTAACCGGGTGAATCCATCGCGTATGGCATCGGGGGTCATCGATTGCAGCCAGAGGCGCTTTACCGGCTTACTTGTGCCGACATGCCGCAGAATATAGTAAAAGATCAATTCGCCTTCGCGTCCCGCGTCACAGGCATTGATGAGCGTTTCGATATCCTTGCGCTTGATGAGCTTGCTGAGAAGTTTCAGCCGCGCGGAAGTTTTCTCGATCGGATTCAAATCAAAATGCGGCGGAATGACCGGCAAATTGGCAAAACTCCATTTGCCGCGTTTGACTTCGTATTCTTCCGGAATGACAAGCTCAAGCAAATGACCTACCGCGGAAGAGACCACGTATTGATCGCTCTCAAAGTAATCCGTGTGTTTGGTAAAGCCGCCCAATGCCCGCGCGATATCCGCTGCGACAGAAGGTTTTTCTGCAATAATCAGCGATTTACTCATTGATTTCCCAAAAGAAATCATTCGTCGGTACTGTGTTTCCCAGCCTTTGGGTTATTTGATGTATCAGGGTTGCAAACATGGTCAAAATTTAATGAGTGTATTGGAGGTATTCACTCCGGCAGCCATTGCGTTAGATGCGGCTTAATATGAAATGGATTTTTTCTTAGTGCCGGTAATGCGAATCGCTGACGATCAGCAATTTCTCAAGAACAGCATCATCAGTCAGCTGATTTTGAATCCATAGTTCGGTTAAAACAATCAGTTTGATTTTTTCCAAACTGGAGGAATTTTCATCCATGGCCAATACACGGTCGATTAACAATTCCCGTTGTAACGGGTTAATGATGCGGGCTTGCTCCAGGAAGAAAATAAATCCCCGCCCTTCGGTGTCGATTCTTTCCATTTCATAGTCGGTATAGCAGCGGAAAGAGTCATTTTCGGCGAAGCTGGCAGGATAACTGCCAATATCATGGCGTTCGAGTTCCGAGAGCCAATTCAAGGTCTCATGAATATCCTCGTCGGCGAATCCGGCCATGGTCAGTTTGCGCGTCAATGTTGCAGAATCCGGATAGCTGCCCGAGTCAAAGAAATTTTCAAATAAATAAACGAGTATATCGAACATAATTGTGTCTAAAAAAGCGAGTATGTTTACAGATCAGTGCTTCCGGTTAATGCCATCACATCGATTGAATCCGCTGGTAACATCCTCCCGGCAAACTGCTGATCTGACCGTCAAGCTCGAGCGTTAATAGCATGGCTGATACAACCTCAGCCGTCAAGCCACTGCGCGAACAGAGCGTATCAATATCAACGACATCATAACCTAGGTGTTTGAGTAATACCGTGTTTTCAGCTGGCTTTGCGGCAGAAAATTCTTTCGCCGTAACGCTATTCTCATGCCGGGTTAAAGGTAAATGATTCAATTCATCCAGAATATCCTGGGTATTTTCAACCAATTTGGCGCCTTGTTTAATCAATGCATGGCAGCCTTTTGACAGGGGTGAATGTATCGAACCCGGGATTGCCATGACTTCACGTCCTTGCTCCAATGCTTGCCGGGCTGTGATCAATGACCCGCTTTGTAATGCCGCTTCCACTACCAGACAGCCGTGACTCATACCGCTGATGATACGATTTCTGCGCGGAAAATTCCTGCCGATGGCAGGGGTACCCAGCGGAAATTCGGAGATTAATGCACCTTCTTTGGCCAGCTTGTGCGCGAGCGGATGATTCTTTGCCGGATAAACGATATCCAAGCCAGTGCCGACAACGGCAATGCTGGAGGCTAAGCCGCGCAAGCCGCCCTGGTGCGCGGCGGTATCGATGCCTAGCGCCATACCGCTGATGATGCATAATCCGGCGTTGCTGGCGGCTTCAGAAAAAGCTTCCGCATTCGATAAGCCCTGCGGGGTGGCGTTGCGGCTGCCGACCACGGCCAGCGCTTGGTGTTGCAGCAGCTCCCGCCGGCCTTTGAAATACAGCAGCGGGGGCGGGGCGTCAATATTGAGTAACTGCGCCGGGTAATCGGAATCGGCCAAAGTGATGACCGCGTTGACAGGGTCCTCCAGCCAGCGGAACACGGCGGCGATTTTATGTTGCTCGGCACCTTGAGAGATGCGCTGCGCGACGGGTTTTTTTACGATACGCTCCAATGCGTTCATATGCGCGGACAGGATGGCCGCAGGACTGCCAAAAGCGATCAGAAGTCTGCGGATGGACTCGCCACCCAGGCTGTCGATCAGATTAAGGCTCAGCCATGCTTCAAGATCCGGTGCATGTTTCATGACGATACGAATTAATTTCAGGGCGTTTTGACAGCGTCCAATACTTTGATGGATTGTGTGCTTTGTACCACCAGTGCGTAGGCTATTTTCTCAAAGACTCGGAAAACGAATACCAATCCGGTTCTTTCATCCGGTAATTGCACCATTTGCCCTTTGAGCGATTTGGCTTGACTTCTCCGGTAGATAGCCAGAACATGGCCCATTTCCAGGCCATCCAACCCACCTTTGTTGAGTGTGACAATATCGCCTCGGCCGATCTCGGAGACGCCGCCATACACCGAAATAATTCTGCCATTGAGCGAAAAATCCGGTGCATGCGGGGCGTAGTTATTGAAGATAGTATCGGGCGCCGGAACTAAACGGTCGCCTTTCAGGATTTCTTCCGAGGCGTGCGTGATGATGACCGTGCTGACATCCGAGAAAGCATTCACTTTGGCATTGCCCAGGTAAGTCGCTTCAAAACCGAGAACAGCGCCTTTTTGATCGGGGTCCTTCAGTGCTTTGCCAGGACGGAAAACTTGCCATGCCGAACCCTTGTCTTTAGGCAGTTCACTCACATAAGCGATATTGCCTGTGCTCAAAGCAACCCGGCCCTCGCTCGAGCCTAATATATACGGTGCATTGTCGAGACCGTCTTTTTCGATGACCAGCGGCTGGCTCAGGAAAGGTTCGATTGCCGCTGCCGGGATGCTGGGGATTGCCGAAGTACCGGATTGTTCCGTACGGATTTTCGGTGATAATTTAACGGTTCTTACACCGTATTCATCGTCCTCCGAAAGGCGTAAGCGGACTCCATGCAGCGATTTCTCCAGTATGACAACATCGCCGGGGTAAATCTTGTGCGGATTCTTTACCTGCGTGCGATTGAGTCCCCAGATTTCCGGCCAGCGCCAAGGATCTTTCAGAAACCGGGAAGCAATTCCCCATAGCGTATCGCCCGGCACGACCACATGATGATCGGGCGTGTCACTACGCAATTCGATCTCTTGAGCCTTTATTGACGTGACGGAAAGCAGGCCCAGAAATAAAATCATAGTTATAATAAGCTTTCGCATGGATGATCTCACAGGCAGTGATAACGCATACAGAATGATTGGTTAATGATACGGTCTAAATGCGAAATTGGGTTTGTTAAACTACACATTTTTTTCATGGCTATTCTAAAAATACTACAATATCCGGATGAAAGGCTACATACTGTAGCGATTCCCGTAGCACAAGTCACGGATCAAATCCGTTCGCTGATAAAAGATATGACTGAAACGATGTACGCTGCGCCCGGTATCGGGTTGGCCGCTACTCAAGTGGATGTGCACGAGCGCATCATTGTGATCGATACATCGGAAACGCGCGATGAATTGCTCGTATTGATCAATCCGGAAATTATCGCCAGTAATGGTCTATCAGATTATGAGGAAGGTTGCTTGTCAGTACCCGGCATCTATGGGAAAGTGCGGCGCGCCGAATCCGTGACTGTGAAAGCGCTGAATGCGCAAGGCGAATCCTTTGTCCTGGATGCCGATGGATTATTGGCAGTATGTATTCAACACGAGATGGATCACTTGGCGGGAAAAGTGTTTGTGGAATACTGGTCAAAGCTCAAGCAATCGCGCACTTTGGCTAGATTAAAGAAGAAACAGCGCAGTACCATGTAGCGGACGCATGTTGACATAAGATAAAGCTGTGCGCTGCATCCGGATCATTCTGAATAAATGATCTGATTCGTTGGTACGATTGAATCCCGTCACCCCAATTAACAAGTAATCGATGCGCTAGCATGAAAATCATATTTGCTGGAACCCCTGTCTTTGCCGCGGCGGCGCTGGATGCGCTGATTCAGGCAGGGCATGAGATTGTCATGGTGTTGACCCAGCCGGATCGTCCTGCGGGCAGAGGCATGAAAGCCGCCGCCAGCGCCGTTAAACTGCTGGCTGAACAACATCATCTGGCATTATTGCAGCCTTTGACCCTGAAAACTGTCGATATACAACAGCAATTGCAGGCGCTACACGCGGATGTGATGGTTGTGGCGGCGTATGGGCTGATTCTGCCGCAAGCGGTACTCGATATTCCTCGTCTGGGATGCTTGAATATTCACGCTTCGCTATTGCCGCGCTGGCGCGGTGCCGCGCCGATTCAACGCGCCATTCTGGCGGGCGATCGTGAGACCGGTATCACGATCATGCAAATGGATGCGGGATTGGACACCGGTGCCATGTTGTTAATCCATCGCGTGGAAATCACGCCGGACGATACCACGCAATCACTGCACGATAAATTGAGTTTATGCGGCGCGCGCAGTATCGTTGAAGCGTTGACGTTGCTGCATCAGGAAAAACTGGTTGCTGTGCCGCAAGATGCGGCGCAAGCATGCTATGCGGCCAAAATAACCAAAGCCGAAGCGGAAATTGATTGGCAGCAAAGCGCGCAGCAGCTAGACCGGGTGGTGCGGACATTTAATCCTAGTCCGGGGGCCTATGCACATTTCCGGGATATGGCGCTGAAGATCTGGCAAGCTGAAGCGCTAGACGGAAATGCAGGAAAGCCGGGAGAGATCGTTGCGGTTGATCGTGCGGGTATCGCGGTCGCCTGCGGTTCAGGTTCGTTACGGATCGCAGTAGTACAGAAACCTGGCGGCAAGAAAATGAGCGCGGCGGATTTTTTGGCTGGTAACCCGATAGAACCGGGCGAGTATTTTATGACTGCGCATCAGCCTGTGGCATCGCATGATTAAAGCACAGCTGGCGGCAGCTTCCACAATCGGTAAAGTGTTGACGGGATCAAGCCTGACCGGCGTGCTGCAGGATGTTTGGCGCGCCGATCCCATGTTATCGAAACAACAAAAAGGCGCCATTCAGGATTTAAGTTATGGTGTTCTGCGTTTTTACGGACAATTACAAGCGATACTCGCGCTGTTACTGAAAAAGCCATTGCGCGATAAAAGTTTGCAGCAGTTGCTGCTCGTGAGCTTGTATCAATTGCAGTACAGTAAAGCATCTCCGCACACAGTGGTGGATCAAGCCGTATCTGCTTCGCGCTCCTTGGCGCATGGTCAAGGAATGCAAGGGTTGGTGAATGCCGTTTTGCGTAATTTTATCCGGCAACGTGAGCGCTTGTTGCAGCAAGCGGCCGCCCATGAGGACGGACTGTACTCGTATCCACAGTGGTGGATCGACAAGCTGCGGCAGCAATATCCGGAAAAATTCCATACGATACTGCAAGCCGGTAACAAACGCCCTCCAATGACATTACGGGTGAATCAACGCAAAATTAGCGTGGCGGCTTATCGTGACTTATTGACGGAACAAGCGATGCCAGCGGAATTACTCGGTTCCGGCGCGTTGCAACTGAATCAGCCGGTCGCGGTCGAGCATCTGCCCGGTTTCGGCGCCGGACTGGTAACGGTGCAGGATGCCGGCGCGCAGCTTGCTGCACCATTTCTGGATGTGCATGATGGCATGCGGGTATTGGATGCATGCGCGGCCCCGGGAGGGAAAAGCACGCATGTGCTGGAATTGGCCGATGTGGCATTGACAATACTGGATAATGATGCAGCAAGATTGGCTCAGGTGCAACAGAATTTGCAGCGCCTGCATATGACGGCAGAAAAGATGGTGTGCGGCGATGCGACGGATCCCGATGCTTGGTGGGATGGGCGCTTCTATGACCGTATTCTGGCGGATGTGCCTTGTTCGGCATCCGGAGTGGTGTGCCGGCATCCGGATATCAAATGGTTGCGGCGTGAAAGCGATCTGGTCAAATTTGCAGAAATTCAACAAGCAATTTTGCATGCCTTGTGGAAAATTTTGAGCAAGGGTGGTAAGTTGCTGTATGTGACTTGTTCAGTTTTTGCTGAAGAAAATACCATGCAGATTGCAAAATTCCTTAACCATCACCCCGATGCAAGTTTATTACCGCTTTCCGCAGCGGCAATGGTGGATGGACAACTGTTACCTGATATTCGACATGATGGCTTCTTCTATAACTTACTGCAAAAAGCCTGATCCGCAAGTGCGCCGAATAAAGCTACCCTTCCTTAATCTTTTATTTTTGCTACTGATCTTGTTATCGGCAATGTCCGTTGTGAAGGCGGAAGGTATCCAGATAAAGTCTGTCAGTCTGGCGGCGACCGAGCAAGGCTATACCATCAGCATGGATTCCGAGATTACGCTGAACGAGACGTTGGAACAGACGCTTGAGAAAGGTATCGTGCTGTATTTCGTCACTAAATTCGGCTTGCTGGATACGCGTTGGTATAAGCTCAATGAAGAGGTGGCGCGCAGTAAGTTCGTGGTCGGTCTGCGCTATTATGCGCTAACACGGCAATATCACCTGAATCATCCGGTGTTTTCACAAAGTTATTCTTCATTAAAGGAAGCATTGCAGGCATTGGGGCGGATACGCGATCTTCCGTTGACAGCTAAAGCTGAATTAAAGCCGGACGCCGATTATGTGGCGTCGCTGCGAATCTGGCTCGATCTGACGCGGATGCCAAAACCGTTCCAAGTTGAAGCATTGGGTTCCAGCCAATGGAATTTGAGTTCCGATAAGATGGAATGGCACATGAAGCTGCCAACACCCGGGGAACCGGTACAGATTAAAGGTCATTGATGAAATACGTGCTCATCGTGGGTGCCGGTGTGGGGGCTGTGATGCTCTTTCTGCTGGCTACCGCGGGCGCCAATACCGAGTTTTTTGAACGGAAGTACCGCTTATTGCTTGGCATCAATATCGCCTTTGTGATCTTTCTCATGGCGATCCTGGGGGTTCTGCTGTGGCGGTTCAGACGCCGCCTCAAATCGGGTGTTTTCGGATCCCGGCTAGCGTTACGGTTGATGCTGGTTTTTTCCATGATGGCGACACTTCCCGGTGTTTTGGTGTATGCCGTGTCCGTTCAGTTTCTTGAAAAGAGTATCGAGTCCTGGTTTGACGTTAAAGTGGATCGCGCCCTGGAAGGCGGCTTGAACCTGGGACATACCATGCTGGATAATCTGCTGGAAGAATTGCAGCGTAAAGCGCAGGCGACGGCGTTAATATTGTCCGATCCCGCAAATCCGCCTTTATTAGTGCTGAATGAATTACTGCTGCAATCGCAAGTGGAAGAAGCGACCTTGTTTAACCAGGATGGCAAAGTCATCGCTTTTTCCAGCGAGAGTAATCTGGCGTTATTTCCTGGGATGCCGAATGCCGTCGTCATGCGCTATATCCGGATGCAGAAAGCGTATGGCGCGATTGAGTCGATTACCGATAAGGGTTTGTATTTGCGCGTAGTCGCTCCGGTTAATGTGCTGAGCTTGAAAGAAGATATCCGGATGCTGCAATTGCTGCAGCCGGTTCCGCTGCAATTGGCGAAAGACGCCGAACGGGTGCAGGCCGGTTATCAGGATTACCAGGAGCTTTCTTTGTCGCGCCACGGATTGACCCGGCTGTATAGCGTTACCTTGACGCTGGCTTTGCTGTTATCGTTGTTTTCGGCATTGGCGACGGCTTCTTTGCTCAGTGAGAAACTGAGCGCTCCGCTGGGCATGCTGGCGGAAGGCACGCGGGCGATTGCGCAGGGTGACTACAGCCGCAGACATCTGGTGCAAAGTCGTGATGAATTGGGTGTGTTGACGGAGTCCTTCAATTTGATGACGCAACAATTGGAGGAAGCGCGCGCAGCGGCATTGCATAATCAGCAGGCGGTCGAGAGCGCGCGCGCCCACTTGGAAAGTATCCTGGCGAATTTGTCATCGGGTGTGCTGGTATTCGACGATCAATTGGTATTATCCAAGGCCAATCGCAGTGCCGAGCAGATCCTGCAAATACCGCTGATCAGCTTGGACGGTTCGATTATTGAAGGATGCGTGAGCAATGAACCGCAACTGGATGCCTTAATTGCCGAGATCAAGGCGGGATTTAATTCCGGGGAAACCGGCGTTTGGCAGCGCCAATTGACGCGCTCGGAAGATGGCCGTAATCAGGTTCTATTGCTGAGAGGAACGCGCTTACCCAAGATATCCAACGGTGGTGGCGTGGTGGTTTTTGATGACATCACCAATCTATTGCAAGTGCAGCGTGCGGTTGCCTGGGGCGAGGTTGCGCGTCGGCTAGCACATGAAATTAAAAATCCGCTGACGCCGATTCAACTGTCCGCCGAGCGCGTGCAGCACAAATTAATCAATAAGCTCAATGAAGAGGACGCCAAGATACTGCGGCGTTCTACTGAGACCATTGTTAATCAGGTGGAAGCCCTGAAGCGGATGGTGAATGAATTTAATCAGTATGCGCGCGTACCGGAGATGCAATTGCACCAACTGGATTTTAACCGGCTGGTGCGCGAGGTATTGTCGCTTTACGAAACCGCGAATATGGCGGCTGAGAATAGCAAGCATGTGCAAATCCAGCAGCTATTGGGGGATGATTTGCCGCTGATCAAGGGCGATTCGGCGCAATTGCGTCAAGTGTTGCATAATTTGCTGCAAAATGCGCAAGACGCGCTGATCGATACACCGCACCCAGTGATCGAGGTGAAAACCGAAAAAGTGCATGGCGGGGTGCAACTCAGTGTGCGTGATAACGGTTGCGGTTTTTCGGATGAGATCAGAGCCCGGGTTTTTGAGCCTTATGTCACCACCAAGGCCAAGGGAACCGGATTGGGATTACCGATTGTGAAGAAAATTGTTGAAGAGCATGAGGGGATTATCCATATCGAAAATATTAAACCGCAGGGCGCGCAAATTTCAATTATCCTGCCAGCGGTGGAGAAAAGCGCATCCACCAACGATAACCGGCTGGCAGTGCATTAGGGAACAACCGGTGATAACAGCAAAGATGAATGAAATCTTTCCTGACAAGATATCCGTCAATCAAGAAACTTGGAACTCATAGATGACCGTGAAATTTGACAGTTGTAGTTAAGCTGATTAGATTTCAGTAGTGGAGAAACACTCAATGATAACGAACAATACAATACTGGTTGTTGATGACGAAATTGGCATCCGCGAACTGCTGTCTGAAATTTTGCGGGATGAAGGATATCGCGTGGCGTTGGCCGAGAATGCCGAGCAAGCGCGGATCTGGCGCGCGCAGACGCGCCCCGATCTGGTGCTGCTGGATATCTGGATGCCCGATACGGATGGTATTACGCTCTTGAAAGAGTGGGCCAGCAATGGCTTGCTGACGATGCCGGTGATCATGATGTCTGGGCATGGCACGATTGATACGGCGGTGGAGGCCACCCGCATTGGTGCATTCGGTTATCTGGAAAAGCCGATACCGTTGCAGAAGTTGTTGAGCACGGTCAGCAAGGCTTTGCGTGGGGCGCAAAATAAGCAGCAATCAGCGCTGTCACTGGCCAGTCTGGGTAAGGGCGCTTTGATTCTTGATCTGAGAAAAAGGCTGGAACAAGTGGTGAACCTGAAAACACCCGTGCTGCTGATGGGAGAACCGGGCGCGGGCGCGGAAATTTGCGCGCGGTTTATGCATCGTCCGGGCACGCCATGGGTGGAACCCGAGACGTTGATGGGATTGGCTGAATCACCGCTGGATTTGCTGGAGCTTGCACGCGACGGGCTGTTATTTCTTAAGGATGTCGGCGAAATCAGTAAACTGGCGCAAAAAGGCTTGCTGTTAGTGCTGAGTAAGCTGGAGAAGTATAACGTCCGGTTGGTTTGTGCCACATCGCAACCGTTGGCGGAGTTGACCGCGCAGGGTACTTACCATCCCAAGCTGTACGAAATATTGAGCAGTCTCAGTATCGGCATTCCGGCATTGCGGGCGCACCGGGAGGACATTCCCGAGCTGGCCGGTCAAATCTTGTCGCGTTTCGTTGAATCGGGAGAAGCTTCATCCACGTTACAATTCAGTACCGCAGCGTTAAATTGCCTGCGCAATTACGATTGGCCCGGCAACTTGACGCAGTTAACCGGTGTGGTGCATTCGCTGGCACTGGCTTGCACGTCCGATGAGATTTCGGTCGAAGCCGTGCAGCAGGCGATGGTTTTCCCGGAATCCGCCTCGTCATCAGTTTCGCCGGAGATTCCACTCGATCTTTCTCTGCGCGAAGCGCGCGATTTGTTTGAAAAAACTTACTTCGAAAGATTAATCGACCAAGAAAATGGCAACATGACGCGAGTCGCGGAACGCGCTGGATTGGAGCGCACACACCTGTACCGCAAAATAAAATTATTGGGAATTAAATTGCGGGGGAACTGATTTTTTAAAGAAATTCCGCTGCTACCGGATTGGTTTTAGGCGCAAAAAATGAAGGTCTCTAGTTGTCCTATCCTCTATCTTAGGGGATAATATCGCATTAATTTATTTGCCGATACGATGTGTTCCTATTCAATTAGCGCACAGTTCGATCTTTTCTATTCGTTTAAAATATTAGGGAGTTAGTGTTAATGGGGACATTCAAGGATTTTGACGCGCCGGTGTTTAAGGATTTAACCAGCGCAATACGTGCATTGGCGATGGATGCAGTGCAAAAAGCCAATTCCGGTCACCCCGGTATGCCGATGGGAATGGCAGAAATCGCTGAAGTGCTGTGGATTCATCATCTGCGTCATAATCCTGGTAATCCGGGGTGGGTTGACCGTGACCGGTTTATTCTTTCCAACGGGCATGGATCAATGCTGATTTATGCTTTATTGCATCTGACAGGATATGATCTGCCGATGGAAGAGATTAAGAAATTCCGGCAATTTCATTCCAAGACACCCGGTCATCCGGAATATGGTTACACACCGGGTGTGGAAACCACAACCGGCCCATTAGGCCAGGGCATTACCAACGCCGTGGGCATGGCGCTGGCGGAAAAAATACTCGCCGCAGAATTTAACCGTCCCGGTTATAACATTGTCGATCACCATACTTACGTTTTTCTGGGCGATGGCTGTCTGATGGAAGGTATTTCGCATGAAGCTTGTTCTTTGGCGGGTACCTTAGGTTTAGGAAAACTGATTTGTTTCTACGATGATAACGGTATTTCCATCGATGGTCATGTGGAAGGCTGGTTTACCGATGACACGCCGAAACGGTTTGAATCCTATGGCTGGCACGTAGTGCCTAACGTCAACGGGCACGACCCGGTGGCCATAGAGGCCGCGATTGAAGCTGCGAAAAAAGTCAATGATAAGCCAACCATGATCTGCTGCAAAACAGTCATCGGATTGGGATCACCCAATATGGCCAATACTCACTCGGTACACGGTGCTGCATTGGGTGATGCGGAAATCGCGGCTGCTCGTCCGCACATTGGCTGGCATCATCCGCCTTTTGAAATCCCTCAGGAAGTTTATAGCGCCTGGGACGCAAGAGCGAAAGGGCAGGCGCTGGAAACCGAATGGAACCAGAAATTTGCTGAATACGCGGAAAAGTATCCGGCTGAAGCAGCCGAATTCAATCGCCGCACCGCTGGTGAGTTGCCTGCGAACTGGCGCAGCCATGTCGACGGCGTTATCAATCAAGTTAACGCAAAAGCGGAAACCATTGCTAGCCGTAAAGCTTCACAAAATGCGATCGAAGGTTTGGCACCAGTTCTGCCCGAATTACTCGGCGGTTCTGCCGATTTGGCTGGTTCCAATCTGACCTTGTGGTCAGGCTCCAAAGGGATCAGCAAACAAAACGGCGGTAACTACGTGTATTACGGTGTGCGCGAATTTGGCATGAGTGCCATGATGAATGGCTTGTCGTTGCATGGCGGCTTGATTCCTTACGGTGCTACTTTCCTGATGTTCTCAGAATATGCGCGTAATGCATTGCGCATGGCCGCACTGATGAAGATTCGCAATATTTTCGTCTTTACGCACGATTCCATCGGTCTAGGTGAAGATGGTCCGACGCATCAGCCGGTAGAACAAACCGCAACCTTGCGTTTAATCCCTAACATGGATGTATGGCGTCCTTGCGATACAGTGGAATCCACTGTTTCATGGGCGCGTGCCATCGAACGCAAAAACGGTCCGTCGACATTAATATTCAGCCGTCAGAATCTGCCATTCCAAAAACGCGATGCCGCTACCATTCAGCTGATCGATAAAGGTGGTTATATATTATCCGAGGCCGGTAATGGCAAGCCACAAGCGATTTTGATTGCGACAGGCTCCGAAGTGGGGTTGGCCATGAGTGCGCAAAAAGCGCTGGCCGAAGAAGGCGTTCATGTGCGCGTAGTTTCCATGCCGTGCACGAATGTATTCGATCGCCAGGAACCATCTTATAAGGACAGTGTCTTGCTGAAGGGTGTTAAGCGCGTAGCGGTGGAAGCTGGCGTAACTGATTTCTGGCGTAAGTATGTTGGACTGGATGGCGCGGTAGTCGGCATGGACACTTTTGGTGAATCAGCGCCTGCGGATGTGTTATTCAAGCATTTTGGCTTTACCGTCGAGAACGTTGTTAAAACAGTCAAAGGCATTCTCTGATCCAATTTATGATTAAAGCAGCCGGATGGATGAATTGCATTCATCCGGAAGCAACGAGTTTCTTATTCAAGGAGTTTTAGTATGACAATTAAGGTTGGTATTAATGGGTTTGGTCGTATCGGGCGTATGGTTTTCCGCTCAGCTGTGCAGAATTTTTCGGATATCGAAATCGTTGCCATTAACGATTTGCTGGAGCCGGATTATCTGGCCTATATGCTAAAGCATGACTCAGTGCATGGCCGCTTCCATGGTGATGTTTCCATCGAGGGCAATACCCTGGTGGTAAATGGCAAAAAAATCCGCTTGACTGCGGTTAAAGATCCGGCCGAGCTGAAATGGAACGAAGTAGGCGCCGAAGTCGTCATCGAGTCAACCGGTCTCTTTCTGACGAAAGAAACCTGTGAAAAACATTTAGCGGCTGGCGCAAAGAAAGTCATCATGTCTGCACCTTCCAAAGACGATACACCGATGTTTGTGTATGGCGTGAATGACAAATCCTACAAAGGCGAAAGCATCATTTCCAATGCCTCTTGCACCACCAACTGTCTGGCTCCGATCGCCAAAGTATTGAACGACAAATGGGGGATCAAGCGTGGTCTGATGACTACCGTGCATGCCGCAACCGCGACGCAAAAAACGGTGGATGGACCATCCAATAAAGACTGGCGTGGTGGCCGCGGTATTCTCGAAAATATTATTCCTTCTTCAACCGGTGCTGCCAAAGCAGTGGGCGTTGTGATTCCGCAACTGAACAAAAAACTGACCGGCATGGCTTTCCGTGTTCCGACATCGGACGTATCGGTAGTTGATTTGACCTGTGAGCTGGAAAAAGAAGCGACCTACGACGAAATTTGCAAAGCGATGAAAGAAGCTTCCGAAGGTTCCATGAAAGGCGTGCTCGGATATACCGATCAAAAAGTGGTATCCACCGACTTCCGCGGTGAAAGCTGCACCTCTATTTTCGACGCCGAAGCAGGCATGGCGCTGGATAAAAGCTTTGTCAAAGTGGTTGCGTGGTACGACAATGAATGGGGTTATTCCACCAAAGTACTGGAGATGGTGCGTACTGTCGCCAAGTAGTTTTGTATGCTCAGATAGGCAATCACAATAGGGTGTCTTGATTGCTATCTGATTTAAATAGTTAATTTATTAAGACATAAAGGGTAGCGCTGCTATCCTTTATATTTTGTTAAAGACATTTCTGGAGCTTACTGTGTCCGTTATTAAACTAGTTGACCTTGACCTTAAAGGTAAACGTGTATTTATTCGCGCTGATCTGAATGTCCCTGTAAAAGATGGAAAAGTGACTTCGGATGCACGCATTACCGCCTCAATGGCGACCATTAATCACTGCATCAAACAAGGCGCGAAAGTGATGGTGACTTCTCACTTGGGCCGCCCCGAAGAAGGCGTTTGGACTGAAGAGAATTCTCTGAAACCGGTGGCTGATAATATTGCCAGCCGTTTGGGAAAACCGGTGCGTTTAATCAAGGACTGGGTTGATGGCGGATTTGATGTTGCGGCTGGAGAATTGGTCGTATTGGAGAACTGCCGCATCAATAAAGGCGAAAAGAAAAACGTCGAGGAGACCGCACAAAAATACGCAAAACTGTGCGATGTCTTTGTCATGGATGCATTCGGCACCGCGCACCGCGCGGAAGCCTCTACCCACGGCATCGCTAAATATGCTCCTGTGGCTTGTGCCGGTATTCTGCTGACAGAAGAATTGGATGCGCTGACCAAAGCGCTGTTGAGTCCAGCGCGCCCGATGGTGGCGATTGTCGGTGGCTCGAAGGTTTCCACCAAGCTGACCGTGCTCGAATCGCTGTCCGAGAAAGTAGATCAACTGGTGGTTGGCGGTGGTATTGCCAATACCTTCCTGAAAGCAACCGGCAAAAATGTCGGCAAATCACTGTGCGAAGACGATCTGGTCCCAACAGCCAAAACGTTGATGGATAAAATGGCGAAACGCAATGCCTCGATTCCGATTGCGGTCGACGTGGTGACCGGTAAAAAATTTGATGCCAATGAACCCGCAGTATTGAAAGATGCCGGTGCTGTAGCAGACGATGACATGATTTTTGATATCGGCCCTAAAAGCGCGCAAGAATTGGTGGATATCATTATGAAAGCCGGTACGGTGGTGTGGAACGGCCCGGTCGGTGTGTTTGAGTTTGATCAATTTGGCGCCGGAACTGAAAAAATCGCGCGTGCGATTGCGGAGACGAAGGCTTTCACGTTAGCAGGCGGCGGTGATACCATTGCAGCTATTCAAAAGTATGATATCTACGACAAAGTTTCCTATATTTCAACCGCAGGCGGGGCATTCCTGGAGTTTCTGGAAGGTAAAAAACTCCCGGCAGTAGAAATATTGGAGATGCGTGCCAAATAATCAACCAGAAAAATCATGATTCGAAGAACAAAAATTGTAGCGACCCTGGGTCCCGCCTGCAACAATCCAAAAATCTTGGATCGTTTAATCCGGGCCGGTGTTGATGTTGTTCGGATCAATTTTTCGCACGGCACGCGCGAACAGCATATCGAATTCGCCGAGATGACACGGTCGCTGGCGCGGGCTGCTGGTCTTACGGTCGGCGTACTGGCCGATCTGCAAGGGCCGAAAATACGCGTCGGTAGATTTGAGCACGGTAAGATCAGGCTCGAAGTCGGTGATCAGTTCATTCTGGATGCTAACTGTGAGTTAGGCAATCAGGAAAGAGTCGGTCTGGATTATAAGGAATTGCCGAATGATCTGGAAACCGGCGCTACGCTAATGCTGGACGATGGCCGGATTGTGCTGGGTGTATCGCATGTGAAAGGTCATCAGGTGTTCTGCGTGGTCGAGCAGGGCGGCATACTATCGAACAATAAAGGCATTAACCGTAAAGGTGGTGGACTCGGTGCGCCAGCGCTGACGAGCAAGGATCTGGACGATATCAAAATAGCAGCCGAACTGGG
>FSSH01003359.1_pt1 | contig 18879 bp, 21 predicted proteins | sample 1166101 | NCBI WGS metagenome assembly FSSH01 (sample SAMEA32972668, study PRJEB13176) | freshwater metagenome | biome: Drinking water system; feature: Biomass in drinking water that filtered by 0.45 um membrane; material: drinking water | place: USA | collected 2012-12-20 | depth 0 m | reverse complement strand
TCGGCGCGAACGACGTGACCAATCCCGCGGCGAAGACCGACAAGACCTCGCCCATTTACGGCATGCCGATCCTTGACGTTGAAAACGCCCGGACGGTGCTTTTCGTCAAGCGCTCCATGGCGTCAGGCTACGCCGGGGTGCAGAACGAACTCTTCTTCCGTGACAACACGATGATGTTGTTCGGCGACGCGAAGAAAGTGTGCGAGCAGGTCGTCAAGGCGCTGCACTAGGCCGCGCCGAATCCCCGGAGGAAACCATGAGAAAAGTTTTGTTAGCCGCCGTCGCCGCGTTCGCCGCCGCGTCCTGCGCGTCCGGGCCGTCCGCCGGTGACGCGGCCGCCTCGCTCGCCGCCGCCGAGGCGCTTGACGCCGCGCTCGCAGAGCAATCGGACGAGGTGAAAGCGCGCTACAAATGGCGCCACCCGAAAGAAACGCTGGAGTTCTTCGGCGTTGCGCCCGGCATGACGGTCGTCGATGTGTTGCCCGGCGCTGACGGCTATTACTCGAAAATTCTCCTCGCTTATCTGGGCGCGGGCGGCAAAGTCATCGGCGCCGATTATTCAGCCGACATGTGGAAGCTCTTTGGCGGCTTCGTGAACGACGAATTCCTCGCCAAGAAGGCGACATGGGCCGCGGACTGGAGCGCCGGCGCCGCCGCGTGGACGAAAGGCGGCGGCGCGTCGGTCGGCGCGGTCGTTTACGGGTCGATCCCTGAGGAGATGAAGGGTACGGTTGAGGCGGTTTTGATGATCCGCGCGCTCCACCACTTCAACCGCTTCGAGGACGAAGGCGGCTGGCGCACCAAGGCGCTGAAAGACACGTTGGATCTCTTAAAGCCCGGCGGCGTCGTCGGCGTCGTCCAGCATCGCGGGCCGGAAACGAACTCCGACAAATGGGCGGAAGGCGACAACGGCTATCTGAAACAGTCGCAATTGATAGCGGCCTTTGAAGCCGCCGGATTCGAATTTGTGGGATCGAGCGAGATCAACGCCAATCCGGCCGATCAGCCGACGGAAAAAGACATCGTCTGGCGCCTGCCGCCCTCGCTCGGCACAAGCCGCGACAATCCGGAGCTCAAGGCGAAAATGGAAGCGATCGGCGAATCCGACCGCATGACGTTGAAGTTCAGGAAGCCGAAATAGAGGCTTTTGTCTTGGAGCGGGTTACGGTGGAGGCAGATCGCGGCTTTGCGTCGCCGCTTGCGCCGCCGCGATTTCGACATCAATCGCCGAAGGTCCGCAGAAAATTGTTCCTGAGGTTCAAGAGCCGGTCACGAAGGTCCACCGGGGCGTCGATCGCGGTGAGATCGGCGCCGATGCGGTCAAGCTCGAACGCCATCATCCGGTGTTCATGGCTGCGCAGGCGGCTCTTCACCCAGCCGACAGCGGCAAGGCGCTCCCCCCGCGTTACGCGCTCGACGCGGTGCAGAAAGGTTGACGGGTAGAGCGCCAGCGTTCCGGCAGGCGGTTTGATCGCGTCTTCCGCGCCCGCGCTGTCGATGACGAGGTCGCCGCCGTCATAAGTCCCCGGGTCGCTGAGGAAGAGCGTGAAGGAGAGATCAGTCCTGACCCCGTCGATATAGGGCGCATCGACATGCGCGCCATATTCCATGCCCTCGCCATAGCGGTTGAGCATCAGGCGGGCGAGCGTGGAGGGCTGCGCGGCGCTCTGAAAGACGGGGTGAGCAAAGATCGCGCGCTCGATGAGCGAAAGCACCGCCTTCGCCGCCTCGGTCGGGGCTGCCTGCTCATTCGCCTTGGCCGCGCGCGCGCGTCCCTTGGCGGTGGCGCGACCGTCGATCCACAAGTCCGGATCGGCGAGCGTTTCCCGGATCGCGGCGAGGGCGCCCTCATCGAGTACGGCGCCGATCTGGAGGATCATGGCCATTCCTTGCAACTAAGTCGCGATTGCACTCAACGCAGGCGCCGGTATAGTGCGCACAGCATACCAAGGAAACGCCATGGCGCGACGTCTGAAACTCATGACCGGCCTTTCAACGCTCGCCGTCACCGGCGCGCTGGCGCTTGCCGCTTGCGGCGCGGAAGGCGAGGGTGAAGGCGCGACCGCCGCCGCCAGCGGCGCGCAGCCCGGCGCCGAAGGCGAGGGTGAGGGCGAAGGCGGCGGCGCTGCACCGGCGCCGGCGCAACCGGCCGGCGGCGAGGGCGAGGGCGGCGTTGATATCGCCGCCGCCGCGAGCGATGCCGTCGTTTTCAAATCAGCGCTCGCAATCGCCGAGGCGCATGTGCTCGCCGCGCGCGACGCCTATGCCGACGGCCGCAAGCAGGAAGCGGCCGAGATGTTCGCCCATCCGGTCGGCGAGGTGCTCGCCGACATGGAAGGCGCCTTCGCCGCGCGCGGCGTTGAGACGTTCAACGATCTTTTTATCGACGCTTCGGCAGGCGCGCTCGCCGGCGAGACGCCGGAACAGATCGCGGCGCGAACAGCGGCGATCGTCGCTGCGCTGAACAGGGCGGGAGAGAAGGCGCCCCCGGACGGGCGATCCGGTTCTGCTGTGGCGGCCGGCGTTGTCTCTGACCAGATCGACCGCGCTGTCGACATGTACCGGCTCGCGGCGGCGTCGGGCGCCTATGGCAGCTATTTGGACGGGTACGGATTTTACAAGGCGGCGCAGAGCGCGTTTGCGCGCGGGAAATCCGCCATTGAGACAGAAAACCCCGGCGCGGCGGCGCAAATCGCCGCTGCGCTGACGGCGCTTGGCGCGGCCTATCCGAGCGCGGCGGCCCCGGCGACGTTCAGCGGCGACGTCGCCGCGCTGTCGGCGGCGTCATCACGGGTGATGCTGGCGCTGGCGCGCTGAGCCTTACTTCTTCAATTTCCACGCGGTCACGCTGCCGGGCTCCCAGTTCGGAACAATGACAAGACCTTCGATCATCGTCAGGTCGTTCTGGAGGATTTTCGCCTCGGTCGTGTCGACAATTGTCGTCACGGCGCCCTTGGCGCTGACGTGATGAATTTTCCCGGGCCAGGACGAGACTAAAAAGCCGCGGTGCTTGCCGTCGATGACGCCGATGCCGTCTGCGTCCATCATCCCCGTTGCGATGGTGCGCCAGCCGCCGGACGCGCTCGCCTCGAACAGCGATCCGGCCGTCATGGTGCTGACGAACATCTTGTCGCCCGAGCCGAGAAGGCCGTTGACCCCGTCAAGCTCCTCGCCGTCCCGCCAGAGGTCGATGCTTGTTCCGGTAAAGCGCCAAATGCGGCCCGTGCCGGAATCCGACACAAAGACATCGTCCTGCCAGACTGTCACGTCGTTGAGAAAGCGCGCGCCCTCAATCGGCGCGCCGTCAAGCGCTTCTCCGGTGGCGGCGTCGAAAATGCGGACGATGTCGATGTCAGCGACATAGAGATTGCCCTCGTGAACGGCCATGCCCTTCGGTCCGTCGAGCCCTTCAATGAATTTCAAATCGAGAATTTCGCCCGTCCTCGACACGCGGGAGATGAACCCGTTCCCGTCGCGCGCATCGCCCTCGCCGTTGACGTTGGAGATGAACAGCGCGCCGTCCGGCGCCTCGGCGACGCCTTCGGGATTGGAGAAACCCGCCGTGCGCCAGGCTTGCTGCAGTTCCGGCGCGCCGGCGAGCGCGGGCGCGGCGATGAGCGAGAGGGCGATGATCATCGCCGTCGAACGAACGGTCATGTGGGGTCTCCCTTAAAAGGCCTTAAGCTATGTGCTGGGTGTTCGCGCGCGAACGCAGCCCGTCTCATCGCGGCCTCACCTCGCCGCAACAAAGCGCGCATCGACCGGCTGGTGGTCGGAGAACTGGAAGTCGAGATCGCGCGTCTTGACGCTCTCGGCGCGGACATTCGGCGAGATCACAAAGCCGTCGATCACGGTCGTGAAGTTCTCGCCTTTTTTATAGGGCCGCTCATTCGTGCGCACGCTCGGCGTTTCCTTGTCGATCGCAACCTCCCAGCCGTCAGCCAGTTCCCGGTATGGGAAGGGATGCACCCAGAAGAGATATTTCTCCTCGGTCGTCGTCGGGCGGCCGGGGCGGTGGAACTCGTAATTCCAGTCGCCGCCGATGACGACGCGGTTGCCCTTCGCGTACTCAGCCCCGGCGAAAGCCAGCACGGCGCGCAGCTGCTCAAGGCGCACATTGGCGCCTTCGTCAAAGGCCGACAGATGGATGTTGATCAGCGTCCAGGCGCCGCCGGACGCGGGCAGGCGGACGACATGCATGTGATAGAGCCGCCGGGACATTCCCATGATGAACTGCGGCTCCAGCGGCAGGGGAACGATCTCGCGCCGGGCCCCGCCGGCGCCGACGGATGAAAATAGTCCGTGCCGGGAGCGAAGGGGCGGGGGCATCAGCAGCGACGCGAAATCGGCGGAGAAGGCGTTGTCGCGCCCCTCAAGCGCCGCGGCGGCCCCGGCGACGCTGTCAGCGCCGCGCGTCAGGAGGCTTGCGCGCGCCGTCTCCTGCAGGAGGATGACGTCGGCGTTCGTCCTGCCGAGTTCGCGCTTGATGCCGTCGAGGTTCTTTTTGGTGATCGCGCGGCTTGGCGGCAGGTAGTTTTTCCCGCCATCGACGGAGAAATCCGATTCCGCGCCAAGGCCCGCATAGCCGAGATTCCAGATGGTGACGCTCACCCCATCGCCCTCAAGGGCCGGCATCGCGGCGACGGGGCCGATGGGTTCGATCTCAACGTCTTGACGCATCCTGTTCACACCGATCGCAGCGACGAGCCATACCGCAAGCGCCGCGGCGGCGAAAAGGAAGAAACGGCCGGCCAGGCGTGACGCCTTCATTGCGGGAGTTCCTGCATCGCTTCGGACTTCCGTTCCGGATCCGGCGCCTGGAGGGGCGGCGCCGAAGCCGAAGACTTTAGGTCTTCTTCGAGCGCTGCGTCAAAGGCGATCACCGGCAACGCGCCCTCAATCTCGGGCTTTCGCGCCAGGCGGCTCGCCGCGGCCTGCACAACGCCGACGATCGCGGTCAGTCCCGCCCATTCATTGCTCATGTCGCCGATGAAGCCGACGAGGCTGCCTTTCTGTTCGAGCGCGAGCGTGATGTCGGTGAACCGGCGCTGAAAAAACGTGTCGGCGCCGACGAGGTCGCGCGGCAAGCCGGCGAGCGCGGCCATGTAATCCTCAATGAACGCGTTATAGGAAACGACGTAAAGAACGGCGCCGGCGGCCGCGACGGCGCCGATGGCGATCAGCGTCGAGACGTTGGTCAGGAAGACCGCGTTCGTCGTGTAGAGCCCGCGCATCGGCGTATAGAGAATGAGAAGGTTGATCGAAAAAATTGCGATGGCGAAAATGAACACCGGCGTCATCTGGTTCTTCGCGCGTGCGAGCAGCATCATGGCGTCGACATAGGAAAATTCGACGGCGCGCTGCGCGTCTGCGGGCGTCCCGGCGGCGGCGTTCGCGGCGCGCGAAACGATGTCGGCGCCCGCCGCGCCAAAGGTCTCGGTATCGGCGATAAACTGCGTGACGATGCAATAGATCAACACCATGCCGCCGCCGAAGAGGAGCGTCGAATAGGGCGCGTAGATCGCATAGGTCTGGCGCAAGCGCTTTCTGGTCGCCGCATCCGGGTGTTCGACCGCCGAGGCGGTGTAGGCCGCGACGACGCCGGATACGAAGACGAGCGCGCCGAGCGCCCACCACGGATGGCGGGCGATGACGGCGACGAAATTCATCTCAGGCGTCGTTGCATCGACCGCCCACAACAGCAGCGCGCACGCCGCCAGCAACGCCATTTCGCCGAGGGCGCCGGAGCAGCGACGGTCCTTGCCGGCAAGCTTGAAGCGGAGCGAATGGCGCTCGATCCAAACCGGTCCCGCGCGCCAATAGGCGGCGACGAGGAAGCCGCTGGCGATCAGCCAGCCGCAAAAGATGACGACGGCGGAGATCGAAAGCTCGCCCATCCCCGGACTATACCCAAGCCACGCCGTAAATCATCCGTTTGCGATGCAGCTGACGGATGAACCCCGGTCGCGCCGGCGATTGTGCGCCGCGACGGTTAGAGGTATTCATACCGTTAGGTTCAGTGCGTGATAATATCTCAGGGGAACGGGCATGAAAAACATTCTGAAAAAGCAGGACGCCGAGTACAAAAAGTCAGCAAGCGGAGAGTCGACGGTTTTTTCGGTGACGCCGGCCTCGGCGCCGAAGTTCTGGTACCTGATCGTCATCGGCGGGCTGATCTTTCTCGGCGGATTTCTGGGCCTTGGAATTTTCGGCTTGGTGATGGGCGGCGGCGCCATCGCCTATGGGCTCTTGCGCGACCAGCGGCCGAAAGATCACAAGGCGCCGATGACATTTTCAGTGACCCCGACCTCGGTCGTCGCTGGCGGGCGCACCTTCGGCAAGGACGACATTCACCGGCTGAAGATTGCAAATCCCTGGTTCGACCGCGCGGGTCTCGACGTCTACACCGACAATGCGAATGCGGCGGCCGGCATGGCGCATGGCATGAAGCTCGGCGAGCTTTGCTACGGCCTCACGGTGGAATCCGCCGGCAAGGCGCATCTCCTCGCGGGCGGCATGGACCGGACAACCGCGTTCGGGCTCTTGTCCGACGCGTCCAAAATCCTCGGCTACAAGGTTGAGTAACTAACGCCGCCGCGGCCGCTCGGCGAGATCATTCGCGGAGGGGCCGGGCGGCAGCTGGTCTTTCAGGTCCTTTGCATTCCACGGGCCGTAGGAAAAGCTGCGCGCGCCTGGCCCCGGCTCGTAGCCGGTGAAGGGCGTGCGCTCATTCATCGGCGGCGTGCCGCGCATTTCCGGCGGGGGCGCCGCTTGCCGGCGGCGGAAAAGGCCGAAGAGGCCGGCGTTCGGCGCGACGAACGAAACATTCGCCTTGCTGAGCCGGGAGGGGAACAGCGCCATCAATTCAGTGATGTCGGCCGGCATGTTGGTCGAGACGTTAAGGCCGATCTCGCGCGCTTCCCCCGCCTCAATCGGATAATCATGCGTCCACCGCCCGGTAGCCAATTGCTCGGCGACATTGGTCGCGGCGTTGTCGGAGACCGTGCCCTTCAAGAGTTCGCGCGCCGCCCGCTTCAACTGGTCGATCGCCATCTTGCCGACATCGGCGAGCACGATCGTGTAATCGTCGGTCGAGTCCGGGGACTTCTCCGAGCGCAGGCGCAACAGCGACGCCGCCGGAATGCCGCCGATCTGGGGATCAATGGGGCCCAGCACCGCGTGCTTGTTAAGGACGATCTCTTTGGCCGCCATCGCGATCAGCGTGCCGCCCGACATCGCGAAATGCGGAACGTAAACGGTCGTTTTCGCCGGATGGGCTTTCAGCGCCCGCGCGATCTGCAAGGCCGGCAAGACGAGGCCGCCCGGCGTGTGCAGCACGAGATCGATCGGCGTGTTCGCCGGCGTCGTGCGGATCGCCTCAAGCACGTCTTCAGCGTCGTTGAGGTCGATATAGCGAAGCTGCGGAATGCCAAGGAGGCCCATCGGCTCTTGCCGGTGGACGATCGCAATGACGCGCGATTTGCGCTTCCTCTGGATCGCGGCGAAGCGGCGTTCAAGCTCGGCCGCGCGGCTCCTGCGCGCCATCGCGGGCAGGAGCAGGAAAAACACGATAAAGAAAATAAACGGCAACGCGCCGATCAGTTCATCCATGCTCCGCGACTCCCCGCTAACATCTTAGACTTCAGGCCCTTTCGCCGTCGGATTGTGTTTGTTCTTAATATCGACGTTCAGGTAATTCGCTGCGAAAATGACCGCTGCGACGAGTTCCGAGGTCACATCCGCCTGCGCGTAGGTGGCGCGCGCCTTGACGTGCCAGCCATGCGTTTTCGCGATCCAGAGCGCGGTCTTGTAAGGCGCGCCGTTGATGTCGCCGATGTCGAAACCGCCGGCGATCGGCGCATCAAGCGCCGCCGTTGTCGTTCCGGCGTCCTTGTCCTCGATCTCGACGCTGACGACCGGCAGCACGCCTTTCAGCGTGAAGGTCTGGCGCATCGCCGCAACGGCGGCGGCCGCGTGATCTTCAACCGAGATGTCCGGGTAGAACGAAGCGTACACCGTCACGACCGCCGCGCCGCCATTTGAGTAATTGCAAGAGACGTCGCGGTTCGACGAGTCGTAGGACGTAATGTCGATGAGGCTCAGCGCGCCGGCGCTTTCGGTCCCGGCCTTGAAGTCGAACTCAAGCGGACATTCTAGGCCGCTCTCCTTGTGCACAACGCGGTTTTCGATCTGGCGCCAGCCGGCGGGAATTTGAGCGTTGACGAGCGCGCGCGGCGCCTCTGTCGCCGGATGCGCCAACACCTTTCCGGCCGCGAGGAACGAGCGACCCGTGAACAGCGCAGCCGCTTTTGTTTCGTGCGCGCCCAACGACAGCGACGCCGCGCCTGCCTCCGCGGCGGCTTGAAATCGTTCAACCGGGATCGGCGCGGCCGAAAGCGCGCTGAGGTCGGCGGCGTGGGCGAAGAACCCGCGATCTGACATCGGGGCCGCCGCGCCGATGACGCCGCCGGCGCCATAGGTCGGCGTTTCACAAGCAGAAAGCGAAAGCGCCGCGGAACAGGCGGCAAGAAGAGTGACCCGAAATGTCAAGAAAAACGCCCCTAGACTACCAACCCTGTCCGCAGCCGTCCCCAGGAGCCGGACGGGCTTACCTTGTCCGATCTTTTGGCGGCGCGCGAGTCCCGGCAGGGGCGTTAACCAACCTCAGCGGCGCGCCAGTGGCCGAGCAGCAACGTTGAAAGCGCTTCGGGCGCGTCTTCCTGCATCCAATGGCCCGCCTTTTCGAGGCGGGCATAGGTCCAGACGCCGTCAACATATTCGCCGGACCGGGTCATTTGCGCTTCGACGAGGTACTTTTCCCCAGCCGACCAGACGCCGAGCGTTGGAAGGCGCACCCGCTCTTCGCCCATGGAACCGGGCTTCGGCGGCGCCAGCATCCGGGCAAGGCTTGCATTGGCGCGGTACCAGTTGAGCCCGGCTGTCAGCCGGCCGGGCCGGGAAAGCAGCCGGATCGTTGCGTCCGGGTCGCGCACGCCCTTCCAGTGTTCGCGCAGGAGCGCCCAGTCATCGCGGCGGTAAAGCCATTCGCAAACGCCCCGCAGCTGGTGGACCAGAATATAAAAGCTCCGCCTTTTTTGTTCAGCCCCGGCGCTCAGAAAGGCGCGCATGTGCCCGACGGAAAGCGCCGACAAGGAGTGAAAGCGATCCGGCTTTTGCGCCGCGAGCGCCCACGCGACCGGCGCGCCGAAATCGTGACCGACGAGGTGCGCGCGCCCGGTCTTCAGCGCGTCAAGGATTGCAATGACATCGACGACGGCGCCCGTCCTGATGTCATAGTCCGTGACGCGCGGCGCGATCTCCGTCTCTCCGAAACCGCGCATGTCAGGTGCAATGACGCGATAGCCGCCAGCGACAAGATAGGGCGTCAAGCGATCCCATACCGCCGAACTGTCCGGAAAGCCGTGCAGCAAGACAGCAACCGGCGCGCCCTCGTCGCCGCTGTCGCGAATGAAGTGCGAAAGCCCGTTCGCGTTGATGCGGTGCGTGCGCGTCAAAGAAGTCATACGATCAAAATGGCGCCGCGCGCGCAATGAGCGCGGGAGCGTCGATCAGCGCTTCTGACGCGCCGTAGCCATAGCTGCGCGCCTCCGGATCGAGGCGGGTGTTGCAAAAGCCGTCAAAGACGAAATCGGGCGCAACGCCGTAGAGCGCCGATGCCTGCAGCGCAAGGCCGATGTCTTCCGCGAAGGCGCGGGCGGAGGCCTCATTGAGCGCGCCCGGCTCCAGCCATTCGGCGAGCCGCTTGGCGTGGCGGTCATAATGGCCGTTCGTTCCTTGCGCCTTGGCGACCTCGCCGACGACGGCCTCAAGGCTGTCCGGCTCGCGCCCGATCGCGCGCAGGATATCGAGCGCGATGACATTGCCCGAGCCTTCCCAGATCGCGTTGAGCGGCGAGGCGCGAAAATAGCGCGCCATCACCCCTTCCTCGATAAAGCCGGCGCCGCCATGGCATTCGAGCGCTTCATAAACGAAGCCAGGCTGACGCTTGCAGGTCCAGTATTTCGCGACCGGCGTCGCAAGCCGCACGAAAGCGGCCTCGCGTTCGTCGTCCGGCGCGCGATCGAAGCCGCGCGCGAGGCGGAAGGCGAGGGCGGTCGCCGCCTCGCTGTCGAGCGCAAGGTCGGCGAGGACGCGCGTCATCGCCGGCTGGTCGATCAGTTTTTTCTGGAAGGCGCTGCGATGCTCCGTATGCCATAGCGCCTGTGCAAGGCTCGCGCGCATGCCGCCCGCCGAGCCGACAATGCAGTCGAGGCGCGTGTGCTGCACCATGTCGATGATGGTGCGCACGCCGCGTCCCGCCTCGCCGACAAGTTCGGCGTAGGCGCCGTGATATTCGATCTCCGACGAGGCGTTGGCGCGGTCGCCAAGCTTGTCCTTAAGGCGCATGATGAGCATCGAATTGCGCTCGCCGGACGGCTTCCAGCGCGGCACGAGGAAGCACGAAAGACCCTCCTCGGCGTAAGCGAGCGTCAGGAAGGCGTCGCACATCGGCGCGGAGCAAAACCATTTGTGTCCCGTCAGCGACCAGTGATCGCCCGAACGTTCCGCGCGCGTCGTATTGGCGCGCACGTCGGATCCACCCTGTTTTTCCGTCATCGCCATGCCGATAGTGACGGCGGTTTTCTGAGCCGCCGGAATAAAGCGCCGGTCGTAGGCAAGCGCGGTCGCACGCGGGATCCATTCGTCAGCGATGCGCGGCTCGTGAAGCAGCGCCGGCGCGGCCGCATAGGTCATCGACATCGGGCAGCAGACGCCGCCTTCGGCCTGCCCCATCAGGAAGAGCAACGCTGAATGGAGGACATGCCCCGCCTGATCCACGGTCCAGGCGCCCGCCGCGACGCCGGCGCTAAGGCCAAGGTCCATCAACGCGTGATAGGCGGGGTGAAATTCAACCTCGTCGAGCCGGTGGCCATAGCGGTCGAAACTCTTGAGGACCGGCGGATGACGATTGGCGAGCTGCGCCCATTCGACCACTTCGGCCGACCCGCAGCGCGCGCCGAACGCCGATAGGCGCTCGTCATGCGCGTCGCCGCCCGCGGCCTCGACAGCGCCCATCAGGGCGGCGTCGTTGGCGTAGAGGTTGATATCCTCAAAGGGCGGGGGCTGGTTGGTGACGTCGTGAGTCGCGAGGTTTGAGCGGGGGCGGAAATGGGGCATCGGGGCCTCCAGAGTGCGCGCGGCGCGGATGTGAGTCCTGCTTCTATCCCGCTTCGCGGCCGGGGCGTAGTCTGGGCCGCAGCGGGAGGAGCAAGGCATGGCCGAAGCGACGCTTGTTGAATTCGTGAAGTCGGCGCTGACGCAGGGCGAGGCCCGCGCGCGCATCGCCGAGGTGTTGAAGAAGGCCGGCTGGCCGGACGATCAGATCAGCGATGCGCTCGGCGCCTTCGCCGATGTTGATTTCCCAACGCCGGTGCCAAAGCCCAAAGCCTATGGCTCGGCGCGCGAGGCTTTTCTTCTCATCGTCTATTTCTCGCTGCTTGGGATGGTCGCAACGCAGGTCGGCGGGCTCGCCTTCGCCTGGATCGACCGGTTCTTCGCCGACGCCCTGACGCGCGACAGCTACGCCTATCAATGGGCGAGTTCGGGGCTGCGATGGTCAATCGCCGCGCTCCTGGTCGGCTATCCGATCTTTGTTTTTCTCGGCTGGCGTCTTGCGGCGAAGAAACGCCGCGATCCTGACCGGCGGCGCAGCCGCGTGCGCGCCTGGCTCACCTATGTGACGCTCATTTTCGCGGCGGGCGCGTTCATCGGCGATCTTGTGGCGGTCGTTTTTCAGTTCCTCGATGGCGGCCTGTCGACGCGATTTGCGGCGAAGGCCGGCGTCGTCGGCGTCATCTCCGCGGCGATACTCTGGAACTATTCACGCGAAGCCGAACGCATGACGGGGGGCGCCGATGGCGCGGGCCGGGCGCTTGCGCTCGTCTCGACGCTTGTCGTCATCGCGCTTGTCGGCTGGGCGTTCACGGTCGTCAGAAGCCCCGCCGCCGCGCGCGAGCGCATCGGCGATGAAACGCGCGTGACGAACCTCATCACAATGGCGCGCCTTGCCGATTGTCACCTGACCTATTTCGGCGCGCTAAGGGATGACTTCCCGGCGATGCAGGCGGCGTTGTCGGACCTTGGCGGGCGCCGGCCGATCGGCGGCGGCTGCACGGACGCATACCCGCAGGACCCGGCGACGGGCGCGGACTATCGTTACCGCGTGATCGACGCCGACACCTACGAGCTTTGCGCCGGCTTTGAAGGCGGCTGGCCAGAAGGCGACGGCGCCGGCGCGCCGGCGCGGCGCACCATCGGCGGCTATTATTCGACGGCGAATGAGCAACGCACGCTGCAATTGCCGAAGGCCNNGGCCGCCGGGGAAACCTGTTTCGTCATCGATGCGGTGAAATTCAAGGACGATGCGGCGCCGCGCTTCGGCGAAGTCGTCTCGGAGGACCCGCCGGCGCCGGTCGAAGAGGTGGTGGAGGAGTAAGCGCGCGCTTCGCGGCCCGCCCACGAAGCGTGGGAGCGGACGGCTATCGCAGAGGGGATTCCAACGCCGCCGCCAACTCATCGATCGCGGGCCGCACGTCGCCGAAGGGGACCTTGATCGTCCGCATGCCCATCGCTTGCGCAGGTTTCAGATTGACGCCGAGATCGTCTAGGAAAATGCAAGCCGAAGCGGGCAGGGCGAGCGCTTCAAGCATCATCTCGTAAATGCGCGGCTCTGGTTTCCTGACGCCGGCTTTCGAGGATTCGATCACATGATCGAACATGGCGAAGACTTCCGCGATCGCCGCCTCGCCCCGCGCCTTGCGGTCGCTGCGCACCGGATCAAGGCCTTCGAAATTGTTGGTGATGCAGCCCGTCTTGAGGCCGCCCGCCTTCACGCGCCGCAGCGCCTCGACCATCTCCGGCTTCATTGCGACATCGAGAAGCGCGATCAAGTCATGACCGCTGATCTCGTGCCCGGCGGCTCGCGTTTCGGCGGAAAAGAGCGCGTCGAATTCCTCGAAGGAAATTTCCGCGCGCTCGAACCGCGCAAAGGCGCCCTGATGAAGGTTCGACCTGATGACGGCGCCGATGAAGCGCTCAGGCAAGCCGCGTTGTTTTTCGTAGACGGTGAAGTTCTCAACGGGCGAGGTCGTGAAGACGCCGCCGAAATCAAAGATCACCCCCTTGAAAGGGCTTGCCGTCATGCCGCGCGCGGCTTCATGCCGAAACGCTTGGCGACGAAATTGTCGACCATGCGCTTCGGCAGCAGGTTCGGCAGCGTCCACATCGCGAATTTGTTCTTGAGGATCGCATAACGGGTCTTCGGCTTCGGCGCCGTGAGAATGTCGAGGACGAGCGCGCCGACATCTTCCGCCTCAAGGCCCGCCGCGCCGAATGACTGCATCATGCCCTTCATGCGCTCGAGGTCGGCGAAATATTCGGTGTTGCGATACTGCTCGAAGTCGAAATCGTCCGCCTTCGCCCAGATCGGCGTCTTGATCGCGCCGGGCCCGACGATGATGACATCGACGCCATGCGCCGACATTTCGCGGCGCAGGCTCTCCGACATCGCTTCGAGCGCGTGCTTCGACATGGCGTAAGGCGACATGAAGGGCGAGGCCATCTTGCCCGCGACCGAGCTCATATTGACGATGCGCCCTGGCGGGCCTTTCAATGCGCGGTCAGTTCCCAAAAGCGGCGCGAAGGCTTTGACTGCGCGGATCGGCCCGTAGACGTTGATGTCGATCTGGCGCTTCAGATCATCGAGATTGAGGTAGGCGACCGGACCGCCGACGGCGATCCCGGCGTTGTTGACGAGCGCGCCAAGCGTTTCGCCGTTCAGCGCCGCCCGCACGGCGGCCGCGCCGCGCGCGACGCCGGCGTCATCGGTCACGTCGAAAATGAGCGGCGTGAAATTGGCCCCAAGCGCCGCAGACGCCTCGCCCGCGTCCTTTTCCTTCCGCACACTGCCGAAAACGCGCCAGCCGGCGCCGGTCAGCGACTTTGCGATGGCGCGGCCGATGCCGGAGGAAACGCCGGTGACGACGGCGGATTTGTTAGGAAGGCTCATTGTTTCTCCGTAACCGGCTTCACCCAGGAAAGCCGTTCCTCGATCATGTAGTCGCTACGCGGCGCGAAGGGCGCGGGATCCTTGAAGACGCCGATCAGGAAATGCGTTTCGCCCGGCCACTTCTCCGACTGATACGTCAGCGGCGTGCCGCAGGATTTGCAAAAACCCCGTTTGACCCCCCGGGAACTGGCGTAAAAGTAAGGGCTGTCGCCGGACCATTCGACGCGATCGGACGGAAAACCGACCCAGGTCGAAAAGGCGCCGCCAGTCGCGCGCCGGCAGCTGTCGCAATGACAGGCTGAGACGAATTTCGGCTCGCCGCTCGCGCGGAATTTGACGCGCCCGCAATGGCAAGAGCCTTCGTGACCGCCGCTCACAGGCCCATCGCCTTCGCCATCTCCGCGTTCTTCGTCATCATCGCCTGGAAGGCGGGCCGAGCCTTGATGCGTTCGACGTAAACCTTAATTGCGCCTTCGAGCGGGATCGCGCCGAACATCGTCGCAAAATTGAGCGTTGATCCCATCACGACGTCGGCGGCGGAAAATTTCTCGCCGAGCAGATAAGGCCCGTTCGAGAGCGCCTGCGCGATCGAGGCCAGGACGCGCTCATAATCGCCATGTCCGGCGGCGACCGCGTTCTCGCGCGTCACCTTGCCGAGCTTGTCGAGCATCATCGGCTCGATGCAGGAGGGTGCGAAGAACATCCAGCGGTAATAAGGTCCCCGCTGCGGGTCGCCCGGCGCCGGCGCGAGGCCCTTCGCCGGATGGAGGTCGGCGAGATAGGCGCAGATCGCCGCCGCCTCGGTGACGGTGACGCCCTTGTGAACGAGCGTCGGCAGCTTGCCCATCGGGTTAATCTTCAGGAATTCGCCGGTGCGCCCTTCGCCCTTCCGGAGATTGACGAGCTTGACCGTGCAGACGTCGCCAAGCTCTTCGTTCATCCACAAGGTCGTGCCGCCGCGCGTCTGCGGCATGTGGTGGAGGAGGGGACGGTCAGACATGAGGCTTTCTCCTAAAGATTGCCGCGCGTCGCCTCGTATAGCGCGATGGCGGCGGCGTTCGAGACGTTGAGGCTTTCCATCTCACGCGCGATCGGAATGCGATACAGCGCATCGCAGGTCTCGCCGACCAGTTGGCGCAGGCCCGCGCCTTCCGCCCCGAGGACGACGGCGATTGGCTTGTCCCGCGGGAGATCGGTGATCGGCAGCGCACCGTCGCCCGCGAGCCCGGCGCAATGATAGCCAAGGTCCTTCAACGCTTCGAGCGCGCGCGAGACGTTGACCGCTTTGACGCAAGGCAGCGTTTCGACTGCGCCGGCGGCGGCTTTTGCAAGCGCGCCGGACAGGGGAGGCGTGCGCCGCTCCTGCACGATCGAGGCCCGCGCGCCGAAAGCGGCGGCGGAGCGAAAGACGGCGCCGATATTCTGCGGGTCCGTTATCTGGTCGAGGACGACGACAGGCCGGTTCGTTCCGTCCGGGTCGCAAACATCTTTCAGCCGCGCGCGGTCAAGGTCGAAGGCTTCGACGGCGAGTCCCTGATGCACCGCGCCCGGCTGCAGCAGGCGGTCAATTGCATCGGGGCGCGTGTCTTCGATGATCGCAAGGCGCGCGTCAGGGAGACCGAGCGTTTTCAGCCAGTCCATCGCGTTCTTGGTGGCGAAGCCGCGTTTGATGCGGCGCGCCGGGTTGGCGAGCGCCGCCGCTGCCGCATGCCGGCCATAGAGCCAAAGTGCGCCGTCGTCGGATTTCGGCCGTTCGTGGCGGTCGGTCTTGCGATGGCGGTCGGGTTTGCGCTGGGGCTGCATCGGCGCTCCTATACCGGCTACGGGCGCGCGGTGAAACAAGGGCTTGCGGCATGAGACTTGAGGTTGCGCGCCAAGGGCGCCCCCGCTATAGACGCCGCGCTCCCCGCGCCGGGGCGACCCGGCAAGCTGACTGAAAAAGCGCCTCCACGGGCGCCCTTCTGACAGTTCCGTGGAAGGGTGGGAGAGTGGCTAATTCCAGCAGACTGTAAATCTGCCCGCTTCGGCGTACGGTGGTTCGAATCCACCCCCTTCCACCACTCTCCAGGATCAGCGGTGACAAGCGCACGCCCTCGCGGCAGGCCTCATTCCGTCTTGCCGACGTTCTTCAGCGTGATCGGCAGATTGACGAGCATGAACAACGCAACCAGCGGAAAGCCGATGAATAGGCGCGAATTGACCCAGAACGCGGTCGTCTGCGTGAGACGGATCGCCTCGTTGAGCGCGCCCATGACGATGAAAAAGAGGCCCCATCGGATCGCCAGGGTTTTCCAGACGCGATCGGGCAGAGTGAAAGCGTGGGAGAAGAGCAGCTTCCACACATTCTGCCCGAGCGCCATCGCGCCGAAGATCGCCGCTGAATAAAAGAGATAGACAAAAGTCGGCTTCATTTTGATGAGTGACTCGTCGTGCAGGGCGAGCGTCAATCCGCCGAAGGCGAGCACCAGCGCCAGCGTCACGATCAGCACCGGCGGCACTTTGCGGGTGCGCAGCCAGGCGAGGCCGGCGGCAAGGACGGTCGCGGCCATGAAGATGGCCGTCGCGATGTAGATCGCGCTGTCGGGATTGGTGCGGTTGAAAATGTTGAAGGCGCCGACAAAGGCGATGATGGGTCCAAGATCGAGGAGGATCTGGCCGGCCCCGCGGGCGGTTTCTTTTGCGCTCATGGGTCTTGATACGCGGCAGGCTTCACCCCGGATGAGCGCCGCCTTCGACATTCCCTGTCCCGCGGACTATTCTGCCGGCAGGACCCCGAAGGAGGCTATCGTGCCGAAATGGTTGTCGTCGCTGCTGATCGCCGCCGGGTTCTTCGCGCTGGTCGGGCTCGCATTCTTCCCGCGGATATTTGAGCTTCACATCGTCATCACCGACAATTCCACCAATACGTTCGGGGCGCCCGGCGACCACAGCGCGCCGGCGCCGATCGTTGAACCCGAAAAATGACAATGCAAACCCCGTTCGCCTTCTCCCGCGCGCTTGTTCGCGCGCCGTCGAAATCAGTCACCAACGGCTTGCGCGCCCATGGCGGCTCAGGGCCGAGCTTTGAGGGCGTCGCAAAAGAACATCGCGCCTATGTCGCCGCGCTGACGCAAGCGGACGTGACGGTCGAAATCCTGCCGCCGCTCGAAGACTTTCCGGACGCCGTGTTTGTTGAAGATCCAGCGCTCGTCTTTCCGGAAGGGGCGATCCTGCTGCGTCCCGGCGCGCCCTCGCGCCTTGAGGAAGCGGCCGCGATGGCGCCGGAACTGACGGCGCGCTTTGAGGAGACGCAGGCGCTCGATGTGGGCTTTGTCGATGGCGGCGACGTGCTCAATCTCGGCGACCGCATCCTGATCGGCGTTTCCTCACGTACGAATGAAGCGGGCGCCGAAAGGCTGGTTCGCCTTCTCGGCAAGTTCGGCCGGCGCGCCGAAGCGGTGGTGACGCCGCCAGGCGTCCTGCATTTCAAGACCGATTGCGCGCTGGTCGATCATGAAACCGTACTGGCGACGCCTCGGCTCGCGAAATCCGGCGTATTCAAGGGCTTTCGGGTGATTGAGACCGCGCCCGGCGAGGAGAGGGCCGCGAACGCCTTGCGGGTGAACGGCGATCTCCTGGTCTCAGCCGGCTGCCCGCGAACGGTAGAACGGCTGGTTGAGGTCGAGGCGAGACTAATTCCCCTCGAAACCGCCGAAATCGCCCGCATCGACGCCGGGTTGTCGTGCATGTCATTGCGCTGGTGACAAACGCTCTTGGCCCCGGGCGCGCGCCGCCCTACATTTTACCCGGGCAGGGCGTCAGTCGAAAGGAACCGGTTATGACGGTCAAGCTTGGCTTGTTCGGTGCGGCCCTGTTGATTGCGGGTTCGGCTTTGGCGGCCGAGCCCGCCTCTGAAGAGCCTGATGCGCTCGACGGTTTTGTGGAGACGGGTGAGATAGTCAATTGCGTGTCGATGCGATCGGCCAGCATTGATGCGATCGGCGAGAATCGCCTGCTCTTCAAGGTCGGAGCGCGCTACTACCTGAACGAAACGCGCGGCAGCTGCGACCGTGCGGACTCTTCTTTCAATCGCATCGAAGTGACGTTGGTCGGACCGCAGGCCTGTAAGGGCGAGATCGTGCGAGTCATCGACAACAACAGCGGCATTTTTGAAGGCTCCTGCAGCCTTGGCCAGTTCCGGACCTTGAAGAAGAAACCTATGGAAGCCTCGGCCGAAGGGACCCGCTGAGCGCGTGAATCTGCCTCGCTTTTGGGCGGTCGTTCGGTTTAAGAGCGTGCTTTCATGTTTAATTGGCCGTGGGCCTTCTTATAACGGCGGCCCGGCCGCGTGCGCAGCGTTCTCGTGGCCTGGCCGACGAGGCGCTGCACAACTATTTGGTTAAAATCTCTTGACGGCGCCTTAATTTCGACGTAACCTTATAACATAACGACGTGGCAGGAACCTCTCCTTCCTGCCGGGGTCTCCCCCCCGATGTTCTTGGTTACGTTGCGTAGAGTTCTGGTTGCGTATCAAAGACGGACGGCGGCAAGTCCCCCATAGCCGCCGTCCGTTTTTTTTGTGCGCCGCATCAAAGCGCCGATTGCCAGCCTGAATTCGCTCTGCTAGGTCGCCCGCTCCTTTCGGGAGGCGGGGGCAAAGTCCAGCCCTCGCCGCACCGCAAGGCCTTCGCTTAACCTTGGAAGGACCCCATGGCGAAAAAAGTCACTGGCTCCCTGAAACTTCAGGTGCCGGCCGGCGCGGCGAATCCCTCGCCCCCGATCGGTCCCGCGCTTGGCCAGCGCGGTCTCAACATCATGGAATTCTGCAAGTC
>FSSH01001408.1_pt2 | contig 18882 bp, 12 predicted proteins | sample 1166101 | NCBI WGS metagenome assembly FSSH01 (sample SAMEA32972668, study PRJEB13176) | freshwater metagenome | biome: Drinking water system; feature: Biomass in drinking water that filtered by 0.45 um membrane; material: drinking water | place: USA | collected 2012-12-20 | depth 0 m | reverse complement strand
TGCCGGGACTGAACACCTAGTGATCCGAGGGCAGCGATCGAGCCGGCGCCGTAAGCGGTGTGGCGGGTGACGGCAAGGATCAATTCGGCAGCGATGTTCTTGGTGAAATAGTAGGTGATGTCGAGTTCGGGGATGATGCTGTCGGTGACCCCGATGCGCGCGCCGGCCAGCGGGGCTGCGTTCACCGTCAAGGTCCGGTTGCTGAATTCCGGTAACACATAGATACCGCGCAGGCGCACCTGCCAGGGCCCGGGTTCGGCCTTGACGGCTGCTGGAACCTCGGGCCCGGCAGCAAGATCAGCTGCAAAGGCCTGTGTCATGGTGAGCGCGCCCAACAGCGCGGTGGTTACGACCCAATCAGCTTTCATGATGCTTTCCTTTGCCGACAGTGCATGCCATCGCGACGACGTGTCGCATTCATGAAGCGGGCGGCGACAAAAGAAATTGATCAGGATCAAACGCCGGTGATTAGACGTCGGCGGGGCGTGTCTGAAAATAAATTTGTTGCAAAAATGACGCAGCTAGAAATCACAGGCGATACCGTTCACTTCCCAATCGCCGAAGCGGGCCGGATCAAGACCGCCTCGTCCGTTCATCTCGCCTGGCGCGGAGGGCACGAGCGCTGCCTCACGGCGGCGGGCTTCGGCCTCGGCAAGGGCGCGTTGGGCGGCGGGCGTCGGGTTTACGGACCGCGCCGGAATTGCGGACGGTGTGTCTTTGACGTTTCCATTGTCCATGATTGGGGATAAGCCTCGCCACTCACGCAAGTCAAGCAGGGCAGGGGCGATCGCCATGCGTATCAAGGCCGAACGTCATCAATTACCCGAAATACCCGGCCTTGCCGCGCGCCGGGTGGCGGTTCGCGCCATCGACGCGGTGCTGAACCGGCATGAACGCCTGGATGAGGCTATGGAAAGCGACCCCGGGCTGGCACGACTCGAGCCCCGCGACCGCGCCTTTGCAACCGCCCTTGCGCGGACCACCATGCAGCGTCTTGGCGAGGTCCTTGCCCTCGTCGAGGGCCATCTGACGCGCGGCTGGCCATCGCGCGGCGGGCCGCTCAAGGCCATTCTCGCCTGTGCTGCTGCTCAGCTTTTGTATATGGATGTCGCCGAACACGCCGCCGTTGACCAGGCGGTGCGCCTTGCCCGCGAGGACAAGGACGCAGGCCACTTCACCGGCCTTGCCAACGCGGTCTTGCGGGCCATCACACGTGAGGAGAAGCCGGCGGCACAACCCCTGGCCAATCTCCCGCCATGGCTGATGGCGCGGTGGATGAGGGCCTACGGGGCGGGCGTCACCGAGGCGATGGCTGCCGCTCAACTGAGCGAGCCGCCACTTGATGTGACGGCGCGCTCCAACGCCAAAGCATGGGCCGACACACTCGGTGGCAAACTCCTGCCGCAGGGGACCATCCGCCTCACCAGCCATTCAGGTCCGATTTCAGCGCTCCCGGGTTATGAGGAGGGCGCGTGGTGGGTTCAGGACGCGGCAGCCTTGCTGGTGGTGCTGGCGGCAGGAGCGCTCAAGGGCGCAAGCGTCCTTGATCTGTGTGCTGCACCGGGCGGCAAGACGGCGGCGCTGGCTGCTCGCGGCGCCAAAGTAACGGCGGTTGACCGCGACCCGGTGCGGCTGGCGCGCCTCATGCGCAATATGGACCGGCTGCGCCTCAAGGTTCAGCCGGTGGTGCGCGACATGATGGAGGTCGACCTTGGCGGGCCTTACGATATCGTTCTTCTCGACGCGCCGTGCTCGGCAACAGGTACGCTGCGCCGCCATCCCGACGTCGCATGGCTGAAGCGCGAAAGTGATATCGCCACGCTCGCGCGCCAGCAGGCGGCAATGCTGGACCGCGCGGCGGCGCAGGTCGGCGATGGGGGCCTGCTGATTTATTCCACCTGTTCGCTTGAACCGGAAGAGGGTGAGCAGCAGGTGACATCCTTTCTTGTCCGCAACCGCAGCTTTGCCCTTGACCCGATCGCGCCGGACGAGATCGGCGGCTTTAGCGCCATGATTGCCGGCGTGGGCACGCTGCGCAGCCGCCCCGATATGCTCAAAGAGGATGGGGGTATCGATGGATTCTTTGTCGCCCGGCTGCGCAAAATAGCGCAGGATTGAGCCGGGTTGCCGAAACGGAAGAGTATGGCAAGGGCAAAGAGCGAAGCAGGGGCGAGGAGCGTTCGCCGCCAGGTGCTGGGGGATGTCGTGCGCGGGTTCGTGGCGGCAACGGCACAAGGCCCGCTGCGGCGCATGATGCATGGCTGGTCGCCGTCGGCGCCGATGGTCGCGGTTCCCAATCCGCTGCGGGCGGGAAATTTGCGGCGCGGCGAGTCGTTGCTTGCCGGCAAATTCACGGTTGCCGGCCGGATCATCGAGAATGAAGCCAGCGAAGCCCTGGCGCTCGCCCCGCCGACTGCCGATTGGGCAAGCTATATCCATGGCTTTGCGTGGCTGCGCGACCTGGCGGCAATCGAGGGCGGCGAGGCGGAGAGCATGGCTCGCCTTCTCGTCGACAGCTGGGTGCGCATGAACGTCCGCAGCAAGGCGTGGACATTGCCGCTCGCGTCAGCCCGCCTGATTGCCATCCTCAGCGACGCGCCCCTCCTTCTGGGCGGGGCTGACCGCAGCTTCTATACGCGATTTCGTCACATGATCGCCGATCATGTAGCCTATCTGCGCAACGGGGTTTGGCTTGGTCTTGCAAGTTCAAGCCGCGACGAGATTCTGGCGCTTGCCGCCGTCACCCAGGCACACCTCGTCATCGACCCGCTGCCAGCCTCGCTTGCCTATTTCGGCAAAAAGCTCGAGCGCGTGCTTGGCCGCGATCTCTATACCGATGGCGGTCATGTGTCGCGCAACCCGGAAGCAGTGCTGGAGTTGCTGGTTGCCCTCATTCCCCTGCGCGATCTTTATGTGACACGCGAAGTGCCGCCACCAAGCGGGCTGCTGCTGGCGGTCGAGCGCATGCTGCCGATGCTGCGTTTCTTCAGCCATCCCGACGGGGCGCTGGTGATGATGAACGGCATGGGGCCAACCGACAGCGAGACGCTCGCCAATGTACTGGCAAGCGATGATGTGGGGGGGCGCCCGGCGCTCGAAGCGCAGGGATCGGGCTATCAGCGTCTGGAAGCACCGGGCGGTGCCCTCATCCTCGATTGTGGCTTTACGCCATCCGCGCGCAACGCGGCGGAGGCGCATGCCGGCACGCTTGCCTTTGAATTTTCAGCCCAGGGAGAAAGGCTGGTCGTCAATTGCGGCATTCCAGCCTATCAGCGCGCGCCCTGGCGCCATTTCACGCGGCGCACAGCCGCCCATTCGACATTGACCGTCGATGACAGAACCTCAAGCCGGATCATCCGCTTCGCCGGGCGCGAAATTCTTGACGCCGGTCCGACCCATATTCCCGTCGTCAGGGCCAAGGATGGTGAAATCACCATGGTTTCGGCCTCGCATGATGGCTACGCCAAACTCTTCGGCCTCATTCATCAGCGCACCCTGTGGCTGGCGCAGGACGGGCGGCGGCTCGATGGCGAGGACCGGCTGGAGGCGCTGAACGCCTGGTCGGGACGAAACACCCATCCCTTCGCCATCCGCTTTCATCTTCATCCCGATATTCGTCCAAGCCTTGCTGATACGGGTGACACGGCCATTCTTGCCACGCCTGGCGGCAGTTACTGGGCATTCAGGGTGCCTGGCGGGCGGGTGGAAATCGAAGAATCCGCCTTTCTCGGCGAAACGGGCCGCGCGCCGCGCAGTGCCCAGCTGGTTATTCGTGGCGAAAGCGGGCGCGATGTGGCGATCTCATGGTTTTTTGCTCTGCTCAAGGCTGGATCGGCGAGCTAGCTGGCGTCAACCGGGCGCCCGGTTTGCAACCCGATGACAGCGTGTTAGCGACACAGGATTGGTGAAAGAGGTGGTGATGGCTGATGATTTGGTTGCGCTCAGGCGGGCGATCTTATCGGTGTCCGACAAGAATGGCCTGCTGGCATTGGCGCTGGGTCTGTCGCAGCGGGGCGTCGAGCTGGTATCGACCGGGGGCACGCGCCGCGCCCTGATTGAGGGCGGGCTCAGCGTTGCTGATGTGAGTGACCTCACCGGTATGGCTGAAATGATGGATGGACGGGTGAAGACCCTGCACCCGGCGATCCATGGCGGCCTGCTGGCAAGACGCGGGCAGGCCACGCATGAGGCAGCGATGGTGGACCACGCGATCCGCCCCATCGATCTTGCCGTGATTGATCTTTATCCTTTCGAGGCGACGCTGGCACGGGGCGCGGCCTATGACGACATCGTCGAGAATATCGACATAGGCGGACCGGCAATGATCCGCGCCGCAGCCAAAAATCATGATCATGTTGTCGTTTTGACGGATATCGGGGATTACCCGGCGCTGCTTGCGGAAATGGACGCCCATCATGGCGGGACGAGCCGCGCCTTTCGCCGGGAGATGGCCGCCAAGGCCTTTGCCCGCACCGCCCATTACGATGCGCGCATCGGTGAATGGATGCATGCGGTGCTGGGGGTTGCAGAACCTTCGCGTCGCGTTTTCGGCGGGCCGCTGATCCAGAAATTACGCTATGGCGAAAATCCCCACCAGCAGGCAGGCTTCTACCGCACTGGCGAGGTTCGCGCCGGGGTGGCGAGCGCCATCCAGCTCCATGGCAAGGAATTATCCTACAACAACCTCAACGATACGGACGCTGCGTTCGAATGCGTCGCTGAATTCGATGCCGCCAGCACTGCGGCGATTGTCATCGTCAAGCATGCCAATCCGTGCGGCGTGGCGCAGGGCGCTACTTTGGCGGAGGCCTATCAGCGGGCGCTTGCCTGCGATCCGGTCTCGGCGTTTGGCGGCATCATCGCCGCCAACCGCCCGCTCGACGGCGCGGCGGCGAGCGCCATGATCAAGATTTTCACCGAGGTCATCATCGCGCCGGGTGCTGATGAGGAAGCGCGACGCATCATCGCCACCCGCAAGGATCTGCGCCTTCTGATCACCGATGCGCTTCCCGATCCCGCCGCCGCCGGCACAAGTTTCAAATCGGTCGCCGGCGGCATGCTGGTGCAAACGCGAGATCATCTGTCCGCGCAGGCCGATTACCTCAAAGTCGTGACCAGGCGCGCGCCAACAATCAGTGAAACGATCGATCTTGTGTTTGCTGCCCGCGTCGCCAAGCACGTGAAATCGAACGCTATCGTCTATGCAAAGGACGGCGCGACGGTCGGCATCGGCGCGGGGCAAATGAGCCGGGTTGATTCGGCGCTCAGCGCCGTGCGCAAAGCGCGCGATGCGGTGAGCGCGGCAGGTGACGAGGCGTTGTCAACGCGCGGGTCGGTCGCCGCATCCGACGCCTTCTTCCCGTTCGCCGACGGTCTTGATGTTCTCATTCAAGCGGGCGTGACAGCCGTCATCCAGCCTGGTGGATCGATCCGCGACAAAGACGTGATCGCTGCTGCCGATGCCGCCGGGCTTGCCATGGTCTTCACAGGTACCCGTCACTTCCGGCATTGAGCCGGCCCGGTCGTGTCAATTCCCGGCGAGATCCCCCAGCAGACCGGCGGCGACAGCAAGCTTGGCGACCGACAGATCGCCGCCTCCGGCAATGTCGCTCACGGCATTGCGGGTGCGCTCGACCGGCGGGCCGGCACGTTTCGTCCAGTTCGCCATGCCGCCGGATTTCAGCGCCGCTGCCGCGATGCGCCGCGCGGCGGTTGAGAGATCCGACAAAGCGCGATCAAGCGCCAGGCGGCTGTAGTAATCCGGGGTCGCCAGCGTTCCGGCGCGGGCGGCGATCTCACCCAGACGGAAATGGGCGCTGACGGCAAAGAAGGTGCGCGCGGCCGCGTCCAGATCCTTGCGGGTTGCATCGGCAACCAGCACGACGTCGGGCATAAGGGCAAGGTAGGGCAAGGCGGCGAGCCGTGCAGCAAGCACAGGCGGCACGTGATAGCCGACCAGTTCCGCCTTGCGGGAACTGAGCCTGTCGGCATCCGCCTCGGGCAGTATTTTGGCGAGGAAGCCGGCGCCCGCATCAATTGCCTTGCCGAAGCGGTCGATCACAATCGTCAACCCCCTGTCGAGCGCGGCGTTGCGCAGGAACCAGACGATGCGATCGATCATGACACTTTGAATGTCGGCATAAAGGCTGAGCTGCAACTGGCCTGGGATGATCGTGTCGAGACGATCAATGTCGGTGTTAAGAGCCGTGAACTTGAAGGAATCGCGCACCGCGGCGAAGGCTGCGGCGATATCGGCAGCGCTTGCACCTGTCTGGTCGACGATGCGTGGCACCAGCGTTGGCCCTCCGCGATTGATGATCGAGTTCGACAACATGGTGGCGATGATTTCGCGACGCAGCCGGTGACCTTCAATGAAGCTGGCGTAGCGCTGCGTGAGCTCGACGGGAAAATAACGCGCCAGCTCCTTGCCGAGATAGGCGTCATCAGGCACCGGGCTATCCAGCAGACGGTCAAAGAGCGATAATTTGGCATAGGCCAGAAGTACCGCGAGTTCAGGCCGCGTCAGCCCCTTGCCCTGTCTTGCGCGCTCATCGATCACCCAGTCCTGCGGCAGGTATTCAACGGCCCGGTCGAGCCGTCCCTCCTGTTCGAGATTGCGCATCAGGCGGCGGGCAAAACCAAGGTCCTCCGCACCGCGCCGCTCGGCCAGGGAGAGCGCGAGCGATTGCAGGTAGTTGTTGCGCAGCACCAGCGCGCCGACTTCGTCCGTCATGCTGGCTAGCAGCGTGTTGCGGGTCTTCTCGGTCAATTTGCCCGCACGCACGACCGCTCCCAGCGCGATCTTGATGTTGACCTCGACGTCGGAGGTGTTGACGCCGGCTGAATTGTCGATGGCGTCGGTGTTGAGCCGGATACCCTGACCTGCCGCCTCGATGCGGGCACGCTGTGTCATGCCGAGATTGGCACCCTCGCCGATCGCCTTGCAGCGCAAGTCAGTTGCAAGGATGCGGATCGCATCATTGGCGCGATCACCCGCCTCCTCATTGCTCTCGCCGGCGGCACGGATGTAGGTGCCGATACCGCCAAACCACAGGAGGTCAACGCGGGCGCGCAGGATAGCGGTCATCACCTCCTGAGGGGTCGCCTCCGCCTTGGTGATATCAAGCAGTGCGCGGATTTCCGGCGACAGCGAGATTGATTTGGCGCTGCGCGGAAAGATGCCGCCTCCGGCACTGATGAGGCGCTTGTCATAATCGGCCCATGAGGAGCGCGGCAGATTGAACAGACGCTGGCGCTCGGCATGGCTTTTGGCCGGGTCGGGGGACGGATCGAGGAAGATGTCGCGGTGGTCGAAGGCGGCCACCAGTCTGATCTTGGTTGACAGCAACATACCGTTGCCGAAGACGTCTCCCGACATGTCGCCCACGCCGGCGACGGTGAAGGGTGTTGACTGGATATCGACATCGCCTTCACGGAAATGGCGCTTCACCGCTTCCCAGGCGCCGCGCGCGGTGATGCCCATTTTCTTGTGATCATAGCCAACCGAGCCACCCGAGGCGAAGGCATCGCCCAGCCAGTGGTTATAGCGCGCCGAAATGGCGTTTGCCGTATCGGAGAAGGTGGCGGTGCCCTTGTCGGCTGCAACGACGAGATAGGGATCATCGCCGTCCCAGCGGACGATATTGGGGCGGACAACCGTTTTGCCGCTGACATCGATGTTATCGGTGAGGTCGAGAAGGGCGGCGATGAAATCCTGATAGGCGCCTGTGCCCTCGGCAAGCCAGGCCTGGCGGTCCGAGGCTGGCGGCAAATGCTTGGGAACAAAGCCGCCCTTGGCGCCAACGGGAACGATTACCGCGTTCTTCACCTGCTGGGCTTTGACCAGCGCCAACACCTCGGTGCGGAAATCCTGCGGACGGTCGGACCAGCGGATGCCGCCGCGGGCGATCTTGCCAAAGCGCAGGTGAACGCCCTCGACGCGCGGCGAATAGACGGAAATCTCCACCATCGGGCGCGGGGCTGGAAGCTGATCAAGTTTCTGCGAATCGAGCTTGAAGGCAATCGTCGCCTTGGGCAGGCCGTTGTCGTCGAGCTGGTAGTAATTGGTGCGCAGCATCGATTGAACGACGTTGAGGAAGCGGCGCAGGATGCGGTCCTCATCCAGGCTGTCGACATGGGCAAGCCGACCGAGAATGCGCGCCGTGATCGCCTCCTGGCGGGCTGAGCGGGCATTCTGGCTGGCGCCGGGCAGCGGCCCGAAGCGGGTTGCAAAGAGCGCGACGAGATCGGCGGCAACGACCGCATGCTTGACCAGGGTCGCCCACATATAGTCCTGAGAATAGAGGAGGCGTGCCTGCCGCAGATAACGGGCAATGGCGCGCACAAGCGCAATCTCCCGCCAGGAGAGGCCGGCTGTTACCACCAGTTCGTTGAAGCCGTCACTTTCGGCGCGACCCTGCCATACAGCCATGAACAGGGCTTCGAGCTTGTCATAATATGGCGCGAAGTCGCTTGTCTGGTCGCTGCCGCGCGACAGGCGCACATCGTGGAGCGTCACCGGGTCCTTGGTGTCGCCCTGCGGCATGATGTCGACCGAATATTCCTCGATTGATTTGAACCCCATCGCTTCGAGCAGCGGCACGCGCGTTGACAGCGCAATCGCCCCGCCGCGATGGAAAAGCTTCAAGCCAAGCTCGTGGGCCGGCGCGCCGTCCGGCTTGTAGAAGCTGATCGCCAGTTCCCTGCCCTCATGCAGACGCTCGAGGATACGGATATCGTCGACCGCTTCAGCGGGCGTATGGATATCGCTGTAGGCGGCACCGAACGCATCCTGATAGCGGGCGCGAAGCGCGCGTGCCTTGGCTGGCGGATACTGTGCCATGAGATCGTCGGCGAGGCTGTCACGCCAGGTTTTAAGGATCGTCGAGATCGCCGTCTCAAGTGTACCGGCATCGCTGGTGGTGAACGGCACATCGCGCCGGCCGATAATGAAATGCAGGCGGGCGAGCGGACCTTCGGGATAGTCAGCTGTCCACGATGACACGCGCCCGCTTAGCCGTTCTGCCAGCATCTTGCCGATCTCCAGGCGGGTCGTCGTCGTGTAGCGGTCACGCGGCAGATAGACGAGGACGGACTGGAAGCGGTCGAATTTGTCGGCACGCAGCAGCACGCGCACGCGCGGGCGCTCATCGAGCTGGAGAATGCGCTGGGCGAAGGTCGACAGCGTTTCCTCGTCGATCTGGAACAGCTCATCACGGGGAAATTGCTCGATAATGTTGACCAGCGCCTTGCCCGAATGGCTCTGCGGATCAAAACCGCTCTGCGAAATCACCTTCTCGACCTTGCGGCGCAGATAGGGGATGGCGTGAGCAGCGCCGGTATAGGCGGTTGAGGTAAAGAGGCCGCAGATACGCAACTCACCGGTGAGATTGCCCTTGGGGTCGAAAAGCTTGACGCCGACATAATCGAGATGGGTGCGGCGGTGCACACGCGAGCGCAGATTGGCCTTGGTGATGATGAGAGAGCGCGGCTGACTCAGGAAATCACGCAATTCAGGTGTCATCGTCACCGGTTCGCGGCCCCGTCGCAGCAGGCCGACGGCAGGATCGCGCAACAGGCCAAGGCCACTATTGTTCATGGGCGCAAGCTTGCTGCGCGCACCGCGGCCATCGACGACATATTCCCGCAGACCAAGGAAGGTGAAATTATTGCCGATCAGCCATTCGAGAAAATGAATGGCCTCGCTCAATTCGCCGACCGGCAAGGGTGGTGGTACGCGTTTCAATTCTTCAACGACGCGCTGGACGCGGCCCATCATCGGCTTCCAGTCGGTGACGACAAGGCGCACATCGCGCAGCGTGGTTGCCAGCTCATCGCTCAGGCGCGTCAGCCCCGCCTCGTCAAGGCGCTCGATATGGAGATGGATGAGGCTTTCCTGCCGGATATCCGGCGTCTCGTCATCGCTGCCGGCAAGCCGCTTCAAAACGCCTGATTCGCTGCGCCCAACGCGCAGAATGGGATGCACGACGAAGCGGATTTCATGGCCTGCTTCCGTGATCTCGGCCATCAGCGAATCGAGCAGGAAGGGCATGTTGTCGTTGAGGATCTCGATGACCGTCACCGCCGCGAGCGGGCTGCCCTCGGCTCCGGTGTTGAAAACGGAAATCACCGGCTTTCCAGCCGTGCGCTTCTTGAGATTTCGCCAGCTGGTGGCGATGAGGGAGGCGAGGTCCTGCGGCGAATAAACCAGGATGTCTTCGGCCGCGGCTCTCTTGAAAAGCGTTCGGACAAAGGCTGGCGGGGCGTCGCACAGCTTTGCGGCCAACTTGCTGCTGTCGGCGATCAGTTTGACCTTGCTTGCTTCGTCGTCCCGCATGGGAGCCTCCCCTGATATGGCCGTGCTCGCTTCGACAAATGGCGGCCTTCTGCTAGCTCTAGCTGAGAAAGACGGCAGCGGGGAGAGGAAGATGACGGATTCGCAGGATGTAATTGCCCTTGATCTTGGCGGCCAGGCCACTCTCGACGCCGACATGGAGGGTTATTTCGCCAAGTGCCAGGAGAAACTGGGCTTCATTCCCAATGTTCTGCAGGCCTATGCTTTCGATCTGCAAAAGCTGAAAAATTTTGTCGCTTTCCATGACGAGCTGATGATCGGCCCATCGGGCCTCAGCAAGCTTGAACGCGAAATGATCGCGGTCGTCGTATCAAGTGCCAATCATTGCTATTACTGCCTGACGGCGCACGGGGCTGCAGTGCGGCGGCTGGCCAAATCACCGGCGCTCGGCGAACAGCTGGTGATGAATTATCGCTCAGCCGACCTTGAGCCGCGCCAGCGTGCCATGCTCGATTTCGCGTGGAAGCTCAGCAAATCACCCGAGTTGATCGAGGAAGCGGATCGCCAAGCGCTTCGCGCTGCCGGCTTCAGCGATCGCGATATCTGGGATATGTCTGCTGTCGCCGGTTTCTTCAACATGACCAACCGTTTGGCAAGCGCAAGCGACATGCGGCCGAACAAGGAGTATATGACGATGATGCGTGATTGAGACAACGCGGCGGCCACGGCGCGGTTGCCTTGGCGGCGATAGACCTCTAATCAGTCCCGCCGTCTTGCCGGGACTGAACGGGATTTTTGCTTGAACGCGCCTGACCGCCAGATCTCACCGCCACTCTCCCGCGTGGAAGCGGCACGGCAGCGATGGGCGCAGCCCATCGACAGCCCGGGGCGGCGTATCCGCGCCTGGCTCAGCCTGACATTCGCTGATCATGGCTTCATCCGGCCCGTCTACTGGAATGTCGCCAAAGTAGGCGACAAGGTCGTCCGCGGTCCGCAGCCCAACCCCGTGCAGATAGCCTATCTCAAATGGCGCTATGGCATACGAACGATCGTCAATTTGCGGGGAGCGACTGAATTTGGCTCCTACGCGCTTGAGCGGGAGGCCTGCGAGCGGCGGGGCATCAGCCTCGAGAACTGCATTCTATGGTCGCGCGACCCGCCGACCCGCGAACAGATTCATGCCTTCAAAGCGATCATCGAGCGGATTGCCTATCCTGCACTCTTCCATTGCAAATCGGGCGCGGATCGCGCCGGTATCGCCTCGGCGCTTTATCTGATCCTGCGCGAGGGAGTACCGGTCGCCGCCGCAGCGCGCCAATTATCAGGAAACGGCCATATGAAGGCCGGGCCGACAGGTGTCCTCGATGCGTTCTTCGCGCGCTATCTGAGCGACACGCACGAGCAACCGATGGACTTCATGCACTGGGTTGACACCGTCTATGATCAGAAGGCGTTGAAGGCCTCCTTCAAGCCAGCCGCCATCGGCAGCTTCATCGTCGACAAGATCCTGCGGCGTGAATAGGGGTCAGTCGACGCGAAACTGCAGGCGATGGAACGCCGCGTAAGCGCCATCGGCAGCAAGCAGCGTCTCATGCGTACCGCTTTCAACCACCCTGCCCTCATCAAGCACGACGATGGCATCAGCATCACGTATCGTTGCCAGACGATGGGCAATAATGAGCGTCGTGCGCCCGGCGGTCAGTTTCTTCAAGGCATCCTGCACCAATTGCTCGGACGCAGCGTCAAGCGCTGAGGTCGCTTCATCGAGAAGCAGGATCGGCGCGTCCTTGAGAATGGCACGGGCCAAGGCCAGCCGTTGACGCTCGCCGCCTGACAATCGAGCGCCGCCTTCGCCGAGTCGTGTCAGATAGCCTTGCGACGATGCCGCAATGAAATCATGGGCAGCCGCAGCCCGTGCGGCCGCTTCGATATCGGCCATCGCCGCACCCGGCCTGCCAAATGCGATGTTGGCGGCGATGGTGTCATCGAAAATCACCGCGTCCTGGCTCACCAGCGCGATCTGCGAGCGCAGCGAGGCGAGGGTCACCGCCGTGACCGCCTGCCCGTCAATGGTGATCGAGCCGGCGCTTGCATCATAAAGGCGGGGAATAAGATTGAAGATCGTTGATTTGCCCGCGCCCGAACGACCGACGAGCGCAAGCGTGGTACCGCCTGGAACAGCAAACGACACATCATCGAGTGCCTGCGTGTTATCGGCGAAGCGATGCGAGACGGCGGAGAAAACGAGGCGCCCTTCGCTGATCTCCAGAGGCCTCGCACCTTGCACGTCAGCGATGGCCGGCGGGCGATCAATCAGCTGGAAAATACGGTCGAGCGCGGCACTGCCTTCCTGCAAAACGGCGTTGATCGAGCCCAAAGAGCGCATGGGCTGGGCGGCAATCAGCAAGGCAGAGACGAAGCCGGTGAACTGTCCGATCGTCGATCCGCCGGACGACAGACGCCAGCCGATAAGAATGAGGATACCCGCCACCGCAAAGCCGCCCAGCGCCTCAAGTATGGGCTCGACGCGCCCAAACTGATTGGCCGCCGTTACGCGCAAATGATGCAAGGCTTCAAAAGAGTCACGCGCGCGACGATCGACATAATCCTCCAGCTGATAGGTTTTCACCATGCGGGCGCCCGACAGACTTTCGCCGATGATGCCCGCCATCTCCCCCATGCGCTCCTGGGTGCGGTGCGCGGTGCGGCGCAAACGCCGGCCGATCTCCGCCACCGGCCAGGCGGCAATCGGCAAGATCAGCAAGCCGACAAGGGATAACTGCCAATCAAGCCAGAACATGGCGCCAACGAGGCCGATGATCATCAGCACGTCACGAACGAGGCTGGTGATGGCGCGGCTGACGGCGTTCTGGACGAAGACGAGGTCAGTCGAGAAGCGCTGGGTCAGGGCGTTCGTCCCCTCGTGGCGCAGATCAAGCAGGTCAGCGCGGATGAGATGCCCGAACATGGCGATCTGCAGGTCACGGACAACGCGGGATGCAACGAGGTTGGTGAGCGCGTTGTGGGCATAGAGGCTGATCCCCTTGCCGCTCGTCAGCATGATCACCCAGAGCGGCGTAAAGATGAGGGCTGCGCTATCTGCCGCAGCGACGCGCTCGAAGGCCCAGTTGATCAGCAGCGGATAGCCCGACGTGCTGGCGGCGACACCGGCAATGGCCACCAGGTTGAGAGCAATCCATCCGGAATAGGGTTTCAGCCAGTCCTGCCAAAGCCGGCGCAGGGGCGCAGTGGGTGGGGCTTTGTCGGCGGCTGTCGGCGTCATCGGTCCAGGATGCTTTCAAAGATATAAGGAAGCACGCGCTTTAAACGAAGCAGCGTCGGTCAACAACCGCAACGGCTGCGGAAAATGGCGATTGCAACGCATTTGAGTGAACACCTTAGATGAGCTTTAGTCCGCAACTGGTTTAACCGGGGCTTCAACCTGCGCTTTTCCGCAAGGAAGGATACCTTGTGTCAATGCACCAGATGGATATGACGCGACTGACGCTGTTGGCGATCGCCGAGGCAGACCAGCTTGGATCCTTGGAACTGGCAACAACGCTCCCGTTATTTGATACGCCAGCCGCAACCGCGGCCATCCATCAGCTCGACGCTGCCGGTGCCATCGATATCGTTCTGCATTCTGACTGGGATGGCAATCGCTCGTGGCGCGTCAGGCACATGACCGACCCGGGGCGCGAGGTGGCGCGGCTTATCCGCGACCAGGCGATCTGGAATCGTCTCCGGGTCGACTTGTTGCGATCGGGCGACCCGTTCACACTGCTTGTGAATACCTACAGCGACAATCTCGCACTCACCATGGCCCCCTGACGGCAGCAATCGCGAGGCCTGGCGTCCGATCACCGCCCCAATCGCCATGACAAAAACTAGAACGTATAGCCGATCTTTACGCCGGCATTGTTGATACCGACATTGCGCCGGCAGAATCCAGCATTCGAACCGTGATCGAAGGAGGCGACAACTTTCCAGTTATCGGCAAATTTGTAGGTGAAGGCGAAGGATTCACGAAAAAGGAGACTGCAACCCAGGGCAAGCTGGTTTGATCCAACCCCGGGATTGTTCGGCCCGTCATGGACAAGAGCATTCCAGCCCAGTTCAAAGGCAAAACGATCATTGAAGTCGAAGGTCCAGACGAGACCGGCATAAGCCTGATTGCGGAAACGGTCGAGGTTGATGTTGCCACCGGCGACGAGGCGCGGGCGAATGACAAAATCAAGAAAGGGATTGCCGGAAGCGTTTCCGTAGCGCGGGCTGAGCACTTCGAGATTGATGTCGGCGCTCTGCTCGGCGCGGTGCAGCAGGGAATGCGCGATACCGCCGAAGCGGGCCTCGAAACCGGTAAAGGGCGACAGCGCGACTGGCGCCGCCGGTGGCGGCGCAGGCGTGGTGTTCAGAAGGTCGGCGGCGTACGCCGGGCGCCCAAAGACCATCAGCTGGCACATCAACAGAACCGCAAAGGCTGTCTTTTTCATTGGTTGTGTATCTCTATCCTGAACTTTGGCCCTGAACTTTGGCACGACGACAAACCAAATGCGGTGATCCGGTTGATCCTTTGCTCATGAAAAAGCACTTTTAGTAGATCGCACCGCCAACGCAAGAGCAATATGCGCTTTAGCGCCTTCACGGCTTGCCGGTGTCGCTGTCAAGCAACACGCCTCTTAAGATACGGCCAAGCAACCCAAACAGCCGGCCTCCGGCTGCGATTTGCCGCCCTTTTTGTTGCGCCGAAGGCTCGGTTCATTGTGCTTATTTTGCAACAATTCCTGCAAATCTTCCGTAACGTCATAGGCCTTATATTTTATCCGAAATCGATTTGCGCTCATAAGTTGTTATAATTTCTTCAAACTTTTCATCACCTCGACATTGACGGCGATTTCAGCAGTTTTTCTGCGCCTGCCTGGGCGTTTACAATTTCGTAAGAAACGAGGCATTTTCCCCGGATTGGAGTATGGATTTACGAAATTTATATGCGATCCGATCCGTTGCGGTCGTTTTTTCAGACCGAGACGGTTTCGAAAAATTTTGACATGTGTCGATCCGCTTAGTCCGGAGTATTGGTGGTCATGGTGATTGCAAATTTCAGGCAGGGTGGGGGATGGCGCCGGCTCAGCCAGCGATTCTGGCTTCTGGCCGGCCTGTGCGCCTTTGGCGCTGCGGTATCCCCTGCGTGCGCGCAACCAGCCGCAGCCTCGCCGTCGCGCGAGCAATACGAACAACTCTTCCTGATCACACTGAAAAATCCCTCGGATCTTGACGCGTCGTTCAGGTTTGCCCAGGTCGCGGCCGCGCTTGACGAAGATGAAGCGGCGATCGGTGCCCTCGAGCGTCTGCTCTTCTACAATCCGAAATTGTCGCGCGTGCGGCTTGAACTCGGTGTTCTTTATTACAAGCTCAAAGCCTACGGCCAGGCACGCGTCTACTTCACCAGCGCGGTCGAGGGCGAGGGTGTGCCGGAAGAAGTGCGCGCGCGGGCTCAGGCCTTCATCCAGGAGATTGATCGGCGCGACAATCCCAGCCAGTTTTCAGGCTATTTCCAGTCAGGCGCGCGCTATCAGTCCAACGTCAATGCCGGGCCTTCCTCGCTGAACGTAAGGGCTCTTGGCTTTGATGCCGTGCTCAATCAGCAATTTGGCCGGCGCAATGACTGGAACAGTTTTTTCCTCGGAGGCGTGCGCCATATCCAGACCATCGAGAACGGGCGTGGCGACACCATCGAAACGACAGTGTCGGGCTATATCTCACGCCAGAACCGCAACCCGGAATTCGATATCGGTCTGGTTGAAATTACCTCCGGGCCACGCATCAATGTGGCGCCCGATGTTCTGCCAGGGATCACGGTGCGCCCCTATGGGCTGGTAAATGTGACAAGTCTCGGCCGCACGGGCTACCAAACGGCAACCGGCTATGGCGCAGCGATCACCATCCCGACGCCCTGGGCAAGCTTCGAAGCGGTTGGCGATTCGCGGCGCCGGGCCTTCGAGAATTCAAGTAAATTCCCGGTTGCAGGCGAGCAGACGGGCGTGCTGTCAACAGGGTCGCTGTCGGCTCTCGTTCCGGTCGTCGACGGGCTCAGGGTTTTTGGTCGCATCGCCTATGCTGACAACGCAACGAATTCGGCCTTTGCCTTCAATGCCTTCGTTCAGCAATCCTATGATATCGGCATTCAGTGGGATTTTCGCGCGCCCTTTATTGATGCGCCGCTGCGCTGGACATTGACGCCGACCGTTGGTCAGATCTGGACGCGATACGGGCTGCCCAATCAGCTGATTGATCCGGCTACGAACCGTCGGGACCGCGAGTTCCGCGTCGGCCTGTCGCTTGATGCGCCGCTTACCGAAAATCTCGGTTTTGCGGCTCAGGTCCTGTTACAGAACAATGCCTCCACCCTGCCCAATTTCCGCTACCATAACTGGACAGTGGTGATTGGTCCGACGCTACGGTTTTGAGGGGAAATGCGATGACAAGACCATCCATGATCAAAGCGCGTCACGCCCTCCTCCTGATGGGGGTCAGCCTGTGCGCCATGGCGACCAACGCCATGGCGCAGAACGTTGGCACCACCGGCGCAGTCAATCCGCTTACCCAAAGCACGCCGCCGGGCGGCAGTACGCGTCAGGTGACGCTGGGCAGCCAGGTCATCTTCAAGGAGCGCTTCGTCACCTCGGCGGCCGGCTCTCTGCAGCTGGTGTTTCTCGACAAGTCGACGCTCAATATCGGCCCCAACAGCGATGTGGTGATCAACGAATACGTCTATGATCCGGCGAGGCGCGACGGCAAGATGAGTATCGGCCTTGCCAAGGGGGCGCTGCGCTTCGTCGGCGGACAGATCAGCCATAATGGCAATGCTGAAATCAAGACACCGGTGGCGACCATCGGCCTGCGTGGCGCGGTTGCCACTGCCTCCTTCAACCCCCAGAGCCAGACGCAGACGACATCGAGCATTGTCGGCTCGGCGACCGTCACTGGCTTGGCCGGCGGCACGGTGACGATGGTGCAGGGCTACACGACGACGGTTGGCCAGGGGCAGTCTCCGTCGCAGCCAACACGCACCCCCCCGCAGGTGCTGGCAACCGTAACCGGCCAGACGACGAGCCAGTCAGGACAAACAGGCGGCACCACCACGCCCCCCAGCGACAACACAGCCAACACACAGCTGGCAGGCGATCGCTCGCAATCGAATGTGGTGCTGACCACCACACGATCCACCAATCAGGTGGCGCAACAGACCAGTTCAACCAATCAGAGCGTCACCGACACCCGCCAGTCAACGCAGGTCACCTCGACGACGACGGCAGCAGCGCCCATCGCGCAGGCAGCGCTTGCACCGCGGGCGCTCGCCTATGTCGTCGCCGGGCCGGGCGCGGGGGGAGCATTCCCTATCTCACCGCTGCTTTCATCGGCAACGCATCGGCCTCGACGACACCATTGCTTGGTTACCGTGTGGGCGGTGACGCAGAGGTTCGCTCCAGCGAAACCATCCGCACCCTGCAGGTTGGCTTTGGCATCAATGGGCGCGGCGCCGCGCAGACATCGGTGTTTTCGGTCGTGACTGAAGCGTTCTTCCAGACAGGGCAGGAAACGATCTACAATGGCGGGATTCAAGCGTCTTCGCGGCAATCAGCAACACAACGAGCAGCCTTCGCGGTTTCAGCTATCTCGTCTGTTCCGGGAAGCGTGCAATTAGCGAGCGATGGCAGCCGCATTCCCGTATCTTTGACCATTGATCAAAACGATTACAACCGCGCCAACCAGCCCGTTGCCGATGTTGCCTTCCAGTTCGGCGGTACCATACCCGGTCAGGGGCAAAATTATACTTTCACGCAAACCGTTTCGTCGACTGCGGTTCCCACCGGGCTTGGAGCGAACCGGCCAAGTCTCTCGCTTGCCGGTTATGCAGGCGGCATCCTGGAGACGGGAACATTTGACGCCTCGGGCAATCGCATCGGCACGCAGTTTGTGACTGTGACGGGACGAAACGGTGATGGCAGCGATGTTGCGCTCGTTCTTGACGGCGGGACATCTCGGGCGACGGCTGATATTCAACTGGCGAGCCGTTCGGCCGGCTCCCGATTTGTCAACGGCACCTATCAATTTGGCAATCTCAACACGACACAAGCAGCGCGCAGCACCTATATCGACACCAACACCTTCGCCCTTCGTGACCGCACTGTACGCGATCCCAACACGACGGCACCCGCAACCGATTCGCCAGCGCCTTACATCAGTTCCACCGGCAGCGGGACCTATCGCAACATTCAATCGGGATTGACCAGCTGGGATACGATCATCGGCACCAATCCTGCGGCGGCTCAGGCCATCATTGCTGCAACCGACATCACGCCCTGCCAGTGCGAATTCACCAAATGGGGCTTCTGGTCAACCCGCTCTATCCGCGACAATGTCGGCGGCGGCAATGATCAGGAGCGCGGACATCTTCTGACGTGGGTCGCGGGGCAATTGTCGGACCGCTCACTCATTCCAACCACCGGCAGTGCCACCTATAACGGCCACATCATCGGCAACGTGCAATTTGGCAACGGCACGGGCACCAATTACGTTGCCGGCGG
>FSSH01004336.1_pt1 | contig 18926 bp, 19 predicted proteins | sample 1166101 | NCBI WGS metagenome assembly FSSH01 (sample SAMEA32972668, study PRJEB13176) | freshwater metagenome | biome: Drinking water system; feature: Biomass in drinking water that filtered by 0.45 um membrane; material: drinking water | place: USA | collected 2012-12-20 | depth 0 m | reverse complement strand
GTTCGCCGCTGATTATTTTTTGCGTGTCGCCGCGCGTGCTGCGGACGCTGAAGCTGCGGCTCCAGCGCGGTTGCAGGCGGGGCTGAATCTGGCGCGCGCAGGTTTACGCGAGGATGCCCGCGCGCAGTTCGAGTGGCTGCTGAAAAATGCGCGGCTGGTGGCGTCGAGTGCGCTGGCGCGGCGCGAGCTGGGCTGGTCGCCGCGCCATTCCGGGCTGCACGACATCGTGGCCAGCGCCTGGCGCTGGCACCGGGCGCCGCGCTACTAGACTTTCGCTACTTCGACGCAAGCCGTCGGGAGGATCCACGATGCTGACTTGGCACGACGACGAGGCTGCGCTGCTGGCGGCGCTGCGATTCCACCAGGACGCGATGGACGAAGCCGATGCCTGGATCGAATCCATGGCGTTCCTGGACGGCTATTGCTCGGTGTGCCGCCAGCGCTCGGTTTTCCAGGTGAACACCGGGGTCATGCTGGGTACGCATCCCAGCCTGCGCGAGGGGCTGCTGTGCCAGGGCTGCGGCCTGGTGAACCGCAACCGGCTGATGTTCGACGCCGTGGTTTCCACGCCGCGCGGCCAGGGTGGCGCCCTGGTCATGGAGGCCACGAGTGCGCTGTTCGAGAGGCTGGCGCGCGAGATCCCCGGCCTGCAGGGCAGCGAGTACTTCGGCCCCGACCGGGCCGCGGGCGAGATGGTGGAGTTCCGCGGGGCCCGGGTCGCCCATCGCAGCATCACCGACCTGGGGCTGCCCGATGGCTCGATGGCCCTGGTGGTGCACAACGACGTGCTCGAGCACGTGGCCGATACCGCGCAGGCGCTGCGCGAGTGCCGGCGGGTGCTGTGCGAGGGCGGGGCGAGCATCTTCACGATGCCCTTCTTCCCATACCGCGACAGCACGCTGGTGCGCGGGCGCCTGCTTGCCGACGGCAGCCTGCAGCACATCGAGCCGCCGGAGTACCACGGCGACATCCTCCGGGCCGAGGGCATCTACACCTTCTACCATTTCGGGATGGACTTCCCGGCGATGGTGCGTGCAGCGGGTTTCCGCCGCGTACAGGTCGGCATGGATTTCGACGTGTACCGTGGCTACACCACCAACAACTACCGCTACGGCCGCGATGGCCTGGTGCCGCCGGTCGTGTTCAGGGCGTGGGCGTGAGCGCGGCCCGCGCCGCGGCCGTGGGCAGGCGGCGTGGTGCGGGGCCGGGCCTGTCTGGCAAACTTGGCGCTACCCGGCAGCCAGCGCTTCGATGAACTCCCAGGCCGTTCCCGTCAACTCCCTGCTGAGGCACGTCGCGCCCCTGCGCGAGGCCCTGGCCCAGGCCGCTGCCGGCGTGATCGGCAGCGGCTATTTCGTGCTCGGGCCGGCGGTGGCGAAGTTCGAGGTGGATTTCGCGGCCTACTGCGGCGTGGGGCATGCCGTGGGCGTGGCCAACGGCACCGATGCGCTGGAGATCGCGCTCAAGTCGGTGGGCGTCGGCGCGGGCGACCCGGTGCTGGTGGCCGCCAACGCGGCGATGTACGGCACGTCGGCGGTGCTGGCCTGCGGCGCGCGGCCGGTGTTCGTGGACGTGCTGGAGGGCGAGGCCACGCTCGACCCGGACGGCGTCGCGGCCAAGCTGGCGTCGGAAGCGGCGGTGAAGGCCGTGGTCGTCACCCATCTGTACGGGCGCCTGGCGCATGCGGATCGCATCGTCGCACTCTGCCGCGCCCGCGGCGTGGCCGTGGTCGAGGACTGCGCGCAGGCGCACGGGGCGCGCGATGCCGCCGGCCGCCGCGCGGGATCCTTCGGCGACGTCGCCGCCTTCAGCTTCTACCCCACCAAGAACCTCGGCGCGCTGGGTGACGGCGGCGCGGTGGTGAGCAACGATGCCGCCATCGCCGGCCGCGCACGCCAGTTCCGCCAGTACGGCTGGTCGGGCAAGTACGTGAACGCACTGCCGGGGGGACGCAACAGCCGCCTGGACGAGATCCAGGCCGCGATGCTGTCGGTGATGCTGCCGCATCTGGACGCATGGAACGCGCGCCGGCGCGCCATCGCCAACCGCTACGGCGCCGAAATCAGCACGCCCGCGCTGGAGCTGCCGCCCCAGGCCGGCGACGAATCGGTCGCGCATCTGTACGTGGTGCGCAGCAATCGCCGCGATGAAGTCCGGCAGGCGCTGGCGACCGCCGGCATCCAGACCGACGTGCACTATCCTTTTCCCGACCATCGGCAGCCCTGCCACGGCGGGCGCTTCGACGCCGTGTCCCTGCCCGTGACCGAGCGCGACGCGGCGCGCGTGCTCACCCTGCCGTGTTTTCCGGAAATGACCGACGACGAAGTCACCCGGGTGATCCACGCATGCCGCCCGCTGTGAAGCCCGCGCTGTCGCTGGTGGTGCCGGTGTACGGCAACGCGGGCTCGATTCCGGCCCTGATCTCGGCCATCGCGGGCCTGCACCGGGAACTGGGCGGCGATTTCGAAGCGGTTTTCGTGGTGGACGGCAGCCCCGACCAGAGTTACGCCCTGCTGCGCGACCAGCTGCCGGCGGCCGGATTCCCGGCGCAGCTGGTGAGCCTTTCGCGCAACTTCGGTGCGTTCGCGGCCATCCGCGTCGGCCTGGCCAAGGCGCGCGGGCGCGTGATCGCGGTGATGGCGGCCGACCTGCAGGAGCCGCCCGCCCTGGTGCTGGCGTTCCACCGGGCGCTGGGCGACGGCCAGGGCGACGTGGCCTTCGGCGTGCGCGAAAGCCGCGCCGACCCCTGGTCGTCGCGCCTTGCCTCGAACCTGTTCTGGTCGACCTACCGGCGCTTCGTCAACCCGGACATCCCGCCGGGCGGCGTGGACATCTTTGCGCTCACCGACCGCTTCCGCGACCAGCTGCTGGGCCTGCCCGAAGCCAACAGCAGCCTGGTGGCGCAGCTTTTCTGGCTGGGCGGCCGGCGGCATTTCGTCGGCTACCAGCGCCAGGCGCGCAGCCACGGCAAGAGTGGCTGGACCCTGGGCAAGAAGTTCCGCTATCTGTCCGACAGCGTCTTCGCGTTCACCGACCTGCCGGTGCGCCTGCTGATCGCGCTGGGCGCGGTGGCCATGGCCGTGGCCGTTGGCCTGAGCCTGCTGACCCTCGTGGCCCGCCTGTCGGGCTGGGTGGAGGTGCCGGGTTATGCCGGCACCATGCTGGCCATCCTGTTCTTCGGCGCGTTCAACGCGCTCGGGCTCGGCGTGGTCGGCACGTATGCGTGGCGCGCGTTCGAGAACACCAAGGCCAGGCCGCTGGCGGTGATCCAGACCGAACAGCGGTTCAACGAGGAATCGCCATGAGCTTTTTCGTGCATCCCAAAGCCCTGTGCGAGACCACGCAGGTCGGCGAGGGCACGCGCATCTGGGCCTTCGCCCACGTGCTGCCGGGCGCCACGGTGGGGCGCGACTGCAACATCTGCGACGGCGTGTTCATCGAGGGCGGTGCGTCGGTGGGCGACCGCGTCACGGTGAAGTGCGGCGTGCAGCTGTGGGACGGGGTGCGCCTGCACGACGATGTCTTCGTGGGCCCCAACGCCACGTTCACCAACGATCCTTTCCCGCGCAGCCGCCAGCACCCGGCCAAGTACCTGGAAACAGTGGTGGAGGCCGGGGCGTCCATCGGCGCCAACGCCACCATCCTGCCGGGCCTGCGCATCGGCAGCGGCGCGATGGTGGGCGCCGGTTCGGTGGTGACGCGATCAGTGCCGCCCAACGCCATCGCGGTGGGCAACCCGGCGCGCATCGTCGGCTACGTCGGCGACCAGGCTGCGCGCGCGGGCACCGGCCACGTTGCCCCCGCGGCCAGCGATGAGAAGGTCACGCCGACCTCGGTCGACGGCGTGACGTTGCACCGGCTGCCGGCCTTCGCGGACATGCGCGGCGCGCTGTCGGTGGGCGAGTTCGCGCGCGACCTGCCGTTCGTGCCGCAGCGCTACTTCGTGGTGCACCACGTGCCTTCGCGCGAGACCCGCGGCGAACACGCGCACCGGCGCTGCCACCAGTTCCTGGTGTGCGTGCACGGCTCGGTGCGGGTGCTGGCCGACGACGGCACGCACCGCCAGGAGTTCCTGTTGGCCGCGCCTGACCAGGGCATCCACCTGCCGCCGATGACCTGGGGCACGCAGTACCGTTATTCCGGGGACGCCGTGCTGCTGGTGTTTGCCTCGGAGGCCTACGACGCGGACGAATACATCCGCAGCTACGACGAGTTCATCGGGCTGCGCCGGGGATGATGCCGCGACTGTCCGCCACGCTGGCCTCCGAGAAGGTGCGCTTCCTGGTCGCGGGGGTGTCCACCACGCTGTTCTCGTACGCGCTCTACCTGGGGCTGCTGCAGCTGCTGGCGCCCACGCCCGCGTACGTGCTGGCCTACGTGGCGGGCATCGCCTGGGCGTACGCCGTGAACAGCGCCTGGGTGTTCAAGGGCGAGTGGACCTGGCGCGGGCTGGCCGCCTATCCGCTGGTTTACCTGGCGCAGGCCGTGGTTTCGATCGCGCTGTTCGAACTGCTGATCCGCAACTTTTCCCTTCCCGCCGAGCTGGTGCCGATGATCACGATCGTGGCGATGCTGCCGGTCAACTACGTGCTGGGGCGCGCCTTGGTGCGGCGCACGTCCCCCGGCCGCGACCGCCCATGAACCTTCGCGCACGCCTGCAGGCCGTGGGACGCGGGTGGGGCTGGCTGCTGCCCGTGCTGCTGGTGCTCGCGTCGCTGCTGGTGATGGTGGTGCCGGAGCCGGAAAAGGTGCCGCTGGTGCCGGCCGATGGCTGGGTGGTCTACGACGGCTTCGTATGGGCCGGCGGCGACGAAAGGGAGATCCCGGCGAGCCTGTTCAAGCACCCGCAGGCGCGGTTCTGGAGCAGCTGGACGCCACAGGGTCGGCTGCAGGGCCGAATTGAAACCGTGGATTTCCAGCTGCCCCCGCGCGGCATCGGCGTGCCGCTGCGCGGCTTCCCCGGCGAGAAGGGCATCGAGATCCTCGTGACGTGCGTGGCTACGGGCGAGTCGCTGCGATTCGCGCAGGCGCGCACCAACACCGACTGGGTGGTGGCCAACTTCCGGCCTGGCGGCGCCTGGTGCGCCGGCGACCGGCGCGTACGGCTCTCGGCCGATGTGCGCTCGGCCGACCATGAGCTGTTCATAGGTTCGCCATTCGAGATAACGCCCGGCTACCGCCTTCGGAGCTCGGCCCTGGGCGCTGCGGCGCCGCTGGTGCTCGCGTGGGCGGCGATGGCCGGGTTCTTCTGGGCTTGCTTCATCGGGCTGGCCGGCGTGGCTGATGCGCGCGTGCGGCTGGGGCTGGCGCTGGCGGCGATCGGCGTGCTGGGCTACGCCACATTCTTCGTCTATTGGGCGTCGATGATGGCAGGCGCGCTGTTGACGGTGGCGGTGCTGGCGGTGGGCGCCTGGGGCTTCGTGCGGTTCGTGCGCGCCGGTGCCAGCCCCGGGTCGGTGGGTGGATGGGAGCGGACGGTGCTTTCGGCGGGGTGGCTTTGGCTGGTGGTGGCGCTGTCGGTGCTGGCGGTGTTTTCACTGGCTGAAGTGAACGCGGGCGCGTGGTCGCCCAACGCCCGCTTCACGCCCGTGCGCTGGTCCAGCGACAACATCCTGCCCATTCGACTGGGCCAGATGCTGGCAAGCGACAACCTGCATTCGGTGGCCTGGATGGGCTCCTGGCGGGTTTCCGACCGTCCGCCCCTGGCCTATGGCTGGCACGCCATTTTCGCCAAGGTGTTCGGGTCGCGGCTCGTGCCGGCCGACGGCACCTACCTGCTCTACCAGCACGCTTGGCCCGTGGGCGTGCTGTTGAACACGCTCTGGGCGCCCGTGCTGCTGCTGGCGGCGCTGCGCTGGTCGCGGTCGGCTGGCGTCGCGCTCGCCATCGTGCTGGCCTGCGCCATGTCGCCGTTCCTGCTGTTCAATTCGGGCTACGTGTGGCCCAAGCTGTTTGCCGCAGCCTTCGCGTTCACGGCCGCCTGGCTGTTGTTCGACCCTGGCACCGCGACGCGGCGGCCGCTGCGCGAGGACACCGCCGCTTTCGTGCTGGCCGCAGGGCTATCGGCGCTGGCGCTGCAGGCGCATGGCGGCGTGGTGTTCGGCATCGTGGTGATGGTGGCCATGGCGCTGTGGATGCGCGGCATGCCGTCGCTGCGCGCGATGGTGGCGTCCGCGGTCGTGGTGCTGGCCGTGCTGCTTCCGTGGATGCTTTACCAGCGCTTCGTTGATCCGCCCGGCAATGCCCTGCTCAAGATCGCCTTCGCCGGGAGCATGGTCTTCGGGCGGGACGACCTGGGCGTGCTGGAAACCGTCCGGCGCGCGTACGCCGACATCACCCTGGCGTCGTGGCTGCAGATGAAGTTGGGCGCGCTGCAGGTGCTGCTTGGCGGCGTGAGCCAATGCGGCCCGGGCGAACATGCGGCCCTGAACACCCTCCTGGATCGCTTCCGCGCCCGTGATTTCCTGTACGTACTGCCCTCGCTGTGGCTGCTGGTGGCTGGCGCCCTGGTGGCGCGGTTCCTGCCGCGAACGCCGGGCACGGAGCGTGCCTCCGCCGCGCCGTGGATCGTGTGGGGCGTCCTGTCGGCGTTGCTGGGTGCGTTGCTCACGTTCGATTGCCACATCAACCACCACCAGTCCTACCAGGCCATGCTGGCGCTTGAGTTGGGGCTGATGATGGTTGTTGCGCGATCGGCGCGCTGGCTGCAGGCCTGGGTGGCGGTCATCGTGGCCTATGGCCTGTGGGTCTGGGTGCTGGATCCCCTGCGCTACTATCCCCAGCTGGATCTGGCCGCGGTGGTCGTGGCGGCACTGGCGCTGTTGGCCATGCCGTGCGTCCTGCAGCCGTTGCGGTGGGCAGCGCATCGCCGCGGTGGTGCCGCCAGCAGGGAGATGCCGTGATGCCCCGGCCAGGCTCGGCCCGTTGCGCCATGCTCGCGCTGCTCTGCCTGGCCTTGGCCAGCTGCCGCGGGGGGGACGTGCCGCTGGCGGAGAACGCCCTGGCCGCCGACGTGCGCACCGCCGATTTCCCCCGCGCCAGGCGCGGTTCGCTGCCGGTGGCGCAGGACGAATACCGTTTCGACCTGCGCTGCGGCATCGAGGCGGTGCAGGGCGCCTCTTTCACCGAGGCCCGTGCCGACAACAGCGTGGCCGTGGACTTGCCGGCGACGATGTCGGGCTGGGCGTTCGCGCCCGACGAGGCGGTCGGCATCCCCGACGCCTGGCTGCGCATGGTGCCCGCGGACGCTGCCATGGCGGCGGCCGAGTTTCCGCTCGTGCTTCACTTCCCGCGACCTGACGTCGTGGCGGCGCGGGGATCAGCGGCGGCGGCGTTTTCCGGGTTCACCACCGTGACGGTGGCGGGGCTGGCGCCGGGCCCCTACGACGCCCAGGTGGTGTTCTCCACGCCCGCGGGGCGCTGGGTCTGCAGCAACAGCCGTCGGGTGGACGTGCGATGAGGGCGTCGCGCTGGCTGGCGTTTGCCCCCGTGCTGGTCCTGCTGGCGGTGCTTGGCGCCAGTTGGGGGCTGCCGGTGCTGGAGGAACATGGCTTCCGGCAGACCCAGACGCTGCTGTCGGCGTACTGGATGACCCAGGGCGGCAGCGGGTGGCTGTACCAGACGCCGGTGTTGGGCTACCCCTGGGTGATCCCGTTCGAATTCCCGCTGTACCAGTGGGGCGTCGCGCTGCTGGCGATGGCGCCGCTGGGGCTGGACCTGGATTCCGCCGGGCGCGTGCTGTCCACGCTGGCGATGGTGGCATGCGTCTGGCCGCTGCGGCAGGCGCTGCGCGGTTTCGATGCGCCCGAGCGCCTGGTGGACCTGGCCACGGCGCTGTTCCTGCTGTCGCCGCTGCACCTGTTCTGGGGCCGCGCGGCCATGATCGAGTCCACCGTGCTGCTGCTTTCGCTGGCCTTCGTGGTGGCGGTGCAGCGGCTGGTGCGTGGCGTCACGGTGGCGCGGCTGCTGGCGGCGGTGGTGTTCGCCGTGCTCGCCGCGCTGGTGAAGGTGACCACCTTCTTCGCCTTCGCCCTGCTGGCGGGCGGAGTGGTGGCGGCGGCACTGGCGGTGCGGCTGCACGCACGCGACCTGCGCGGCGCCGCCGTCCTGGCGCTGGCCACCGGCCTGCCCGTCGCGCTGGCGATGGCGGCGCTGCTGGGCTGGCTGCATGCCAGCGACCAGATGAAGCTGGGTTCGGTGCTGGCCGAGTTCACCACGTCGAACAATCTTTCCGGCTGGAACTTCGACCGCAAGGCGCTGCGCATGCCCGAGGTCTTCTGGCGCGACACGGTGTGGCGTCGCATGCTGCCCGACATCCTGGGCCACGCCGTCTGGTTCGCGCCGCTGGGCCTGCTGCTGCTGGCGCGGCGCAGGTGGCGGTGGCTGGCGTGGTCGGTGGTCCTGCTGGGGCTGTTCATGGCGCCGCTGCTGGTGTTCACCAACCTGCACTTCGTGCACAACTACTACCAGATGGCCAACGGCACGTTCCTGGTGGTGGCGCTCGCCGTGCTGCTGCATGCCTTGTCGGAACACCGGCGCGCCGCCGTTGCCGTCGCGCTCGGGGGCCTGGCGGCGGCGGGCATGCTGGTGCAGTTCCACGGCGGCTACTGGCAGTCGATACAGCGCTTCGACCCGAACCATCGCTCGCTCCTGGTGGCCCAGGTGCTGCGCCGGCACACCGCGCCGGACGACGTGGTGGTCACGATGGGACTTACCTGGTCGTCCGAGGTGCCTTACTACGCCACTCGGCGCGCCGTGATGCTGATGCAAGATGAGCTGCAGCCCTTCGTGGCCGACCTGCTGCTGGCCCCCGACGGGCAGCGCCGGCTGGCGCTTGGCGCCGTGGTCCGCTGCGGCGCGGCGCGATCGGACATCACGGCGCTGATGCCGCTGATGCGCGGGCCGCTGCAGGAGATCGAAACAGGCGGCTGTTCGATCGTGGTGAGGCGCGGCCCAGCCACCGCTGGCCACCACGGCACAGGGCCCGTGCAGGAGGCGGACCGGCCCCTCGCGGCGCCGACGGCCCTAGCCGGCCCGATGCCGGCCGCCGTGGACGGGCCCTTGGTGCCGACGCCCGTCGACGCCCAAGCGCCGGCTTACCGCGACGTGGATTCCTGCAACATCGAATTCGTCGGCACGGGCAGTACGCCCGCGGCGTCTTTCGACCGCGGGGACTCGCTCACCGTGGCGGGCTGGTTCCTGGAGCGGCCGGCCATGGCCCGGCCCGCCCGGCCCATGCTGGAGCTGCGCCCGGAAGGCGCCGGCCGATCCTGGTCCGTACCCCTCGACGCCGTCGAGCCGCGCGCGGACCTGGTGGCGGCCTTCGGGCCGGAGGCGGCGCGCTCGGGCGGTTTCCGCGTCACGGTGCCGCTGTCGGCACTGGCGCCCGGCCGCTACCGGCTGGCGCTGGTGGACCAGGCCGGTGAATCACCGGCGCTCTGCGTGCCTTACGGAAAAACGGTCATCGTGCACTGACCGGGTTCCCGTGCGGTCAACCCGCGCCCGCCCCGCGGAACGACAGCCGCTTGTGCCCCACGTAGCTGGTGAACACGGGCACCACCACGCCGATGGCGTGGGCGATGGTCTCGGGGTGGAAGTCCATGCCCACCAGCGGGAAAAGCCAGCGCGCGAAGGCCAGGCTGATCACCACCGTCTGCAGCACCGCGAACAGGTTCACCGCCACGAACCACTTCACCTGCTGCGCCATCGGGTTGCTGGCGCCGGTGAAGACGAAGGCGCGGTTGAGCACGAACGCCGTCAGCATGCCCAGGCCGTAGGCCAGCACGATCGCCGGCACGTAGGGCATCACTTCGCTGAGCGCGATGCGCGAGAGGAAGTTGACCGCCGCGGCGGTGCCGCCGGCGGCCAGGAACAGCACGAAGCGCGGGATCCTCACGGCGCCAGCGCCACCCGTGCCAGCGTGCTGCCCACCTTCACGCTTTCGCAGATCGAGCGGTCTTCCGGGTAGTAGTACGCGGTGTCGGCCATGAAGAAGCCTTCCAGCGGCGTGCGCATCGGCGGCAGCATGGCCTGGAAGCCCGGCGGGCAGATGGTCTGCGCGAACTCGTAGCGGTGGCAGTGCCGCGCCAGCACCCAGTCGGGCCGGAACGCCGGGTTGAGGCGGCCGAGGTAGCCGATGACCTCGTCGATCAGCGCGTCGTTGGACTGCGACCACTTGGGGTGGGTCTTGGGCATGTAGAAGGGCGCGTACAGGACATGCTCGCCGTCGCGCGTGCCCGGGTTGAGGTTGGAGTACTCGATCACGCCCGGGATGCCGATGCCGGGGTCGCTGATGTTCATCCAGAAGTTCTCGCTCACCGCGTGGCGCAGCTTGAGGATCACGCAGGCCACGGGGATGTTCTGGATGCGGGCGATGCTGTCGGCGAAGTCCTTGGGCAGGCCGGGCACGAAGCCGGGCACGTACTGGATGGGTGCGGTGGACAGCACGGCGTCCGCCGGGTGCACGCCGTCGGCGCAGCGCACGCCCGTGACGCGACCGGCCTGCGACACCACTTCGCTGACGCCGCGGGAAAGATGGATCCGGCCGCCCAGCTGGACGATGCGCGCCTGCATCGCCTCGAGCACCGTGGCCGAACCGCCCTCGATGTAGCCCAGGCTTTCCTGCAGCAGGCTGCGGCGCGACAGCGCGATGCGCTTGATGCGCGTGCCGATCCACGACGCCGACAGCTGGTCGGTGTATTCGAAGAACTTCAGCCGGAAGGTGCGCTCCCACAGCACGTCCCAGCCCTTCTGGCCCAGCCAGCCCTGCAGCCACTGCACGGCGTTGACGCCGTCGAGCTTGCTCCAGTCGGTGATGGACTTGGCGTACATCACCTGCAGCGCGTAGCGGAACTTCGACACCAGCCCGAGCTTGGGGAAGGCGAGCAGGGCGAACGGCGTGCCCCACTTGTACAGCTTGCCTTCGTAGAAGTAGCCCATCTTCGTGTCGGTCCACTTGAGCCGGTCCGACAGGCCCAGGTCGGCCAGCAGCGCGAACAGCGGGTGGTCGGTCTTGCACACGAAGTGGTAGTAGCGCTCTATCTGCATGCCGTCGAAGTCGAAGCTGGCCGACATGCCGCCGATGCGGTCGTCGCGTTCGTAGACGTCCACGTCATGGCCGGCGCGCAGGAGGTCGATGGCGGCCATCAGGCCCATCGGGCCGGAGCCGATCACGGCGAAGTGGCGTTTGTTGTCGGTCATGGGCCTGTTCAACGCTTGAGGACGATGTGGCTGTAGCGGGGGTCGCAGTAGCTTTCCCGCACGGCAGCCTCGAAGGCGTGCTGCTTCACGCCGAACACCGCTTCGGTGTCGACGCCGGTGAAGTCGTCGCCGGCCGACAGCGCCTTGAGCTGGTCGGCGGTGAAGGGCGGCTTGCTGCTGAAGATCGAATACGTGCGCAGCAGGAAGGCGAAGAAGCCGATCGGGATGTGCACGATCAGCGTGCGCAGCTTCTTCACCCGCTTGATGGTCCGGATGATGTCCACGTAGTCCACGCGGGTGTCGCCGACGATGTCGTAGGCGGCGCCGTCGGGCTGGCGCTCGATGCAGCGCACGATGCAGCGGCAGAAATCGCGCTCGTACAGCGGCTGGCGCATGAAGCGGCCGTCGCCGGGGATCGGGAACACCGGCGTGCGCGCCATGAAGCGCGACAGCCAGCCCAGGTGCTTGGGGTCGAACCAGCCGAACATCAGCGTCGGCCGCAGCACGCAGTGGCGCACGCCGGACGCCACCACCATGGCCTCCTGCAGTTTCTTGGTCTGGGTGTAGTCGTCGCTGGCCACCGAGTTCACCACCGACGAGCTGATGTGCACCAGGTAGGGCACCGCGTGCGCCAGGCAGGCGTCCAGCACGCGGCGGGTGGCGGTGAGGTTGTTGCGGTCGAACAGGTCGCGGTGCTTGCCGGTGATCTGCGCATGCAGCTGCACCACCACGGCGGCGCCGGCGAAGGCCTGCGACCATTCCCCGGGTTCGGCCAGGTCGGCCTCGATCACCTCCACGCCCGGGTGCAGGCCGCGCAGGATGCCCAGGTTGTAGGCGTGCTTGTCGATGGCCACCAGCTGCGTGTAGCCCTGCTCGCGCAGCTCCACCAGCAGGTTCTGGCCCACCAGCCCGGCGGCGCCGGTGAGCACGATGCGTGCGTCCTTGGCGATCGCGGCTGTCAAAGCTTGATCCTCCGGAACACGGCTTCGGGGACGTGGGTGATCACGCGCATGATGCCCCACCAGAACCAGGGCAGGTAGGCCACGGCGCGGCGCTTTTCAATCGCGCGCACGATGCCGCCGGCCACCTGGGCCGGCGTGGCCCACAGCGCGCCCTTCTTGAACGCGGCGGTCATGGGCGTGTCCACGAAGCCGGGCTTGATGGTCAGCACGTTCACGCCGCTCTTGCCCAACGCCTGCCGCAGGCCGCTGGTGAAAGTGCTCACCGCCGCCTTGGCGCTGCCGTACAGGTAGTTGCTGGCGCGGCCGCGGTCGCCGGCCACCGAGCTGATCACGGCGAGCGTGGCGGGCGCCTGCAGGCGCTGGGCCAGCGCCACGCACAGCGCGATCACCGACGTGCCGTTGGTGGCGAACTCCTGCATCGAAACCTCCACCGACGCACTGCAGGCGGCCTGGTCGGGCAGGGTGCCGTGGGCGATGAGCGCCACGTCCACGCTGCCCAGCGAGGCCCACGCGGCGTCGATCATGGCGCGATGGGCGGGCAGGTCGTTGGCGTCGAGCACGTGGCCGTCCACGGTGGCGCCGCGCACGCGCAGGTCGGCGGCGATGGCCTCCAGGCGTTCGGGGTCGCGCGCCACCAGGAACAGGCGCGCGCCGCGCCCGGCGAATTCGCGGGCCGTGGCTTCGGCGATGGCCGAGGTGGCGCCGATGATGAGGATGCGTTGCATGCTTACTCCATGACCCGCCGCCAGAACGACGACGAGAAGGCGGGGTCGATGTGGGGAACGAAGGCGTCCAGGCCCGGCTGGCCGGCGCGGAACATGGCCGGTGACATGCGCGCGTCCTTGGCCGGATACAGCGCGCCGCCGGCGTTGGCGACGATGGCGTCCAGGCGCTCGAGCAGCGCGTACACACCGGGGCCACTGCGCGGGAAGTCCAGCGCCAGCGTGGTGCCCGGCCGAGCGAACGACAGCAGGCCCGGCGCCGTGCGGTCGCCGAACTCCTTGAGCACCGCCAGGAACGAGCCCTGGCCGCTGCGGCCGATTTCGCCCAGCAGCGCCGCCACGGCGTCGCGCGCCTGCGCCGGCGGCAGCACGCACTGGTGCTGCAGGAACCCCTGCGGGCCGTACATGCGGTTCCAGTCGCGGATGCCGTCGAGCGGATGGAAGTAGGGCGTGTAGTGCTGCACGCTCTCGCGCCGGCGCGCGCGCTGGCGGTGGTAGTACAGGGCGTTGAACGGCCGTAGTGTCAGCCGGTTCACCAGCGACAGCGGCGGCGTCACCGGCATGGCCACGCCGCGGCCGGGCAAAGCGCCGGCGCGGCGTGGTTGGCGCGCAGGAAATGGCCGCGTCCCATCGCCTTGCCGCCCGCCAGGCAATCCACCCAGGCCACAGTGTACTCATGGCTGGCGGACGATTCGGCCGACAGTGCGAAGAAGTCGTCCAGGCCGTCGTAGCGGATCGATTCAACCTGCATCCACGGCCCGGCCACGCGCTGCAGCTGCAGCTCCACCCACGTGACCAGGCCGGTAAGGCCCAGCCCGCCGACGGTGGCCGCGAACAGCGCATCGCCCGGCCGAAGCACCTGCCGCGCGCCGTCGCTGCGCAGCAGTTCGAAGGCCCGCACGTGGTCGCCGAAGCTGCCGGCGCGGTGGTGGTTCTTGCCGTGCACGTCGTTGGCCAGTGCGCCGCCCACGGTGGCCAGGCGCGTACCGGGCACCACCGGCAGGAACCAGCCCTGCGGCACGGCGATGTCCAGCACTTCGCCCAGCGTGGCGCCCGCCTCGCAGGCGATGACGCCGGCGCCGGTGTCGAAACGGATGAAGTGGTCCAACCCGCGCGCCAGCAGCAGCGTGCCGCCGTCGTTGAGGCAGCTGTCGCCGTAGCTGCGGCCCTGGCCGTAGGCCAGCAGGCGGCGGCCGGTGGCGGGCAGCGGGTCCTGGCGGCGGCGCAGCGGCTGCAGCTGCTGGTGCTGCGCCTGCGGCCAGCGGCCCCAGCTGTCGCCAACGCGGCTCATGCGCGGCTCAGATCGCTGCCAGCGCGATGGCGCCGCAAAGCAGCCCCACGCCCTGGCTGACGCGGTCGGTGGCGGCGAACACCACCGGGTCGTCGTGCATTTCGCCGCGGTGGGCGATCACCCAGGTGCGGCTGACCCAGTACAGCATCAGCGGGCACAGCAGCCACAGCACCTTGGGCTGGGCATACAGCGCGATGCTCTCGGGGCTGTTGATGTAGAGCGCCAGCACCAGCACCGCCAGGTAGCCCGAGGCCGCGCCGAGCGACTGCAGCAAAGGCAGGTCGTCCACGGTATAGCCGCGTCCGGCCGCGTCGCTGCGGCCTTCGGCCAGCATGGCGGCCAGCTCCGTGTAGCGCTTGAGCAGGGCCAGGCTGAGGAAGATGAACATCGAGAACGCCAGCAGCCAGAACGACAGCGTGGCGCCGATCACCACCGTGCCGCCGATGATGCGCACGGTGTACAGCGCCGCCAGCAGGATCACGTCCAGCATCACCACCCGCTTGAAGTGCAGCGAATAGCCCAGCGTGATCACGTAATAGGCCGCCAGCACCGCCGCGAAGCGCGGCTCGGCCCACCAGGCCAGGCCCAGGCCGGCCAGCGCCAGCAGCGGCGCCAGCAGCGCGCCGTGCAGCAGGGGCAGCGTGCCGGCGGCGAAGGGACGCAGGCGCTTGCGCGGATGTCGGCGGTCGCTCGGCAGGTCCAGCAGGTCGTTGAGCAGGTACACGCCCGACGCGCACAGCCCGAACGCCACGAAGCCACTGGCCGACGCCAGCACCGCCCCGGGCTCGAAGAAGCGATGCGAGGCCAGCAGCGGGATGAACACCAGCAGGTTCTTGAGCCACTGGTGCAGGCGCAGCGCGCGCAGCCAGGCCTTGGGCCCGCCGCCTTTGGCGGGCCAGTGCTGTTCCACGTCGCAGCGGCGCGCCGCGGCCCTGGCCAGGCCCTCGCCGGCGTTCACCACCAGCGCCCGGCGCGCATGCGACCAGACGGCAAGGTCCACCGGGCCGTTGCCGGCATAGTCGAAACCGCGCTCGCCGAAACGCTCCACCAGGGCGCGCGCCTTGTTGCCGCCCGACAGGTTGCGATGGCCGTCGCTGGCCATCACCTCGTCGAAGCAGCCCAGGTGTTCGGCGACCGGACGCGCCAGGCCCTCGTCCGAGGCCGTGCACAGCACGCGGTGCCGGCCCGGATGCGCCCGCAGGTGGGCCAGCACGCGCTCGTCGTAGGGAAGGTGGGCCGGATCGAGCTGGACGCGCCGGGCGATCTCGCGCTTGAGCCGGGCCTTGCCGCGCAGCAGCCACCACGGCAGCGCGAACACCATCCAGGGCCGCCGCGCCAGCAGGGCCAGCGCCGACTCCAGCAGCAGGTCCGACCGCAGCAGGGTGCCATCCAGGTCAACACAAAGCGGAAGCGTGGTGGGTCCCTGCGGGGTATCCATCATCTCGTTGGCCGGGGGGGCGGGCGTTGGCGGCCTAGGATGATAGCGGAATCAGGCCCGCCAGCCGCCAGCCGGGCCCCGCGGCCCGGCCCGTCGGTTTCGCCGCGGCGCGCCGAGCGGTTAGATTGGCGGGCCGCCGCCGGGTCGCGGCGCACCGGTGATGACGTGCATGCGCCAGTTGGTCCTGTTCGGCGTGGTCGGCGGGCTGCAGCTCCTGCTGGACTGGGGGCTGTTCGTGGCGCTCACCGCGCTGGGCGCACCCGTGGCGCCTGCCAACGTCGCGGCCCGCGTGGCCGGCGCGATGCTCGGCTTCTGGATGAATGGCCGGGTGACCTTCGTGCGCCCGGGGCAGCCGGCGCTGGTGGGCAGGCCGCTGGCGCGCTTCGTGGCCTTCTGGCTGGCCACCACGGCCGTGAGCACCCTGGGCGTGTACTGGCTGGACGACCAGCAGGGCCGAGCGGCGGCGTGGCTGGGCAAGCCTTTGCTGGATGCCGGCCTGGCGGTGCTGGGTTTCTTCGCGGGGCGGCACTGGATCTATCGCTGATCCGGCGGCCCTGACCTAAGGGACAGTGTCGGGCCAGCGGCGCCGCGGCTAGACTTGCCGCCTCGATCCGCGACCGGAGCCCGGCCGATGCCTTCCCCTGTTTCCCCGCTGTCGACGCCACGCGCCGGCAAAGTCTTTCCCAGCGCCCGCGACGCGCTGCACGGCGTCGTGGCCGACGGCCAGACGCTGGCCGTCGGCGGCTTCGGCCTGTGCGGCATCCCCGAGGCGCTGATCGCCGCCCTGCGCGACTCCGGCGTGACCGGACTCACCGCCATCTCCAACAACGCCGGCGTGGACGGCTTCGGCCTGGGCCAGCTGCTGGCCACGAGGCAGATCAAGCGCATGATTTCCTCCTACGTGGGCGAGAACAAGGAGTTCGAGCGGCAATACCTGGCCGGCGAACTGGAGCTGGAGTTCAACCCCCAGGGCACGCTGGCCGAGCGGCTGCGCGCGGGCGGCGCCGGCATCGCGGCCTTCTTCACCCGCACCGGCTACGGCACCATCGTCGCCGACGGCAAGGAGACGCGGCAGTTCCCGGACGGGCACTGGTACGTGCTGGAAACCGCGCTGCGTGCCGACGTCTCGCTGGTGAAGGCCTGGAAGGCCGACACCGCCGGCAACCTGGTGTTCCGCAAGACCGCGCGCAACTTCAACCCGGCCTGCGCGATGGCGGGCAAGGTGTGCATCGCCGAAGTGGAGCAGGTCGTCGAGGTGGGCAGCCTCGACCCCGACCACGTGCACCTGCCCGGCATCTACGTGGACCGCATCGTCCACAACCCCGCGCCCGAGAAGCGGATCGAACAGCGCACCGTGCGCGCAGGAGGCAAGTGATGGCCTGGAACCGCGACGAGATGGCGGCCCGGGCCGCCCGTGAACTCACCGACGGCGCCTACGTGAACCTGGGCATCGGCCTGCCCACGCTGGTGGCCAACCACATCCCCGAGGGCATGGACGTCTGGCTGCAGTCCGAGAACGGCCTGCTGGGCATCGGCCCGTTCCCGACCGAAGACGAAGTGGACGCCGACCTCATCAACGCCGGCAAGCAAACCGTCACCGCCCGCGCCGGTGCCAGCTATTTCGGCAGCCACGATTCGTTCGCGATGATCCGCGGCGGCCATATCGACCTGGCCATCCTGGGCGCGATGGAGGTCACCGCCACCGGCGACCTCGCCAACTGGATGGTGCCCGGCAAGATGGTCAAGGGCATGGGCGGCGCGATGGACCTGGTGGCCGGCGTGAAGCGCGTGGTGGTGCTGATGGAGCACACCACCAAGGCCGGCGAGCCCAAGATCCTGCCCCGGTGCACGCTGCCGCTGACGGGCGTGGGCGTGGTCAACCGCATCATCACCGAACTGGCCGTGATGGACGTGACCCCGCGCGGCCTGGTTCTGGTGGAAACCGCCCCGGGCGTGGACCCGGCCGACCTGCAGGCCAAGACCGGCGTGCCGTTCCAGGCCGCCTGAACCGCAGTTTCCGGCCGGGCCGGGGCGCCGCCCCGTCGCCCGGCCGCGGGTCTTCCTCGGGCACCCCGCCCGGCATGGCCGTATCGCCCTCCACACCCCGTTCACACCAATACACCGGGCGCAGTGATCTTGCAGGCCACGCTGGCCCGGGCAGCCAGGGAGGAACCCTCCCGCTGCGTGAATTGGCCAACGGGTCACAACGGGGTAAATCACATGAAACGTCTGACTGCGGCGCTGGCCGCATTGGTATTTGCCACTGGCGCGATGGCGGCCGGCACCCCGCCTCCGGGACAGATCGGCAGCGCAGCGCCCAAGCGCTCGGAGATCAAGGTCAACCGCTCTGCGATCGCCCAGGAGCTGAGCGCCAAGTGGGCGCGCGAGGCCCAGGCACGCGGCATGACTGCCGTGCAGTGGGACAAGTTCATTTCCGACGTGGCCGCCACTGCCGACCCCGCGAACCTGGCCACGGCGGCGGAAATGCCGACCTTCCAGCTGATGTCCGACATCCTCAGCGGCCAGCCCTTCGAAAGCGAAAGCGTGCAGAAGGCGCTGCGCGGCGACGGTACCAACGCCTTGGGCTCCACGGTCGCCGACACCACCTACACCCCGCTGGCGGCCGGCCGCTGCCGCGTCGCCGATTCGCGCACCATCGCCTCGCCGCTGCCGGGTGGCGTGACGCGCGGCATCGACACCGAGGACATCACCAGCTACGCCTCGCAGGGCGGCAACGGCTCCACCGCCGGCGACGGCTCCACCAACTGCGGCATCCCGTCCTTCGCGACGGCGCTGATGGTCAGCGTCTCGGTCATCACCACCGGCAACTCGGGCTTCTTCAAGATCTTCGAGAACGGCCAGCCCTTCAGCTCGGGCAACACCGTGCTATATGAACCCACGGTCAGCGCTTCCAATGACGTGGTGGTGAAGTCCTGCCAGGCCTGCGCCGTTGAACTGTCGGTGTACTCGAGCACCAACGTGCACTACGTGCTGGACGTGATCGGCTACTTCATGCCCAACCAGGCGACGGCGCTGGATTGCGTCGAAACCGCGAACACCGACCTGACCATCGCCGCGGCGGGCACCGGCAACGCGGTGGCCCCGGCCTGCGCGGCCGGCTACACGCAGACGGCCACCAACTGCGAGTCCAGCAGCTGGCTGGTCCCGTTCGTGTTCTTCCAGAGCGGCACGTGCTCGGCCCGCAACAACGACACCACCAGCCAGACCATCCGCGCTTCGCGCACCTGCTGCCGCGTCCCGGGCCGCTGATCCATTGATCGTGTGAAGAGGAGGGGGCGGCGAAAGCCGCCCCC